>SCLI03000561.1_pt1 | contig 65767 bp, 62 predicted proteins | sample 7268041 | NCBI WGS metagenome assembly SCLI03 (sample SAMN10721081, study PRJNA514188) | viral metagenome | isolation source: depth-stratified mine tailings core A | place: China: Fankou Pb/Zn Mine tailings | collected 2017-10 | reverse complement strand
GCGTCATCTCCACAATAGGGACGATTGGAATCCTCCTTCCTGCGGTCAAGACCGGTCTTGCCGCGATGGGAGCAGTGGTGACCGGAGCAGGCGGAGCTATCGCGTCGGCGCTTCTTCCGGCGCTCGCCATTATCGGAGGGGTGGCTCTTGCGGCGTATCTCCTGAAGCGCGCGTGGGAAACGAACTTCGCCGGGATACGCGACATCGTGCTCGGAGCGTGGAACAAGATAAGCCTCGTCTTTCAGGGCGTCCGCACGCTTGTAGGCTCACTGCGCGGCGGGTCGGGGCAGATGTCTGCCGAGCTTGCGCAGAGGCTGCAGGCGGCAGGCCTCATGAAGTTCGTCACCACTGTGTTCCAGGTCTACTACCGGGTGCGACAGTTCCTCTCTGGCCTGTGGCAGGCATTCTCCTCGGTGTTCGGGAAGATCCATGCGATCCTTGAGCCTGCTGTGCGTGCTCTGATGGGAGCATTCGGTGAGCTGGGGAAAGCGCTCGGCTCGGTATTCGCCGCGTTCGGCATGGCGACGACCGCAGCGGACGCATCTTCATTCAAGAGCTTCGGTCAGACGCTGGGAACGCTGCTCGGTATCATCGCGCAGGTTGCGGCCTACGTCATCAAGTTCATCGTCTATCCGCTCTCCTGGGTAATCCGAATAGTGGCTGCGGTCGTTCGGGCTGTCGTGTGGTTCGGGAAGACCATAGTGACGGCCTTCATCGCCGCCGCTCCGTATGTCTACCGCTTCTCGCTTCCTTTGCGGATGGTCGTTCAATCGCTGCTTGCGGTCGGTCGCGTCGCCTACACTGTCTGGCGGATGTTCACCGGCGACATCTCTGTGGTGGACGGGTTGAAAGCCATTGGCGGCGCGATCTATGACTTCCTTGCCACGCCGTTCCTGTGGGTTCGGGACGTGGCATCGTCGGTGTGGGGATTCTTGCGAGGCGTATTTTCATCCATGTCCGGGTTCTTCAGATCGGCAGGGTCGGCGTTGCTCTCGGCGCTCCAGAGCCTGCCGATTGCAGGTACGATTACCCGGGTCTTCGGCACGATACGCTCCCTTATCTCTGGCCAGATAGACTTCGCCGAGGCGGGAAAGCGCATACTCATCACTCTTGGCCGAGGTATCTGGTCGGCAGTGACATACCCCTTCGAGATGCTGAAACGGGCGTTGGGGTGGCTCCGCAGGCTGCTGCCATTCTCGGACGCTTCGGAGGGTCCGCTCTCAAGGCTCACGGTCTCCGGTGCAGCGATATTGCGGACATTGGCGCAGGGCATGCTCTCCGTAGTGACGCTTCCCGCACAGGTTCTGAGCTATATCTTTCAGAGGATGTTGGACGGCGTTCGGTGGATATGGGACGGCTTGAAGTTGATAGGCTCGCAGGTCGTTTCGACTCTATCCGGCGCTCTTGCAACCGGTACACAGATCGCGGGTTCAGCATGGAACGGGATTACCGGCATAGTGTCATCGGGATGGAATGCGGTTGTCTCCATTGGCTCGTCGGCTTACTCCTTGGTCTCTGCTCCTTTCAGGTGGGTGACCGGTGTCGCCGGATCTGCCTGGTCACGCGTCACTGGATTCGCGTCATCCGCATGGTCAGGCATCCGCTCGATGGCAACGTCTGCGATAGGCTGGCTGAGGTCACCGTTTGCGAGTCTGGTGAGCATTGCCTCTTCTGCTTGGTCGACCGTGCGCGGCGCGGCGTCGAGCGCGTTCTCCTCGATCCTCTCCGGCGCGAGGAGCCTGGTGGCAAACGCGTTTCAGAGTGGTCGCTCGATGATGACTACGATAGCATCAGGCATTCGGTCGGCGATGTCAGTACCCTACGAAGCCGCGAAATCGGTGCTCTCCAGGCTCAGGCGGCTGCTCCCGTTCTCGGATGCAAAAGAAGGGCCGCTCTCGACGCTGACCAAAAGCGGTGCTGCGCTGCTGGAGGCATTCAGTTCCGGTATTGCCGGCGCATCGAAGCTTCCGGCGCGGGCGCTTCACGAGGCTTTCGGTTTCGCAAGACAGATGGGCAGGTCGGCGGTTGTGCCGACTGCCCTTGCAGGGACACTGGCTCTGACCCCAAGCATCGCGGGAGCGATGCCGCAGCTTGCCGCCTCTGTAGTCGCCCCACAGAGAGTCGTTGATACTGCGGGTACCACACGTGCCTCCGAGCAATCTCGACTGTTGGCTGTCACTCGCGGATCGCTTGCATCTGAACCCGTAGCCAGTCAGCCGAGGTCAGAAGACCTTCGTCCGCTCCTTGAGGCGATCCTGACGAAACTCGACAGTCTTTCGGAGAGACCAATTGAGGTGTCGGTGACGACAAAGCTCGATGGCAGGCAGATAGCTCAGGCTGTCTACAAAGACATGCGGGAACGAAAGGCCAAGAACTATGAGACTATGTGAGATTCCAAAGCGCATACACGAGGTGGAGCTTTGCGGCGTGATGTGAAGAAGACGACCGGCTATCTCGTGGATGTGGTGACACGCGAGCGCCTTGAGTTCCAGTATAACCCGGACGAGATAACCGACGAGAAGAGCACGGATTTCGCCACCATCAAGGTGCCCGGCATGAGTCACCCCAGATACCAGTTCGTTGCAGGCGAGGCCCGGAAGATATCGTTCAAGCTGGTGCTGTTCAAGGGCCCGGTCAAAGAGAAGGCCGCCTGGCTGCAGTCGCTTCTGTATCCACAGCACGAGAAGACGATGCTCAGGAACGCGCCTCATAAAGTCCTGTTCTTTCTCGGCGATCTCTATCCGGGTGTTCTGTGCATCGTGCGCCAGGTGAGGACGCGCTACTTCCACATGTTCGACTCGGAGAACCTGCTCCCGCAGCATGCCGAAGTGGACATGACGCTTGAAGAGATAGTAGCGAAGTCGGTGGACTACACGGAGGTGAGGCGATGATAGGACCGGATTCCAGGTATGCGACCTGCGTTCTCTATGTGGACGGCAGCGTGGAGTTCCTCGGCACTCGTCCGCGCATAAATACATCGCCCCGTCCCGACGACACATTCCACACTGTGGTCGAAGGTGATCGTATCGACCTCATCGCCTACCGCTACCTCGGCCGCGCGGACTTGTGGTGGGTCATCTGCGACTACAACGACGTCTTCTTTCCGCTGGAGATGGAGCCTGGAAGAGTGCTCAGGCTGCCATCAGTCGAGCATGTGCTGATGAACACACTCACATGATCGCCGCAAGCCCGCTCGGTTGGAGTCACTCGCCGTCAAGCATTGTAAAGCCCAGCGCGCTGATCTGCGTTTCGGCAGCGGGTTTTGGCGATGGGACTGCCCAGGCAAGCAAGTACTTGGGCCTGGAGCTGCCGACGAACGCAAAGCGCGTGTGCTCCCCGCCTTCGTCCGTCGCGTCAAGCCATTCCTGCCAATGGCCACCAACGCTCCCACTCTTGTTTCTGGAAGACACGAGCATCACGGCATCTAGAGTCTCACCCTTGGCGCTATGAATGGTCCCGATGCGTATACCTGCGTCATCATATTGGATGACAGTATCTAGGCTGTCGACAACGGATGCTCCTGACAGGCCATCGGGCGATTTGAAACTCAAAGCCGCTGATGAATCTGCACCTTCACAATATGCCATTACGATTCCAGCGACTTCGGAGTTGAGCACCTTCACCCATTCCTTCCAGGTAGAGGTCATATCTGCTAGCGCCTCATGAGATAAGCATTTGTCCAACACACCAGCAAGTGCGAGTCGCCACCGCAACGGAGAAGATAGTGACTGCGGACAGTAGTAGTGACGTGAATCAGAGTGTTCGCGCGAGTAGAATCTCGCTGCTACGAAACTGCCCATACAGCGAATGGCGTCGTTCTTCGATTCTGGATTCTGACTTCTCCAAAGGTGCATGGCCGTCGGGACTCTCATCACATCGCTTAGCCTCTTTCTGTCGTATCCGGGACGCAGCCGTCTTAGGGTGGAGTCTCCTCGTGCAAGGATTGCTGATCTGCTAGCCTCAAGGCCACGCATTCCAAGGTGTTCAACGAACCGCCTTACTAGGTCTGTTTCCTTGCCGATCTCGTATCGAAAGCACACGCAGACTGGTTGCTGGTCACTGTATTGCCGACCTTGGATGCCGCTCTGGTCGATAAGGGTGGAACAAAGATCCACGATTGGTTGATAGCTGCGAAAGTTGGCGGAGAGCTTGAGTGGTACAAACTCGTTCGTCTTGACGAATGCCTTTACTCTTTCTGGGTCGACGTCCCTGAACGAGTGTATGGCCTGGTCCACATCGCCCACGAAATGGAGCACCACCCCGGAAGCTCGCAGGCTACCCAGTATTCTCAATTGGGCTTCGGATAGATCCTGGCATTCATCAACGATGATTAATGGGAATCGTGTGGCAATCCGGTTCGACAGCACTGCGCTTTCGGAAATGAGCCTCATGCATATATGCTCAACGTCTTGATAAGTGGCGAAACCTCCCTTCCAGAAGCGTTCTTTGACCTCCCCAAATGCTGTTCTAACGTGGTGGAGCTTCAACCAGGACTTGTCTGATCTGTACTCGACAAACGCTGGCAAGTCGTAGTATTCCTCATCTCCCACGTAGCGATAGTTCCCTGTAGTCGGGCTAAGCAGCGAAAAGGTGCTTCCGTCAAGCTCAAGACGTATGCCGTTGGCGCGCAGAGCCCGGGGAACCACGTACTTTGACCCGTCTTTCTTTTCATTCAAAACGCAGTATGGCGTCTTGCTGATAAATGCGTTCAGCCAATCGCCGTTGTCCCTATCCTCTACAACCCGAAAACTATGATCGCCACCTTTGCCCTCATAGCCGGTCACTATGTGTGCAAAGGGATTCGCGACGTATCCGTGAAGCCAACTATCAATGGTTCCGACGTAATGGGGATATCCTATTCTGTCTACCCCAGCGAATTGCTGCACCCGCCTACGTATGACATCGGCCGCATTGTTGGTGAAAGTCAATACAGCTATGCCACCTGGGGCTCGCCGCCATTGACGTATCTCATACGCAGCCTTCAATCCTACTACTTCAGTCTTGCCACTCCCTGGACAAGCTTCTAGGAACGTGCAGTCAGAGATCGAGGACACAACATATTCGAACTGCTCAGCGGTCTTTTCTTGTATGCGACATTTGCCGTAACCACGGCACAGTGGGTGCTTCTGGCCGAGGGATTGGTGACATTGCTCACCAGCCAAGCCCGGACTCTTACCGCAGACTTCGCAAGCGATGTGCTCGAACATTTCATGCTGGTTGCCGTTCGTCATTTACCCAACACCCACAATACCGCATTTCTAATGTATTCGGGTACTGAGAATTCAGGGCCATCATTAGCTGCCAATTCCCCCGCAAGCGCTTGAGCGAAAAAGCCTTTGCCTATATGGGCGTTCCCAATCCATTTCAACAACTGGTAGGCCGCGCGAGCTTTACAGTTGTGATCGCGCTCGCCGTTCCAATCGTGCTCAATGTACCTTTTGAGTTTCTTTGAGACTCCGCCATTTGCCGCCGGCCACAGTTTCGCAAGCAGCCCAAGCATTACGTTGAGATTCCCGCGTTCCATCGCCAAGTCATACTCGAATGTCTTTAGTGGGCTAAGGTACAACCGGCAGAATTCAGATGAATTGACCGCCTCCATCAAGCCAATCGCTGGATTCCTGCCAGTCGCTGGATTCGCAGGTGTGGGAAGAATGGACTCCATGTCATCGTTCGCTTTGGGAGGATCGCTATCTGTGATTCCTGCGCATCGAACAGGCAAGCATGAAGCAATCTCCTCATGGAGATTGCAGAACAGCTGCATAAAGTGCTTGAAGTAGATGCCACTCATATTGACCACGGAGACTCCGGCATCTACCAGAGAATCAGAGATCTTCTCATTGCTATGCGATTCTCTGTAATCAGCTACGGTTCTCTTTGCCAGTTCGGGCAACAAGAGCGCTTCGGAAATACCCTCGACGAGAATCACTCCTCTTGCGAACAGCAGTGTTGACTTGGTGGCATCAAGCCAACGGTCTATGAACGACTTACTCTCTGGGGGGAAACCGCAGCCTGACAACCGGATCGCCTCTGGTTTGCCCCTCGTGCAACAAGAGAGATGAATGACTGAATCCACGGAAACGGCAGATGCGAGAACAGGTGAATGAGTGGTAACGATGACTTGGAATCCAGTCTCCTTCGACTTGTCTCGGAGAAACTTCAGCAACCTTGTCTGTAGTTGCGGATGCAGGTGAGCCTCAGGTTCCTCAATCAATAGGAGCCTGAGGTACTCCAGTTCACCGTCTGGTGGCTGTGTTAACTCGGCAAGAATGGTGGCAAGATACAACAGATTATTATAGCCGAGGCTGTTCTCCTCAAGTCCCCGGAATGCTTCAGTAGAAATGCTGCTATCGATGTCGGGAAAGAAGAGCAGTCTCAAGCTTTCGACGATGCGGTTGAAATTGGTCTCGCTAAACCTGATCCTCGTATCTTGCCCAAACACCTCACCCACAGCTTCCTGCAATCGCTGGCGGATTAAGCTGTTTGCTCTGGCGACAGGCTCGTTCTCGTTCTCAGCTATACTCTTGTTGAAGTCGTTGAATTTTTGTTCCAGCGGATGGAGCGTGTTTTCGCCCTGGGCCTTAGCGAGATCCTGTCTGCACAGATTCCGCAGAAGCCGGGCTAGCCGAGACCCTCTGCCTTCGCACAGGCGTGCCTCAGCATCACGCAGCGGTGGGAGGTACACACAATTGATGGTATCCATCAACTCCCACTCAAATATGGAACTGCTGGACGCACCTCCCCACAGCAATCGCTTGAAACGCCCTTTCACTGTCAGCTTGTTCTCGATCTGGAGATTCAGCTTCGCCTCATCGCCTGCGTCGGTCCAGGGGAGAAATGCCACCCTTTCCTCTGGCGATAAGTCAGAAAAGCAAGCCGACACGCAAATCTCGCTAGAAGGCTTTGCGTTCTCACTAAAAGGACGGTGGAAATCCGTGTCCCGAATGCCCGCTCGCCCATATTCATCTTCCTGCAAGATCGTGCGGATCGCATCCACAATGGCGCTCTTACCTGCGCCGTTTTCGCCCACCAATACGTTAAGTCCGGCTGCGAACTCCACCGAGAAAGGCGTTTCGAAACTCTTGAAGCCCTCAACCGTTAGTCGCTGCAGTATCATAAAAGAACCCCGCTCTCGGGAAGGAATGAAGAACTAGAACTGCTAGTCTGCCTGCTTATTATACGCAATGGTTATTAGACCTCGCAAATTCACCTCCTTTGAACCCAGATTTGGAAGACAACGAGATCGTCACCCCTTCAGCTATGTCGACAACCTTTCGCTAAAGAAGGTCGTCCTCTCGACATGGAGCCTAGAGGCGTCCTGGAAAGCCCCTCGGTCAAGCATGTTCAGACGCATCTCCTTGCCTGAGAGAGTCTGAAAAAATCTCACCACTCCCCATGCGGTTCCGGTAAATATAGGGTTGGTCGAGCTTGTTGCGGCCACACCGGAGCATGCAGATGGAACTGGACGTATACCAGCCCACATTCGTGATAGAGATAGAGGGCAAGAGGCTCTCAAAAGACATCACGCACGAGATAACCTCGTTCGTCTTCGAAGACAACGAAGAGGAACTCGATGTGATGGAACTCTCCATTACCGACCGGTATCTCCAGTTCGTTGACGATCCTCTTTTCCAGGAAGGTAACGAGATCGTTGCCCGCTTCGGCTATGTCGACAACCTCTCGCCTAAGAAGGTCGCCGTCATCAAGGAAATCGATTATGACTTCCCCGATGGCGGCGACCCCACTATTCAGTTGAAAGCCTATGACAAAGGCCACAAACTCACCGGCAGACAGATCCAGCGAGTCTGGCAGAAACCTGCTCCCGGCATCCTATATTCGGAGATAGCCGAGCAGATAGCTCGCGAGCACGGGCTTACGCCGGTCGTGACGAAGACTATGGGGCGGCACCTGCGAGTAGCCCAGGGCAACAAGTCAGATGCTCAGTTCTTGAAAGAACTGGCTGCGAAGTCAAGAGATCGCGACGGCAAAGGAGTGACAGGCTATGTGTTCTACGTTCAGGACGATGAGCTGCACTTTCACCCCCGGAAGCTTTACGAGAGGCCCGCCCTGATCCTGGAGTATTTCACCGACCGCGAAGGAGTGCTCCGGTCGTTCAAGCCGTCCACTCAGTCACAGTCCGTGAAGGGAGCCGGGACCGAGGCCAAAGCTACTGGTGTCGATCCCAGGCGCAAGTCGCATGTCGAGCACAAGGCAAACAATGCCACGACACCAGATCGGACCTCACTCGGCAAGAAGACATATCTCGTGGACGGCAACACCGGCGAGGGCAAGTTCCGCAAGCAGGAGTCCGGCAAGATAGCGCCAAGCTTTGAGCGGTCCGAGGGCTTCCACGAAGAGCCTCGCCAGGAGCCTGCTCAGGACAAGGCGGAAAGCCATTTCAAGAACGCTGAGATGAAGCAGGTTGAAGCGACCGCCACGACTATCGGCATTCCTGCGCTTGTGGCAAAGCAGAACATCGAAGTCCGCGGAGTCGGCGGGAAGTTCTCCGGCACGTACTACTGCACTTCCGTGCGGCATATCTTCGGCGACGGCTATTCCTGCGAACTCAAGCTCAAACGCAATGCCCTCGGCAAGGGCGCGGGAAGCAAGTCGGCTGAGGTCAAGGGCAAGCAGAACAAGCAGGAAGCCCCACGAAGACCCAAACATTCAACGGCGCGCAAGACAGCAAAGCCTACGAAGAACAAGCTGCCTGTGAAACGCAGGCCGGCAATGGTGAGAATAGACGCCAACACAGGGCGAATACTCGGAAGGTAGAGGAGATAAACAAGATGCAAATCGATCAGATCGTAGCGTTCATCATCGAGCACAAGGAGCTTTTCGCCACGTTTCTCGTGTCGCTGCTCATGATTATCAAGCTTACGGCTTGGGGACGCGCTCAGGCTGCGGCGCTGGACGCTGTGATAGGCGTCATCGAGCGCCTCGGGGCGGGCAACGTAAAGAGCAGCGTTGCGCGGACTGAAAGCAACCTCTCCGGCGCGGCAAAGGACGCTCTCACGGATTCGGTAGCCAAGGCTGACCCGAAGAAGACACCGAAGAACCTGGTCGTTCGGGTTCTGCGGGAAGTGTTCCGGGGGCTTTAGGTAGAGGCAGGCCATGCTCGAATTCCAGGACCAGCAGCACGAAGAGCGTTACAGGGACAAATGGTACGGCAAGTACCGCGCCTTCGTGCGTGATAATAACGACCCCGAGAGACTGGGCAGATGTCGTCTTGAAGTGCCTGCAGTGCTCGGAGTCGGTAAGGAGAACTGGTCGGACTGGGCATGGCCATGCTTTGCCTACGGCGGCAACGACGACATCGGCATGTTCCTAATCCCTGAAGAAGGTGCGTCGGTGTGGGCTGAGTTCGAAGGCGGCGACCCGCAGTATCCAATCTGGAGCGGGGTGTGGATTGCCGGAAGCAATCCGGGAGAGCAGCCGGAGGAGGCAAAGCGAGTCTGCGACAGCACGACCTGCCGGGACTGTGAAGACAGGTGCGAGCATGCCTCGGACGCAGCAGACAACTCCGAGCATCGCAAGTATCACGCTCACCCGCCGTACTACTGCCCTCGTCGCAAGGTCCTCATCAAGACCGAGACCGGCCACACCATCGTGATGGATGATCGGGATGAAGAGGAGTTCCTAAAGATAATCGACCGGGCAGGCCAGGTGCTGCACATGTATTGTCCGGTGAAAGCGGAGGTTCAAAGTGAAAATACTCGGAGGCGTGGGACGCACGATTTTGAGGCAGGCCAAACGAACGGCGAAACGGGTTCTGGTCCGGGAGGCCAAGAAATCGATGTCGCGCGCGATATCAAAGGCAGCAAAGCGTTTGTTCAGGTAACGGATGCCTGCCGACAGTTCCTGCGGCTTGAGGCCTGGCAGGACAAGGAGAAAATTCACATTCAATCGTCGGACAAGACTCGTTCTCGCTGGCAGAAGATTCTAATCGATACTACCAAGGGCCATGAGACCATCCACATCTGGGGACTCGGGGGCACACAGGATATTCAGATCTGCTCTACTGCCGGAAAGGAACAGGTTCGGCTGACTGACAAGGCTGGTCAGGTGCTGGTGCTTTCGTCAGCATCCGGCAGGGAGCGAATTCAGGTGACGGACAAGGCAGGCAGCAAGCTCACAATGGACGGGGTCATGGGGCATATCATCATTCGCTCCAGCGGAAAGGTGCTTATCAACCCGTGAGAGTGTTCGGAGGAATTGAGAATGGCTGAAAACGAATGCCAGGGACCAGGAAAGTGCGGCTGGGTGGAAAGCGAGAGGTTGCTCGCAAAGACGTTCGATGCCTGGCGGGCGGAGTTTCGCACGATCCTTGAGGACCATAGACGCGACATCCAGAACCGGCTTGAGAAGATCGAGAGAGAAATTGAGAAGAAGTCGGACAAGGAAAACGTGGAGCTTGTGGTCAGGGGGATCAACGACGAACTGGAGCGACACGCCGAGGAGATAAAGAGCCTGCACACGGGGCTGGAAGCCAAGGTTGGAGTCGAGACTATGTGGAAAGTCGTTGGTCTCGTGGTCGCTCTTGGCGGGATCATAAGCGGCGTCATAAGCGCGATCATCAACTACTTTGCGAGGCACTGACGATGGCCCGACCACAGGCAAGACTCGGCGATACGTCCAGCCACGGCGGAACGATCATTACGGGTTCGCTTACAACAATGGTCAATGGCAGACCAGCAGCCCGAATGGGTGACATGCATGTCTGCCCGATACCCTATCACGGCGTGACGCCCATTGTTACCGGGAGTCTTAAGACAACCACCGATGGCAGACCAAATGCCGGGCTCGGCGATATTACCGGCTGCGGCGCGGTCATTGTCGGCGGCAGCCTGGATACTATGGTGGATTAGGAAAACTATGACTGATCTGCAGGTCCAATATTGGGATGTCTTTCCCAAGTCAATAAAGGTTTCGCACGGATCACTCAATATGACCGTGCCGCTGTCGGTCCGTGGCAATCCCAGAGGCAGGGTGATATTCGATGTTTCAAACTGGGCCATAGCCACCGTGAGTGAAGAAGGCATCGTATCGCTCGGCTATAACGTCGGAGCGACCGTGATCTCTGCCTATGACAGCGAGGACCGCACGAGCGTGCGTTACGTGCAGGTCGAGGTCATAAGCGTTGCAGCGGCGGTCGCAGATGCCTGAAGGTGGACTGGTCGTTCCTTACTGGGATGTTCGGCCCAGGCAGATAGCGATGCCATACGATCAGGTGGCAAAGTCGTTTCCGGTTGACATCCTCGGCGCGCCCGATGGCGACGTGGTTTTCACATCGACAGACCCGAGCATAGCCGCAGTATCGGACGGGCAACTCCTCTGCGGTGCCACGGCTGGCGCAGCGGTCATCGTCGTGGAAGCCATACGAGATGGTGTTGTAGTATCTCGTCGCTATGTGCAGATCGACATTGGAACAGAGGGGAAGCAGCCGGAAGCTCAGCCCGTGATCCGGGAGATCGTCCCATCAGGTTACGTGGAGGAATTGGCTGATGGAGTCTGGCACTTTAAGTACTTCACCGACTGGTTCGACCAGTGGGGCTGCAACATCCGCGTGCAGGGCGAACTGGCAATAACGCTGGACCTGGACAAGCACTACCGGCTCTACTTCGATGTGTGGGGCGCGATAGAGAGCAAGGCGGCGCATAACCATGACTGCCTTGACCTGTACTTTAACGACAGATGGAAACGAAACTTCAATCCGCCTCCCGTGATCTATCCGGCCTGGGACCTGCCGTGTGTCATACCGAGGAGGACCGAGTGGATAGACCTTTGGGAGTTCATCGGGCGAAGCGTCACGGTGCGGTTTGTATGGGACACAAAGGACGCGCTTTATCAGATGTTCGACGGCTGGTATGTCGGCAACATAAGGCTGACTCCACCCTGGGGGCCTTGATATGGTAGACAATGAGACAACACCACAACCACTTATAGAACAGACCAGCTCTTCGGAGAACCATTATGAGCTGATGGCTATCGCTCAGGCTTCCTGGGAATGGTTCGGCCTCAACAGGGAAAAGCCGTACCTTGAGCAGATGACGGAAGACCTGCATGCGATCCGGACGCTGATAGAGCAGAGTTTTGCGATAACGGAGACGCTACGCCAGGAAGTACAGAGCGTGCTCAACGCGCATGCTCAAAGCGCTCAGGAGTATATTCGGCAGGTCGAAGAACCTGTGCCAGTCGATTATCATCCCTTTGCGTCGATGCCGGTGGGAACCACCGTGCGCGATCTGCCGGACGGCGGGAGACTCTTTGGCTTCACTGACGGGGCGTTCTTGCGGGTGTTCCCGGACGGCTCCATGAGCGCCATCGGTGAAGACGGAACGCCAGCATCTGTCATTCCCGCGACCGGAGGCAAGGTTACGCTGCCTGACGGTCGGGAGCTTTCGCTGGTAAGCGAGGCGATCAAGGTGACTCATGAGGCGGCAGGCATAGAGGGTCTGCCGGACGGTGTCGAGCCCGTACTGGCCTCGCTAGGTAGATACAGTGTAGAGTTGCCGGGCGGAATACGGCTGGATGTGTATCATCGCGAGCGGATCGCGGCGGTCGTCAACCCGTCCGGTACGATCGTAGTCTTGGGGATCACCAGGACAGAGGGCATCGGCGAAGAAGTGCAGGTGCGGCTCATCTCAGGCGGCGCGAAGAGCTTCCGGTGCCTTGAGACGGGGCATGCCGGGATGATCGAGGCAAACGGTACGGTCCACCTGTCACTGTCATCAGGGATCGATCTCGTTATCCGTTTCCCGGAAGATGGCGGCAGCGGCGGCGGCAATGACCAAGGCCCGGTCTGCTTCGAATGTGAGGCAACTGACTCATGAGCACCGACTTCCTCGGCAAAGGGTTGAGGTTCCCGTTCGGCTTTCAGAGACGATCTGGCGGCGCACAGGTCTCGACGACGACATCGGCTGACCACGCACACATCCATGAGAGCATCTTGCAGGTCCTTGGCACGCGGCCGGGCGAGCGGTTTATGAATCCCGAGTTCGGCTCGCACATCCGCGATCTGGTTTTCGAGCCGAACGACTCGGTGCTGAAGGGGCTTCTCCGGCACTATATTACCGACGCCATAGAGCGTTGGGAGAAGCGGGTGTATGTGACGGATGTCTCGTTTGACGAATCGCTGGAAGCAATCGACAGCAATACGTTATACGTACGCATCTCATACCGGGTGATAGATACGCAGGTCCCTGGGAATTTGGTCTTCCCATTTTGCCGTGACGATCTGTTCGATCAGACTGACAGTCTCAGCAGACCGACAGCCATTGACCGCTGACGAAAGGAAACAAGTGGGTAGAGCGAGCATCTCATACAGTAATAAGGATTATGAATCGCTGCGGCAAGAGCTTCTCGCCCGGGTTCCGCAGCTTACCGACCGCTGGACCGACTTCAACGAGTCCGATCTGGGCGTGGTGCTGCTGGAGTTGTTTTGCGGCGTGGGCGATATGCTCGCGTACTACCTGGACGCGCAGGCGGCGGAAGCGTTCCTGCCCACGGCACGGCAGCGCCAGAACGTCATCAATCTCTGTAAGCTCATAGGATACAGGCTGGACACCCCGGTTGCCGCGACAACAACGCTGCGCTTCAGCCTGCCGTCCGCGATGTCTGAAGATATCACGATCCCAGCCAGAACCGTCTGCAAGGCAAGGCTCGACGATGGAGATGTGGAGTTCGAGACTGTCGAGGATGCAATCATCCCGCGCGGTCAGCTTTCCGTGGATGTCGGTTCTCGGCAAGGGGTGCGCAAGAGTGAAGAGTCCGTCTCAACCGGCAACCGCAGCCAGCGGTTCGCGCTTTCCTCCGCGAGCATCGCTCAGGGCAGTGTGCGGGTGCGAGTCGGAGACGAGGATTGGGAAGAAGCTCGGTTCTTCATAGACAGCGAGCCGGACTCGCGACATTTCCAGGTTGAGACCGATGGGCTGGATGTCACCTGGATCGTTTTCGGAGACGGAATTCATGGCGCACTCCCGGCTGTCGGTGAGGCTGTGACCGTGGAATATCTCGAAACACTGGGTTCAGAGGGCAACATAGGGCGCGATCTGGTGACAGAACTTGTCAGCCCTGTCTACCACAACGGAACACAAGTCGATCTGACGGTCACCAATTCCGTCGCTTCCACGGGCGGCTCCGACCGGGAGACTCTGGAGCATGCAAAGCTGCAGGCTCCTGCTGAACTTCGCTCGCTCTGGAAGGCTGTTACCAAAGACGACTACAAGGCGCTTGCGGAAGGATTTCCGGGTGTGGCGAAGGCGCAGGTGTTGGACGCCAATGACTGCGCCAACATTCGCTACTACCAGGTGAACATGGCCGTCGCTCCGGACGGCGGCGGCCTGCCGTCTTCCATCCTGAAGCGTGAGCTTGCCGAGTTCATCGAGGGCCGCAAGGTGATCACCATCGAGGTGAACCTCTTCGATCCGTGCTACCGCCCAGTATCCATCGACGCGGAAGTTTACGTGTATCAAACCGAGGACGTGGAGACTGTCCGCAGGCGGATAGAAGAGACGCTGCGTGGGTTTTTCTCCTTTGAGAGGCTATCGTTCGGACAGCCGGTATACTTCTCCGATGTCGTCTCGCTCATCGACGGAATCCAGGGTGTAAGCCACGTGACAATGTTCTCGCCGCAGGCGGATGTCGAGATAAAGCCAGGGCAGATCGCGGCGCTGGGTGAGATCAGACTGGATATTCGGAGGACGACCTGATGCCCGGCTATTTCGAGGACAGGCTCATCAACCTGCTGCCACCTCTATACCGCGAGCGCGATACCAGCGGTGACCTCCGCACGTTTCTCGAGGTCCCTGCGGCGACTCTGGATGAACTCAAAGAGCTTACCGACCGGCTGCCGGACATCTTCGACATCGACAGATGCGATGTCAGGTTCATTCCATTGCTGGGGGAGATCGTCGGCTATCGCTTCGATCCGACCCGTGATCCCGACACGCAGCGCCGGGAGATTCGAGAGATAGTGGAGCGATATCGGCGCAAGAGCACGATTCCGGCGATAGAGCGCGGTCTCATCAACGTTGGCTGGCAGGGAGAGATCGAGGAGACGTTCAGGAAGGCTCTCCGGCTCAACAAACGGTCTGTTGCGAACCATGCGAAGCTGCCCGGGCGCATTCACAGCCTCGGAGTCTATCGGATCGAATGTCGTAACCTTACTCCCGGCGTCAGGGCCGCGCTCGCTGAGCATCATCCGGCTGGAATGAAAGTCTTCTTTCTGCAGTGGCTTCTCTCTCAGGAGTCGATGCAGGACGACTTCATTGCGGCGCTATCTAGGACCGTAGCCCTGCACTCAACGGGGCGTATTCATGATGTGTTCGTCGTCGGCCGGAGGCTCCTCAACTCCGACTACAGGCTTACCAAGAGACAGACGACCTGGGCATTCTGGCAGGTCACCTGTCAGAGTACGCTCTCGCAGGGCTTTGAGCAGGCCGGGGTGATCATCAACCGCTGGCACGGGCGCACACCCGGTCACAGGCTGAACGGCTTCATCCTCAATGCGGAGCGATTGTTGAGTGTCGAGTTGTCGGAGAGGCGGCTGGCTTTCACGTGCGAAGTCGAGACGACGGAACCGGGTGCAAAGCCCATTGTCTTCCGTCTTGTGCGTGAGCATTTGAACCGCGCAAAGCTCGCACGCTCTACTCGTTCGTGCAAATTCGTGTTCAGGCAGAAGGACTTGTCAGGTTCGGCCACGGCCGGTTTTGAGGCCGCCGCGAACCTCTACACGGTCACCCAGTGGCCGCAAGATTAGGAGACAGATATGGCAATACACCTTTTCAAAGACGCTGATCTTACACAACAGGTATCCGAGGGGACGATGAACAACCCCGACTCGGACACCTACAACGGCACGGACGGCGAGTCGAAAGACCGCGAGCTTTTCCTTGCCAACGAGCAGACCACGCTGGCGTCCGCCATCAACGACACTACAACCACGGTCCAGCTTGCCGAGGCCCGATTCACGGACGGTGAAACCATCATTATCGGCAGCGAGCAGATGCTCATCGCAAACGGCGGCGGCACGACGCAGCTTACTGTCGAGCGAGGATATGCGGGCACTACCGCAGGCAACCACTCGTCCGGCACGAAAGTCTACTCGGCATACAACTATACCGGTCTTCTTATCCAGCCTATCGATAGTACCGGGCCGAGCGAAGCGGCGTGGGTGAAGCTTGCCGCAAACCAGGCTGGGCTCGATTCGGCGGTCGCGGGCGAGTCTCGCAACCTCGGCGACAAGGCCCACAATGCCACGCTCTCCTTCTGGCGGCGTGTGACCGTGCCCGCGAGTACCCCGGTGCAGAACAAGACCGACATCAAACTGCGGGTCACAGGTACCGAGTCCCCGATCATCTAAAGACCACTGAGGTAGAAAATGGCATATCACAGCACAAGCGGAATAGCGGACAACACGGCCGACTTCTTCTCCCGGCTCAGAAGCTTCATAGTGAGCACCGTCGGGTGGAGCGTCCTCCAGGAAGACCTTGGGGCGGCGAATCCGTTCCTCTACATAAACTCGGCGGGAGAATCCGGTAAAGAGACTACATACCTGCTCCTCGATAAATACGCGGCGACATGGGACAAGATAGGGGTTCGCAGCGCCCTCTGGTGGAACGCGGGAGCGTCGACTCCCGTACAACCGGCAGGCGGTGTGAGCTACAACTACATCGGCACAAAGGACAGCGCCACGTTTCCCTACTGGATATACGCCGATCTGGACCACATCGTAGTCGTCACCCGGATAGGAACAGGGTACAACGCCTTCTATTTCGGCATAGTGAAACGTTACTGGTCATCGGAGATGGCGCTTACGCTCTCGGATGTGGCTGCGGGCAGCAACGTGGTCGTCCCTGTGGATGATGCATCATACTTTACGGCGGGCAAGTACTTTCAGATCATCAACCGGGATGCTTTCGAGCGTATGCAGGTTGTCGCTGTGGATACCCAGTCAAGCCCTCAGACCATAACAATCGCGACTCTTCTAGGCAACTATGCAGCAGGGGCAAGGGTCGGAGAGGATGTAGCCCCGGTCATGATCTCGCGAAGTGACACAGGACTCTCCATGCTGCACAGTGCCTCCCGCTATTATGGCTGGAATACATCGCTTATGGATTACCAGGTTGCCGGGTCTGCGGGCGGTGCCTACGGCAGTGCTGCCAACGACTGTCGCTACAACCTCATAGGCATATTTCCCTACTGGGTCTACTGTGGGATTACCGGCAACGTCGAGATCCGTGGTCAACTTCTGGATGTATATGAAGTCTCCACCGGCTGGGGCATCTCTGAAGATGTGCTCGATATGGGTGACGGCGTCACCTACAAGTATTTCTATGTCGGCAACAGAGGCATTGCGATTCGGGAGTAGGTATGGCAACAAGAGGAGGCAAGCAGAACACAGTCGAGAACAAAGTCGGTGCGTTCATTCCAAGGATAAAGATCATCCGCGTCGGCGGACAGGCGAAAACCATAGCAGGAAAGCTGACAAAACGTGGCGACTCGTAGCGGCAGGAATAACTCCGTGGTTTCGAAAACGGGAGCTTACTCACCGTGCGGCGTGCTGTTTCGTAATGCCGGACTGGGTTCGGTCTGGGACTGGGGAGACCCGCCCGACGAGTCGGGACCGACCGGGGAAACCATCTCGCTCACTGCCGACTGTAGGCTCAGTGTGAACGTATCGGCGTCGGTCGGGGGCGATACGGCGGTTGCGGTTAGCAGTCTGCGAGTCACGGATTACGATTTGGGCGTTGCGGCAGTGAGGCTTGTCGGCATCCTGTGTGATGGGGAACTATTCGTCACTGAGCTGCTCGGCTCCGAAAGGGACTGCGACCAGCGGTTCGTTGTCACAAACGCGGCGGAGATACGCTCAGATGAGCGCGTCATAGTGGTCAGCATGCCTGTTGGATTGTCAGATGTCGCCACCAGGATTACCAACGGACTGAGCGCAGGCTTCGATGTATCGATCTCAGTGTCAGTGATAGCCCCGGAGTTATACGCGGCGGACATGCGGATCGGCGTAAGCGGAACGGTCTTTGTCGACGGAGACCTCCGGTTTGCTACATCGGGAGTTGTCGAGTGTCTCGCGGACGCGGGGATCGTGGTGTTCGGCATGGCAGAGCGATTGGTGGACCTGCGCTCTATCATCGGCGGAGGCATCGGTCTCGACAGTGACATATCGGCAGTTATCACGAACGCCAGGTTCGTCGAGTACGACATCAGGCTGGCGATTGCGGGTGAGCTGGTCTTCCTGGCTGATACCGTAGCCCGGATACTGAGACGGATGACGCCGGACGCCGATACGGCGCAGACGATATACGTCCTGCTTGTCAGGGAAAGTCACATGATCCAGGTTTGAAAGGAGTAGAAGATGGCATATCACAGCGCTTCAGGCACTGCTAATAATACAGCCGACATGCTGGTCAGACTCAAAGACTTTCTGGTCACTACCTGCGGCTGGACGCTGCACGACGACGGCTCGGGGCAGACCGAGCCTTACTACGTCCTGAAGTCGGTCGGCGAGTCAGGGATGGAGGACATCTACATCCAGCTCATAAACGATACGGCCAACGCCGACTGCATTTCTGTTAAGGGCTACCTCTACTGGAATGCCGCCACGCACACCGGTGTGAAGATGGCCTACTCGTCCGGAGCGACTGCAATCTCCACCAAGGACTCCGCTCAGTTTCTCTACTGGCTGTACGGCGACCTGGACCATGTCTGCGTAGTAACGAAAGTCGTTGCCACTTACTACCTCCACTACAGCGGCGTTATCAAACGTTACTGGTCGGGGGCAGTGGCGATCACGCAGGCAGCAGTGAATGCGGGAAGCAACGTTGTCATTCAAGTGAACGACGCCTCGCTGTTCACCGTAGGCAGCTATTACATCATCAAGGATGACGCGAACATAGAACGTGTACAGGTTACTGCAAGAGACACGGGATCGACGCCGAACACAATCACCGTCGCAACACTGGTGGCTGCCTATGCAAGCGGTGCGAAGGTCGGCGAAGACCCGCAGCCGGTCATCATCGGTCGGAACAACATGCCCGGCAGCTTCTATGCCCTGAACAAATGGAACGGTTGGGCAAGTGCATCCGGGCAGACTGGTGGATGCGGAGCAGTCAGTACCACGTACGCCGGTTATGCCGACCCAGACGTGCGCTACGGACTGACGATCATGTTTCCCTGGCTCGTGGCTATGACCTCGACCGGAAACGAGGAGGTACGCGGCGAGCTTATAGAGGTCTACTCGATAGGCTCAGGTGCTGGCGATTCCGAGGATGTCCTGGATCTGGGCACAGCTACCTACAAGATGTTCAATCTCACAGGCGGCGGATGGTGCGCGATAAAGGAGTAAGCTGTGGCATTGAGGCCGGGAAAGAAGCCGAACATAGCAGTCCGAATAGCCGTGGTTAGACCTCGGTTCAAGCCGTTCAAGACTACCGGCAGGCCGCATGCCATCAAGGGGAGGCTGAAGCGTGGCCGTCCGTAAGGGCCGAATGAAGGCGCTCAACCTTTCAAGGGGTAAGGTCACGCCGCTCAATAGAGCATTGGGGCCGATTGGGAAAGCCATCATATTCGAGCTGCCCGAAGCCACGAGCGACATTCGGACGATTGCGCGGACGGTCGATGTATCGGTCACGGTTGTCCACGGAGTTGTTTTGCCGACCGACTTGAGGGTCTCGGTGGTCGCCTTACTGGACAAGGCTTTCGATACCGGCATTGCAGCGGTCAGGGATGTAAGCGCCGGCAGCGACCTGTGGCTCCAGGTGGACCATATTCTGGGTCTGAGTTCTGATGCCCGGATGGCAGTCTTCCAACAGATGGAGCAATCCTTCGACTGCTCCATGTTTATCTTGCACCGGCTGATGTCGGACGCGGATGTGAAGCATAGCATATACGTGTTCCTCCTCCGGGAGAGTCACGTTGTTCAAGTCTGAAAGGAAATACGCATGTCTCTTGGACTCATAACAAGAAGCGGCCGGGTGCTTACCGCCCGGCTACTCAAAGGTGACCCAATCGATGGGATAACCCACTGCGCCATAGGCGACGGCGACGAGACGTTCACCGACCCGATGAACCCGCCGGATGTGAGCGTGGACCAGACCGCGCTCAAACACGAACGCGCCAGGAAACGATGTTACAAGGTCGCGTTCCTAGTCGAAGACCCGGAAGGGACGCTGGAGGTGAATGGCGTCCGCTACTCCGAGAGCGGACTGGAGACACAGATCATCGGCGTGTTCTTCCGGTTCGAAGAGGCTGAGGCAAATGGCATCACCATTCGTGAGTACGGCTTCTTCGGCGGTAACGTCGAGTATGTCGAGGGTCTGCAGTCGGACTACGCCGAGGGTCCTGAAGTCGGTCGGCGAGTCAGGGATGGAGGACATCTACATCCAGCTCATAAACGATACGGCCAACGCCGACTGCATTTCTGTTAAGGGCTACCTCTACTGGAATGCCGCCACGCACACCGGTGTGAAGATGGCCTACTCGTCCGGAGCGACTGCAATCTCCACCAAGGACTCCGCTCAGTTTCTCTACTGGCTGTACGGCGACCTGGACCATGTCTGCGTAGTAACGAAAGTCGTTGCCACTTACTACCTCCACTACAGCGGCGTTATCAAACGTTACTGGTCGGGGGCAGTGGCGATCACGCAGGCAGCAGTGAATGCGGGAAGCAACGTTGTCATTCAAGTGAACGACGCCTCGCTGTTCACCGTAGGCAGCTATTACATCATCAAGGATGACGCGAACATAGAACGTGTACAGGTTACTGCAAGAGACACGGGATCGACGCCGAACACAATCACCGTCGCAACACTGGTGGCTGCCTATGCAAGCGGTGCGAAGGTCGGCGAAGACCCGCAGCCGGTCATCATCGGTCGGAACAACATGCCCGGCAGCTTCTATGCCCTGAACAAATGGAACGGTTGGGCAAGTGCATCCGGGCAGACTGGTGGATGCGGAGCAGTCAGTACCACGTACGCCGGTTATGCCGACCCAGACGTGCGCTACGGACTGACGATCATGTTTCCCTGGCTCGTGGCTATGACCTCGACCGGAAACGAGGAGGTACGCGGCGAGCTTATAGAGGTCTACTCGATAGGCTCAGGTGCTGGCGATTCCGAGGATGTCCTGGATCTGGGCACAGCTACCTACAAGATGTTCAATCTCACAGGCGGCGGATGGTGCGCGATAAAGGAGTAAGCTGTGGCATTGAGGCCGGGAAAGAAGCCGAACATAGCAGTCCGAATAGCCGTGGTTAGACCTCGGTTCAAGCCGTTCAAGACTACCGGCAGGCCGCATGCCATCAAGGGGAGGCTGAAGCGTGGCCGTCCGTAAGGGCCGAATGAAGGCGCTCAACCTTTCAAGGGGTAAGGTCACGCCGCTCAATAGAGCATTGGGGCCGATTGGGAAAGCCATCATATTCGAGCTGCCCGAAGCCACGAGCGACATTCGGACGATTGCGCGGACGGTCGATGTATCGGTCACGGTTGTCCACGGAGTTGTTTTGCCGACCGACTTGAGGGTCTCGGTGGTCGCCTTACTGGACAAGGCTTTCGATACCGGCATTGCAGCGGTCAGGGATGTAAGCGCCGGCAGCGACCTGTGGCTCCAGGTGGACCATATTCTGGGTCTGAGTTCTGATGCCCGGATGGCAGTCTTCCAACAGATGGAGCAATCCTTCGACTGCTCCATGTTTATCTTGCACCGGCTGATGTCGGACGCGGATGTGAAGCATAGCATATACGTGTTCCTCCTCCGGGAGAGTCACGTTGTTCAAGTCTGAAAGGAAATACGCATGTCTCTTGGACTCATAACAAGAAGCGGCCGGGTGCTTACCGCCCGGCTACTCAAAGGTGACCCAATCGATGGGATAACCCACTGCGCCATAGGCGACGGCGACGAGACGTTCACCGACCCGATGAACCCGCCGGATGTGAGCGTGGACCAGACCGCGCTCAAACACGAACGCGCCAGGAAACGATGTTACAAGGTCGCGTTCCTAGTCGAAGACCCGGAAGGGACGCTGGAGGTGAATGGCGTCCGCTACTCCGAGAGCGGACTGGAGACACAGATCATCGGCGTGTTCTTCCGGTTCGAAGAGGCTGAGGCAAATGGCATCACCATTCGTGAGTACGGCTTCTTCGGCGGTAACGTCGAGTATGTCGAGGGTCTGCAGTCGGACTACGCCGAGGGCGGCGTCTACCACCCGGCGACCAACCCGTCAGGGCAGGTGAAGACGCCCGGCTATCTTTACGAAGTGAAAAACATTCCAGACTTCAACAAGACCTCCGATACGCGCGTCGAGCTTGTCGGAGTCATCAAGATATAGGGAGGGCAGGAAGTTGACCATATCGCGCGACACTTTCGACGCAGGCAAAAACTACAAGCGGGTGAGATACCAACAGGATCGCGATCTGCTGGACTCGGAACTCAACGAGCAGCAGGACATTGCGATCCACGAGTGCAAGAAGATCGCCGACCTGCTCTTCAGAGAAGGAGCGATCATCGGCGGGCTCGTGCCGCAGGTGGCGGGCAATGTTCTGACGCTCTCTATTGGAGTGGTCTACATCGACGGGCACATCGAGCAAGTCCCCGGGGCGGTGCTCACCTATGATCCGGCGAAGACTTCCGGTGTGGACTACGTCTATGTCGAACTCCTGAAGTACAACTACGGCTATACTCAGGACGCTGGTCTCATCAATCCCGCGACCGGAGAGCCTACTGCTGAACGGGAAAAGTGGGTGCTCTCGCTCAAGGAACGGGACACATCGGGCGACAGCCTCCCGAACAACGTCGCCGAGCGGAAGGTAGTCCCTATCTACAAGTTCGACCGCGAGACCGGCGAGGTCACGGCTACCGCCCAAGACAAGTCGAATCTCTATCTCAAGGACTTCCTTGGCACGCTTCCCGGCAGCAGGATCACGGTCGCGTCCATCACCGAAGACCAGCTTTCCTTTGCCGCAGCCGAGGGCCTGAACTCGCTCCTGCACAACCTGGCGGAAAGGACATACGACCAGGCGGGCAGCTACCTCGTCAAAGGATTTGACAGCTTTATAGGCTCAAACGACGGCTCGAGTGTCCAAGTTGTCACCAATGCGGGCCGCGCGTACATTCAGGGTTTCCGGCTGCAGAAGGACCTGCCTACAACCACAACGGTGCCGAAATCGGTCGCTACAAAGAGCGTCCGAGGCGAGCAGAAGACCTATAACATAAACGAACGCAGGTATGCTCTGAACTGCACGCCGCTGAAGGAGACCACCCAAGTCGAGGCGATAGTGGAGATAGTCTCGAACATCACCCGTGGGTCGGTTGGAGGCGGAGAGGACCTGCTAGTTCCGAACCCCGTGGTTGACATCATCGAAGTTAGTCAGGGCGCTACGGTCTATCAGGAAGGCGTCGAGTGGCAGCAGAGCGGCAACTATGTCGACTGGCTCGGCTCAGGTAATGAACCCGCCATAGGAACGACCTATACGGTCCGCTGGACATACGTGAAGCAGATGGTCAAGGGCACCGACTACGTCGATGGCGGGTGGTTTGGCCAGACCGGATATCCCCCTGCAGCCGAATACTTCTATGTGGTCACGGCGCTATCGGCCTCCGGTGAGACTGAATACATTAGCGGTCGTGTTGTCTCACGTCAGACCGCCGCTGGAGAAGTCAACCTCATTACATGGAGGCCCATCAGCGGCGCGACCGGCTATCGCATATACCGCGCGTCGCCGAACACGGGCCGGACCAGTTTCAAGAGGCTCAAGGAAGTCGGCGCGGGCGTCACATCCTACACCGACGATGGCGTGGACGAGACGATAGCAGACACTCCTCCGGTATCCAACTCCAGCGGACTCTCCCAGCCGGTGCCGGAGATAGTCCTGGGGAACACGAGCATCATCAACTTCGGCAGAACCGGTGTCGGGAGTGACCCGGTAAGTGGCTCGAACTGCAGCATTGACTATGACTACTACCTCGGCCGAAGAGACATTATCTACGCGACCGCGAGGGAACTGAAGCGCATTGAGGGTGCGCCATCTGACTTTCCCAAGCTCCCGATAGTACCGGAAGGAAGCCTCGCGCTCTGCAGTGTCGATTGCCCAGCGAATTCTGTCGCCATGACGGTCAGGAACTTCGGCCTCACACGGATCACCATGTCCCAGATCCACCAGGTGATCCAGGATGTCGAGGACCTGAAGTATAACGACGCGCAATACCAGATGAATAATGAGCTTCAGAACCGGGACGCGCAGACCAAGAAAGGCATCTACTCCGACGACTTCTCCAACGAAGCCCAGTCGGACATCTTTCACTCCGACTGGAGCGCGCGCGTAGATGGCATTCGCAAGTTCGTCGCGCCGGCGAGGGTCGCCACTCCGCATGTTCTCCAGATTGACCAGGCTCACAGCAGTGCGCTCTTTCGTGGCAGTCTTGCGCTTCTTCCGGCGACCGAAAGAGTGCTTGTCCAGCAGCTCGACTGGTCTGAGGAAAAGAACATCAATCCCTACGCGGTGTTCGATAAGCCTCCGGCAACGGTCGAGGCGACCCCCAACATAGGGCGCAGGGGGCAGACCGGAATCGCTGTCACAGGAGCGAACTTCACTCCGTCGGCAAGTAACATAACCGTCCGCTGCGACGGGATAGTTGTTGCGACCGATGTCGATGCCGATGCAGCGGGGCGGGTCACGGCAGCTTTTACAATTCCTGACAATGCCCGCAATGGCAACAGGATTGTGGAGATGACGGACGGCACATACTCCGCGCAGGCTATGCTGCAGGTAAACGACCCACTGACGATCACCAGAGTTGAGCGCGTCGAGGTCACCAACACCATTGTCCAGCAGCAGACCATCGTGCAGCAGCAGACAATAATCCGGGAGGTCGAGCCTAGGATCGTCCGCGTAGAAGTCGAGAGAGTCGTCTGGCGCACAGCACCCGCTCCGGTTCGGCGCGACCCGCTTGCTCAGACATTCAGCTTCACCGAGAACAGGATCATATCGGCCATAGGGTTATACTTCACCCGCAAGGACGCAGCAATACCCATCACTGTTCAGATACGCGGTGTCACTACCGGCCTTCCCAACGAAACAGTGTTTGCCGAGAAGGTAGTTGCTGCCTCGGAGATACAGCTCAACACCGAGACCAAGGTGACTTTTGGTGCCCCGTTCTATGTGCCCGCCAATCAAAGCTTTGCCGTCGTGATACTCACCAATTCGACGAACTACCGCGTCAGAGTCGCAAGCCTGGGGCAGATGGGACAAAACGGCGTCATCACTCGCCAGACTTACGCGGCGGGCGTGCTTCTGGAAAGCTCCAACGCCGAAACCTGGACCCCGCTTAACGGCTCGGACCTCACGATGCGGATCTACGGCTATGATTTCGCGGGAAGCGGAGAGGTCAGGTTCCAAGCAATCACAGGCGTTCATTTCTCTGAGTTGAACCTCGACGAGTACTCTGCGATCCCGCAGGGGACAGCGCTGACCTGGGACTATTCGACCGATGGTGGCACAACATGGGATGCGATAGTGCCCGCCGAGGAGGAAAGGCTGCCGAACATCGCGACGCAGGTCGTCCTGCGCGCCAGGTTTGCGAGCGGTTTGGTGAACGACTCTCCAGCTTTGAACTACAAAGATGTGAACCTCATCGGCTACTTGAACAATCCGGATGGCACGTATGTTACCAGGGAAAACGAACTCACGCAGGGAGTGGAGTCCACGAAAGTCTACGTCCAGATGAACATCCCTAGTGGATGCTCCCTGAACTGGTTTGCCTCGAATGACGGCGGAGAGACCTGGGAGCCGATGACGCTCGATACGACGAGGGAGATAGACCAGACTTGGACGGAGTATGTCTTTATGCGCATCTTCACAAATCCTGCCGGCAACCGCGTTCGCTACAAGGCCGTAATGACCGGCAACAACCTGATCTATCCACGCATTCATTCCTTGGGCGCGACGCTGAGCTAAGGAGTACGAGATGATAACAAGACGCAGCGGCGGGATGACTGAGTTCATCCCGTCGCCCAAGGAAAAACGGGATGGCGTCATCCGAAACCATGTCCTCGATCTGCTTGCGAACCTCGACGCGCGGTTGAGGAAGATCGAGGTTGCAGATGGTCTGCCAAGTGATTTGGCTGACGAGTTCGCCGGCACAATGGAGCTAATCGTCCGCGAGGAGTCTCACGTCCGGCGGCTCAACGAGGCGCTAATCGAAGCCGGAATCAGCCACGGCGAGGAAATCGCCGAGTGATCCTCCATCGCCACATTTCTAGCAACTCCGAAAAGAACGGGCAAATCCCACTGAACCTGCCCGAATTGACTTGATGTTTTTCCATGTTCGAGGTAACCCATCACTGGTAACAAACGCTCGATGCGACAAGGAGGGAGGAGACAATGAAGAAAGGTCTGCGAAGCAGGATACGCGCACTTCAGTGTCCTCCGTTCAAACCTGAGCAAGGGCTTTGCCAGGACAGGAATTCCATGCAGCGGTGTTATTGCGATGGGTTCGATTCGGCAGTGTGGCTTGTCCTTGATTATATGGACAAGTACAAGCCGTTGCCGGAGCTGCTTTTCACCCACGTGGAAGAGCTTCGAGCGAAGCGAGTTGACGATATCCACGGTGACGGCCAGCCGGGTACGGTCGTTTGCAACGCGGGGTTCATTCTTGCCTGCGGCAAGATCCTCAAGCTCGTCTATGAAGAACACAGCGAAGAGATAGAGTGGACGCGAGCGATTGAGCGTGCAGAGGACAGCGAGAACATCTGACCGCCTCAACAGAACTCCCCACATCAGGTAAGAACACCGTTTCTGTTCACATTCCCCAGGTTCCACTTGACTTTCTGCCGCCTGTTGAGGCATTCATTGGATGTGAACAGAACATATGTTCTGTTCAGAATCCAACGGAGGTAGCACCATTTGAAGCTGCAGGAGATCAAGATAGGACTCGAACTGGAAACCGTTCAAAGAGAGCGGGGCACGGTGGCCAGAGCCATTCAGAGCGTAGTGGGCGGCGATGTCACTCACGTAGGGGGAGGGACGTATGACGCTTGGGAAGTGCGGGACCGACTGAACCGCGTATGGCATGTCGTCGCCGATTCCTCGCTTACCAGCGTGCCCTCCAATCTCAGGGCGGAAGTGGTTAGCCCTGTCCTCGGCTATGACGATATCCCTGAACTCCAGGAAGTCGTAAGGGCAGTTCGCAAATGTGGAGCCCAGGTTGACGAAAAGTGCGGTCTGCACGCCCATGTCTCACATCCGGATGTCACTCCTAGAGCGCTTGCGAACCTCGCCAAGCTGATCTACAAGCAGCAGGACATCATCTACGCGGCGCTCGGTGTAAACCAGCAGCGGATGGAGCGCTACTGCAAGCCCATAGACCCGGCATTCATCGAGCGGATTACCAAGAATCCGCCGAGAGATTTCAGGCAGCTCAACATCCAGTGGTACGGGAGACACGTTGAGCATCCTCAGCGCTACGATTCGACTCGCTACTCGATTTTGAACTTAAACGGCTATTTTCTGAGGCAGGCGGTCGAAATTCGAGCCTACTCCGGCTCGCTTCATGCTGGCCGGGTTAAAGCTGTAGTCCTCTTCAGCATGGCGCTCCTGGCAAGGGCGATGAACTGCCGGGGAGCATCGGCCAGGAAACGACAGTATGATCCGGCATCCGCGAAATACGATATGCGGGTGTTTTTGATCTCCGCGCTCAAGATGAACGGTCCAGCCTTTAAGACTGCCCGCATGCACCTCTTGCATCTGATGCCCGGAGATGCCGCCTGGAAGCACGGACGGCCGAAGCCGAAAGGTCCGAAACCGGCTGCCGAGACGGAGGTGTGCTGTGGAGCAAACTAAGGTTCCCATTCCCGCTGACGTACTGGAGGGTCTGGATGCAGTCAGACTTTCCGGTAAAACTAACATGCTGGATGTCCCGATGGTGACAAAGCTGGCCCTTGATATGGGACATCCCCAGACGGCGCTGTGGGTGCGCGAGCACCAGGCAGTGTACGTAGTCGGCTTCTTCCAAGGTTTCGTCGCTACCGACAAGCTCGATGAGAACGCGTTTCGGGAGATGGCCGAGAGGTTTCTTGATAGCGAGGGAGGTGGTTCCTGATGTGTTCGCAGATCGGCATGATCTTCGGGACCACCACGCGAAGCGTCGAGGAGCAGGAATGCCTGTCCAGATACTTCGGCTGGCTGTTTACTTACCTGCTGCTCTTGAACGAGAAGTGCGGGCCACATGCGACTGGTGCAGGTTGGCTGAACGCGGACGGCGATTGCCGCATCTTCAAACGACCGCTTCCCGCCTCGGAACTCGTGAGGGACGGGGCTTTTGCCAGCCTGCTCGCCGGGTTGGACGGCCGCACAACATGGCTTGTCGGCCATACTCGCTGGCAGACCCGGGGAGATGCAAGCAACAACAAGAACAACCACCCCCTGAGAGCGGGAAAAGTCGTGGGCACGGCGAACGGCACGATCCTGAACGCAGACGACCTCTTTGAGCGTTTGGGACTGCCCCGGTGCGCCGAGGTCGACAGCGAACTGCTCTTCCGGATTGCCGACGCGACTCTGGACCAGGGTCGTCTGGACCTGAACGCTGTGCGAGCAAGGCTTGCTCTGTGCCAGGGTCAGATAAGCGCGGTCATGGCATCACGGCAGGATCCAAAGAAGGTCCTGGTGATAAAGGGCAACAGGCCGCTGGAACTCAAATATCACGACGGCTATGACGCCATGGTCTACTGCACCCACGCGGGCTATCTGGATATCGCGCTTGCCGGAGACGACGGCTGGCGGATGATCAGGACCAAGCCGATGAGCCTGATGATGTTCGATTGCGACGATCTGCCAATGTTTTTCAGTGAGCCATTTCGACTGGCAAACACAACCGGCAGATCCGTATTCCAGCGTTTTACGGGCAAGGAAAGGAGAAGTCGATGAGAAGAACAGACACTCGGGCACAGGCTCAGCCCTCAAATGGACCGCTATACGCATTCGTCTACGGTACGCTGAAAAGAGGCTACTCAAACCACGACAGGTTCTGTCGAGGCGCGCTCTACACTGAAGATGCGATGGTGCGAGGACGGCTCTATGAACTGTCGTCGGGCATCCCTATCCTGCAGGTACCTGACAGCGATGTACTCGCTGTCGGAACACTGGACCCACTGACGGACGTCGCAACACAGGAACGTTTCTCCGGGAGCCTGACGGCTGAGACAGCCTGTGATGATCCGTGTTGGCAGATGATACATGGTGAATTGGTGGTCTTTCCCGATCCTCAGTTGTCACTTCCTCCAATTGATCGCTTGGAAGGCTTTCGGCCCCGACTGCCCAGTCTGTACCGTCGAGTGCTGATTCCGGTAATGACCGCCGACGGCGTCCTTCCGGCCTGGTGCTACACTGACGGAGGCAACCTGACCCGAGGAGCGCTGCCGACGAACAAGTCAAGCTGGCCGTAATCTTCACCACACGATGGACTCGCAGTGTGCTACTTTTAGAGTGTAGACGTATATAGCTCATGCGTCTACACTTTGATCTATGGACGCGAAACAAATGCAGCGCAGTTTGGGTCGGATTATCCAAGCTCGAAGAAGCAAACTGGGTTACAGCCAGGAGTCATTTGCCGACTCGATAGGTGTTCACAGGACGTACATCGGCTCGGTCGAGCGCGGTGAACGCAATGTCACGCTAAAAAACCTGCTGCTCATAGCCGACGGGCTCAAGATGCCGCTCTCGACCATGATAGCCGCAGCCGAGGCTGAAGTTATGATCTCCGGTTCATAGGTCGAGACCATCCGCGCTGTTCTCCTCGAACAGGCGGCCGAGCCTGATGTATCTTTTGAGCGAAGCCGGTGAGCGGTGACCCGTCTGCTGGGCTATTATGTGTTCGGCAACGCCGGATCGCGAAGCCTGGGTGCAGTGTCCGCTTCTGAGGCTGTGCCCGCTGTATCGCGATGGGTCCAGCCCTGCCATTCCTGCGGCCCGCTTGATAATATCCCCGACCGATCTTCTGGACAGCCGCTCCGAGACTATGTGCCCATGCCGGTCGAGTCCCCTGAAGATAGCGCCTTCTGATATACCTGAATACTCCAGCCAGCAGCTAAGAGCGGCCACAGGACACGTGTCGGGATTCTTGCCGTACGGTATGCCTACCCAACGTCCCTCCCCTTTTTGGTCGGTTTTTGAGCGCGTCAATAGGATTACCAGTCCCTCGTCTCGATAGCTGATGTCTTCAATATTCAACCCCACAATTTCCGAGCGGCGGAATGCGCCGGCGAAGCCCAGGAGGATGAGCGCTCTGTCTCGCGTGCCGATCAAGGTGTCCGGCAGCGCTCCAGCCATGCACTTGATATCTTCGGATAGCAGCGCATCCACAGGTTTTGGCGGCGTGCCCAGCTTGCGTGTGATACCTCGGAGCAGTTCCCGAATCGCCGAATGGGTCGTGGGGGTTGGATAGCCCGATTCTCTGTGCGCCGCAGCTATCGCGGCGGAATGTCGGCGGATGGTGGTCACGCGAAAACCCCTCATTGCAAGAGACGTGAAGTAACAGGCAACTACCTCAGGGGAGGATGGCAGATTCGGCAGCCCGAGATCATCACACCAGGATATGAAAGCATGCCAGTCCCTGGAATAGATTTCGCGGGTGCTCTCGGCGACGGTTGTTGAGAGGAACTCATGGGCATTTGAGAGGATTTCGAGAAGCTCTGGAGACGCTCCCTCCGTCACTTCCTGGAAGACACTATTTCTGGATGCCAGTGTAGCATGGCGATCAAGCATTTTCAAGTATCCCATCGCATATCGGCGTCCTTGGCTCCGGTTTGCGGAATGAAAGGAGTCGCCGTGACTGTGAAGCATAAACTCACATCAATTACAAGTCAAGTGCCCCGTGAAAAAGAGTCCCTCAAAGGTTTTCTAGCTTCCACGAATAGTGTCTTATCGCACCCAAGGCCCGGCAGGCAAAGTCTTTCAAAGGTGATCAGCCAGTGAGTGGATAGAGTCAGCCGGATTTGACGCGGAGGTTCGTGGAAGATGAGATCGACAAGGCTTGTCGTTTGGCTGCTGCTGTTTGTTCTCGTCCTCGCCGCACGGGTCGGGGCGGCGGATCTTACGGTGAGCGTTATCGATGTAGGTCAGGGCGACTCCATCCTCATCCAGTGTCCCAATGGCACGAACATGCTCGTGGACGCGGGAACATCGAGCGCCGGCGGAGTAGTGGCGAGTTATCTCAAGAGCAGAGGAGTAAAGGCGCTGGACATCGTTGTCGCCACCCATCCCCACGAAGATCATATTGGAGGCATGAAGACGGTGCTCAACGCATTTTCTGTCGGCAAGGTCTGGGATTCCGGCTGCAACCACGGTTCACAGACACAGGCAAGCATGCTCTCCATGGTCAAGGCGAAAGGCATCAGGTTCAGCACACCCAAAGCAGGGTTCACCGAGCGGATTGGAGACGCAAACGTATCAGTGCTGGCTCCGAAGGCCGGAGTTGTGGATGATGCCGATAACAACAGCCTGGCGTTGCGCATAATCTATGGCAAGACGAGCTTTCTGTTGACTGGTGATTTGGGAGACTGCGAGCGGCAGTCCGTAGCAGAGTGGCCGGAGAGCACGGTGCTCAAGGTCCCCCATCACGGGAGTCACAATGGCACCGACCTTGCCTTCCTTCGGCAGGTGAAGCCGAAGATTGCAGTCATCTCGTGCGGCAAGGACAATCCTTACGGCCACCCGCACAAATTGACACTCGATGCGCTGAAATTCGTTGGGGCAACCACGTACATAACGGCCGAGTCGGGGACAGTTGTGCTGTCATCAGATGGGACAAGTGTCACCGTTAAGACCCTTGCAGGAGGTGCTGACTATGAGGGCGTTCGTGGACAGATTCGAGGGAGATCAGGTAGTGCTGCTTCTCGGTGATGATGAGGAAGTCCGGATTGCTGTCCCCATACACTGGGCCCCACAAGGCGTGAGGGAAGGCATGGTTCTCAAGGTCGACTTCACTATCGACGAGAATGCCACCCGTGAAGCAAAGGCTAAAGTAAAGGCGCTCTACGATGATCTGGGAGGCAGTACTTAGGACCACGTTCTGCCTCAGCATTTCTTAACTTGACAGGATACTTATAAGTAGCGCATAATGCGTCTGTCATCTACCTGTTGTACACAATGATGTCGGGCCTTACGCAGGGGATCGAGCGCAGACGTTGTAGCGGCAGCAAAAGTCGACACTTGGTGGAACATCAGGGTCTGCCGCGTCTTCTCAGAATATAGTAAACAGGCTTGAAGATGTGGTCTGTAATCTGTAGCATGTACCTGTGCCCGAATCCTATGCTATGCCCGGACGTGAAGGAGGGATGTATATATAGCTGATCAACAAGTTGTACCTGGGCCGGTAGTGAGAGGCTCACTAATCTTTGCGTCAATTGCACCATAAATACTATGCATGAGGAGGAAGAAGATGTCCTACAAGGGCAAAGCATTGGGGATCGGCATCGTGCTGGCAACAATCCTGCTGCTCGCTGCTTCTATCCCCGGGTGGAGCACACCTGTTATCAGAGACGGCGATCCGTTTACCATAGGTGAATGTCTGGCGAAGCCGGATGGCTCAGTTGTCACGCTAACCGCCGAGCAGATTCTCTGGCGCGGCAAGAGCGGTAAGTCATTCGCGATAAAGGAATGGTTTGAAAAACAACCCGCTCAGCCTCGCCTGATGGTTGTGAGTACTCGACCTCTACCTGTGGAAGAGTTCTGGACGGCGGACCTGACCGGAACACTCGACACGTTTTCGGGCACATCTCGGGACGGCAGTTCTATAAGGCAAAGAGTCCTGATAGTTGCCCCCAGCAATGTAACTGTCTACTGCGATTCCAAGGGGCGACCATTCATGTTCCTACCGATCAAGGGACTTGGGATGGAGTGGGCCAACAAGCGTTCACTTGCTGAGATGTCAGATACAGGCACCACCCAAGCAGCAAGCGTATCGACGATGGACGAAGGCACCTTACCTTCGATGCCCGACACACTGGATTCTGAACCCACACCTCCAGCGGCAGGTTCGCGGGACTCCCTGAAGTGGCTGCCTGATGGCGCTTCTGTGAGCGTAAACGGCGCGATAGTATCAGCCAGCTTCAGCGACTATGGTTTCTTCTACGTCGAGAAGAGCGACAGGTCGTTTGGAATATGGATCAGCGCGCCGGATTACGTGTATGAAGGTCAGCTACTGGACATCACCGGAAAAATGGGCATCGGCGGCGGAGAACGCGTCGTTATCGCCGATCAGAACGGTGTCATCTTTCCCGACTACAACACGTACCCGAGACCGACAGAAGTCGGTATGCCGAACAAGGCTCTGGGTGGCGGAGCGGTCGGTCTCTATACTCCAGCAGTCGCAGATGCCGCCGGGTTGAACAACACCGGACTGCTCGTAAGAGCCTGGGGTAAGGTGAAGTATGTCGATACGCAGAACCGCGTCTTCTATATAGATGATGGTTCGGGCGTAACCGCAGATGGTGGGCACGTAGGAGTAAAGGTATATGACGTGACCTACGATCCCCTGCCCGCAGTAGATTCGTACCAGATTGTCAGCGGCGTGTCTGCTGCTGAATGGCCTCAAGGTTCGAGCACAAGCATAAGGGTCGTCTGGAAGACCGGTTCGGTGACTCCCTCCACTCAGCCTGGTTCGGGAACGATCTCTGGCACAGTAACGGCTACAGGCGCAGATGGCAAGACCGTGAAGGTATACTGCGCCAGTGCGTCCACTACAGCAACGTTCTCCGGGAACACGGCAAACTACACGTTGGATGTCCCCTATGGCGACCATGCCGTGACTACCGCCATGCTGGGATACAAGACAACCACGCAGCTTGCCACGGTAAGTTCTGGAACTCCCGTTGACCGCGATTTCACCTTGTCCACGCTTCAACGGCGGATAGATGTCATCGCATCTCCTGAGCGCATTCCTCCAGACGGTGCAAGCCAGATGACCGTAACAGCCATCGTCAGAGATGAAGAAGGACGGCGTTATGGCAACGAAGCGGTGACTTGGAACGTTGACCTTGGCACTGTGATAAGCTCAGATGCTACAACAGATGCAGTCGGAGAAGCAAGACTTGTTCTGCAAGCCCCGAGCACTCCGGGAACTGCCAACGTATCGGTGACTGTCGGTGGCATAACTGCTACGCAGTATGCGGAGTTTGCTTCTCCTACTGCTCCGACTGTACGTATTCTTACACCGACGCTCAATGAAATGGTGTCCGGTGTAGTAACTATCAATCTACATGCTACTGACCCCGGAGGTGTCTACCCCGGAATCCATCAGATAGCTGTTATAGTTGACGGCCAACCTTTAAGTGCGGTTGCTACGGGCAATCCTAACGTAGCATGGGCTACGTACACATTGCCCAACGGCACACACACAATAAGGGCTGCCGCAAGTGATGGAGACCAGGAGTACGGCTACTCGTCAGCCATAACCGTGACAACATCCAACGGCATCTACAATGTCGCGGTTGACAACGGTATGTTTGACGCCAACGACCCCGACCCGGCAAAGAGAATCGCCACGATTTCGGCAAGTCAAGACCAATCCACTGACTGGGAGATCGAGGTTAAGAAGCGCGGTGCATCGACACCGACAAAAGTATTCACCGGGACAGGTACAGCCATAAGCGCAACTTGGAATGGCACCGACACTCAAGGGAACCCCGCATCGCCCGGACAGTACGGTTATACGATACGTGCAGGCGAAACACAAGGGCTGTTGACTCAGAGCTATGAGTTCTCACTGTGGGATTACATCGTATTCCTGAGAACGAATCCCGATGCACCAACGGCACTGCTTGTTGAAGGCAACTACTTCGGAAACAACCACGAGCTTTTCGACATTGTGGAAGATGCCTGTGAGACACGGGGTTTCCAGGTCATCACCATTCCTGAGAAGTACGCCACGTGGGATAGGTTCGAGTTCTTCATGAACGTATATGAACCTACAATTCTCTACATGACTACTCACGGCCACTATGAAATCAGGACTGGCACAGACTGCTTGCCTGCGCTATTGCCACAGGTATCTCAGTTCAAACTGAAAGATTCTTGGGTATATGCCTACCGCCCACAGGACAACCAAGGGAACTGGTACCCTGAGTACCCAGAACCCGGTCAACCAGCCTATGCGTGTATCCCGGCTGATCCTGGAAACCAATGGCCTGGGATGGAAGCGCACTATGTCAGCGAGTTGGGGCTTACATACTACTCACCATTGAGACTGGTATGGATGGATTCGTGTATGAACGGACGTATCGGTTCCCTATATGGTGACTTGAGCGACCAGTTCAACCCGTACGAAGTGGATATATACGGCGCAAACGATCTCGCCTCGATGTTTGGGATATACGACAATTCTTGGACTATAGGAGCTAGTTTCTGCGGCTACTTCGAGATTTCTTTCGCTGATGACCGTTACAGGGATTTCCTTGGACGGGTATTTGGCTCTATGAAAGTCGGCTACAGCCTAGACCAGGCCATAACCCGTGATGCCTGGAACGAAAGGCCGAGACACCAATCATTATATCCCGAAGGAATCGACCAGCAGTATGGACCTTCAAACTATACTGATCCAGCGGAAGTCGAGAACTGGTGTTTCAACTGGCGAGTTCCTATGCCGCCATATCACAACCTACGTGTCCATGGGAACCCTTGGAGCACGTATCTCAGTCCATAATACAGAGGAGATGCGGCCATGAGGAGTATTGGAGTGATAATGATAATGATGGTGGCACTCACGCTCTCGATCTCCGGTTGCGCGAAGAAACCTGGTGCATTGTCAGGGACGCAGCCAACCGGGCTGGTGAGTGCCAGTCAGGTGAACGCAGCAAATGCTCGGCTGGTGATATATCAGGCTGCTGGTTACGGCCATCTACCCATGTCGCCATTGCAGCCACTTCGTGGTGTGCCAAAAGAGATAACTAATCAAGGTGATGTGCAGTCGATTGTGGATGCACTGAATCACCCTGACGGCAAAGCGTTCACCCGAATGGCGCGTAACAATCGGCTTGCAGTTGTGGGACAAAACGGACAGGTCGTGATGTATGGTATCGGGGGCTCTACAAATCAGGGTTGTGATATAACAGCCCTGAACTCGTCCAGCAAACTGATGCCTGCACTGAGACTGGCAACGACGCGAGCGCGGATTGCCCGACTTACGCTCGCTTCTCCTGTAAAGAACTTGTCGTACCATGATGCTGGTGGAACTACACGATCAGCGTCCGCAAAGAATCAGGCACTGCAAGAGCTACTGGCGTATTACAGCCCGCTTGTTCTGAAGGGAAACCGGCGTTGCGAGGCAAGTGAGATACAAAAGCAAGCCCAACATACCCCCCGCTTCCTTACAGTCAAGCTGGCTAAGCCAGACGCCTTTGACGCGATTGTTATGACCAAGGACTCTGAGTGGCCACCAAAGCTGTACGACACCAACGCTCGGCTAGAGCGGGTTAGATTCGATACCATCACCATCTTCAGTGAAGGTAACGGCCTGTCCCGCTTCGCCTTTACTGACACTCAAAGTGGCGAGTGTCTGTTCACCGATCCGGTGAACTCGTTGAGGCTCGTGAAAGAGGCACAAGGCCGAAATCCTCCGGTCTATGGCCCTGACCTGTTCGAAGAAGTGGTCTCTACACTGACCAAATCGTAGAGAACTGCAACAGCTGTGCGGCTTACGGGGGTGTAGTGGCCGGCCCGTAAGCCGCTTTTTTGTAGTCTGAAAAAGCTCCTGTATGACTAGGGCAATACCTGTCCCGATGCCGGACACGAACACTCAGCGAACAAGTAGAAGACTGGCTTTGCCCCGGCAGAGGAGAAGCAGAGGACGTGGCTCGAACGGTAAGGCTTAGAACCCGAGCGCGTGAGCGATCCTGGAGCCGAGGTAGTAACTCAGGATAACGAACATGCAGATGTAGATCAGCGCGGTGATCTTCGCTCGGAACGCCGCCTTGATCGGCGAGATGGCGGTGTTGATGATCCACATTGCGCCCTTCTTGCCGCCAAACATCATGCCGAACGCGACCAGTATCAGGAGGACGAACATCGCCCCCTGGACGCAACTGGCGGCTATCTTGAAGAGCGCATCGATCATCTGCATTCCCATTCTACAAGTGTGCAACAAGTATATAGCAACACTGCAAGTTTACTCGCCACGCAAATCCCTTGTCAATCTTGGCAACTTTTCCGTCCGTTCATGCGTCAATACTCACTGCGAACAAGGGTGAAGGGAGGACACTGTTTGGCGAGCGACGACGACACAGCTTTGGATACCCATTTCCAGCAAAGGATGTCGCAACTCATCAGTCGGATGAAGGCAAGTGGCACGACACCTTACGGCTCCGAACACTGCGTATACACTCGGCAGAAGCTGCAACTCGAGATGGCCGCTATTGCCCTGAGGGGCAAAGGGCACGTCGACACTGCAGCCTACATGGACGCAGAGATCGAGAGGATACAAAGCCTGCCCGGTCTGGAGTCCGACGTCCTGGTTTACCTCCAAGCAATGTCTGATCAGATCCGGCTTTGTCTCGACGTCTGGAGCTACTGCAAGGAGCACGACAACCTGGCAGATGTGATTGTCCATCTGGCATTTGGCCGTGGCAATCCGACTGGGATCGCTTGACGCGCGAGGAGGATCGCTCTTGAATGAATATCCGACAGTCCAAGAAGTCCGGCAGGCACTGCGGGTCGAAGCCGAGGATTACCGCAGGCGGATACTAGACCTGCGTCGGCAGCTACAGGACGAGGGGAAAGACGCAATTGACCCGGGCCATTTGGCCGGAGCGGACAGCATCAAGTTCGACATCGCGTGCATCGAGCAACTGCTGGAATCATTGCCCGGCTCGGAGTCAGTGCGAAGGGTAGTCGTTTGCGCCGATCCCGAAACGGGGGAGAATACTGCCTTTGCCGTCGTGACCGAGGGTCGCGGAGGAGTCAGTGTTCAGGTTGCGGACAACAAGGTGCAGACTCTGTCCTGCGATGCGCCTGCCGCCACAAACGTTCTAGACTGTCGCGTAGGAGACGATACCGCGCTGGGGCACGTTATTGCCTTGGACTGCGGCGATATGTGATGCAAAGAGTCCTGGAAAGGCGAGAATGGTCTCTTGCATTCGCTATTCAGTCGTTTCGCGCTACGCCGGGGTCGCTAAGCTGCAGCGATGATTACCGTTTATCGCGTGCGGGCTGCCCCGTGATCATCGCACTCCAGGTTCCTGCGGGGGAACAGATCACCCCGCAGGACCCGAACTGAGCGCGTGGGCGCGGATTACTACACTTCGTTGCCGCCGTCCTGCAAGCCATAGGCTCTGAGGTAGTGCCGGATCTCAAGGACGCATTTTCTGCCCAGGTTCCGGATAGATCGAAGCTCTTCATCGCACTTCCCTAGAAGCTCGCCGATGGAACTGTAACCTGCTTTGGTCAAGCAGTTGGTTGTCCGAATGCTGAAGCCGACTTCACTGATGGGCGTGTCTTTCCCCCTGTCATCGACAGCTATCTCTCTCGCCCACGAGGGCTCGTCCTGCCCACTGGCGCTCAACAGACCCGTCATTAGCCCACGGATCGAGTGCTGCAGGTCGGACGCCCAACGGTGAGATTCCTCGTTCGCTGTCTTTCCTTCCATCGCATCGAACACTGGCGCGGAAGCAATGCCGCGCTCGATGTTCTCTTCGACCCAATTCCGGCAGTCTGGGCATCTCATCAGATGGTATCTTTCTCGTGGGGCCAGCGTGTCATGGCGGTAGACCTTCCAGTCCGACTCGTTGCCACCGACCACTCCTCTGACTGACTCGTGCGCTTCCTCGCAGGTAACACTGGTCGCACACCACTCTTGGCAGCTAGTACAGGCGGCGACATGTCCGTCCGTGGCGCTGTTTGGTTGCGGCAAAACGAAGTACGCGAGCCGTCTGTCGTTCTTCCGCAGGAGCGCTCGAGTAGCCTCGCACGAAGAACTCGCCGTTATATGGTCCTGCCATTCCCGGCAAGCTTTGCAGTACTCAGTATGCCGAAGTGCAACTGCGTAGCTCTTTGGCCAATCTTCCCGATGGTGCAGCGCAATCCTTATGCAACTGCAGAACGCATCTCGGTCCGCATTCCAGGTCATATCAAACGAATGGGGCCGCCCGGCCTCATCCCACTTCTTACAGATATCGCAAGTGCCGATGTGCTCCTCCGCTTCATCTGTTCTCTCGGTTGGTGTGCCTCTGTCAAGGTTCTCGGGGAATGGCTTGACGATCAGCCTTGCCCCTCGGCATGTTAGGGGATGCGGGCTTCCGCCCAGAGGCATCGCACAGTGGATGAAATCAAGGAACCTTCCCTCGGTTTCGCACCACAGTGCGTTCAGTTCGTCGAGAGCCTTCGCTCGATCCGGATCGGCCATGGACTCGATGTCAGTTACGAACGCGGTATAGTCGCTCATGATGACCTCCTCTTGTGTCAATGTGATGTGCCAGGCATACGGCGCGTGCGTCAAGACAGGACTGGCGTTTGGGCGGGTCCTCGCAGACTACCGGGTTGCCGCTCTTCCCGATGGTTCGGGAGTCATCGCGCCCTGACCGCTCACCGCTTCTACATTGAAACCGCCATGGCTGTTGAACGATTTGCCTCACTTGAGGCAGGCGCAGCTATGCTTGCCAACCTGCCGGAGTTTCACCGCACGGCTGCGCCTCTCGATATTCCTTTGTCAAGGAACAGGCGTCCGTGTGGCCGCTAATGCCAGTATTCGTTTCGCATTGTGTACTTGGGAATCTGTTAGGGTTGAGGAGATCAAGACTCAACCTGAAACAGACGTAGTACGAGTGCGATTCACATAACCACAGTTCGTATCAGTCTATTGTCAGGTAGTGTCCCCCTATGCTGGGCGAGGATGGCCAGCATTGCGTTCAGTTACTATAGACGCAGGAAGTCTGGAAAAGGTTTCATGCGTCACGATTTCGTTCAGACGCAGTAATGTTGGCTTGATTGCCATCGCGTTCAGAAAGGCTATTGGGGAAGATAGGGCGCGACGAGCCCCTGCGGACGTATTGCCTCACGAGAAAATGTCACCGTAAGGCTTATCGTTGCCTCACGAGAGATGTCACTGTGTGAGTGTTCTATATAGCTCTTCTACAATGGCATTTATGTCACGCATAAGCGCTGCTGGGTTGAGTTGGCTAAAGGTATCGTTGAGACGCTTTTTGGTATCTTTGGCAGTATCCTTTCGCGCAATGATTCTTTGGGCTGGAGTGGCAGCGGTGTCGTATTTCTTTTTGACCTTGGCTCCGATCCGTTCTTTGCTTATGAGTTTTTGAGATGGCTGGAAGTAGTTCTGGTAGATCGCAAGGAGGTTGTGTATGCGCTTGATGATCTCAAGCTGCTCATAGGTCTCGAAGCGGCCATAACCGATCATCTTGCGAATTACATCCCAGTTCTTTTGCTCTACATAGCAAGAATCGTTCTTCTTATGAGGGCGGCCGCGCGTAAATGTGATAGCATTGCGCGTGCAGTAGCGCATCAGGTGAGCATTGATGAACTCGCCGCCGTTGTCTGAGTCGATGCCAAGTATCTGGAAAGGAAAGACAGGTGTTATCTCTTCTATCGCGGCCACGCAGAAGCGTTCGCTCTTGCCCATGAATGCTGTTGCGACAGTCCATCCGGTGCAGACATCGGTCATGTCCAGGGTATTGATATATTCGCCGCGAGTAGAGTCGCCGCAATGAGCGACCAGGTCGACCTCCAGGAAGCCGGGTTTGTCCTGGTCCCAATCGGCAAACGTGCGTATTGGAATCTGGTGCTTGAGAAGCGTCCCCGGCTTAGTTGTGCAACGACCCTTGATGATGCCGGCTTTCCTTGCGGGGACAAGCATTCTATCGATGGTTGCGGCGCTTATGCTGCAAAGCAAGGCTTCATCTTGCCTGGTGATCTTGATTTCCTTGTTGCGCTTGAGACTCTTTACAAACTCCGGCAGGAAAGGCTTCAGCCTTTTGCCGCACAAAAAGTTTGATGCGGCCCATATGAACTTAAGAGTCTCATAGAGATGCCCATAGCGAGACGATCTGGTGCGTTTGATCTCCTTGGGAACATGTATGTCGCCGCTCAGGTACCGTATCACATGCTTGCGGCAGTAGCCGGTAACATCGATGATGGCATCGATTATACTGCTCTTGTCTTTCTTGGATGCTTTCTGGTAACGCTTGCGGTAACTCCGCAACAGTTCGGACTTTGAGTGCTGATCCATTGGGTAATGCTCCTCCTGTCAGAGAAGCAAATCGGCACCTATACCCATTTTGTGTATGGCCTGCAGGCGATGCACTGAGCTTGTGGGGCACGCCGATGGCGCTCCTACAGCAAGCGCAAGGCGGCGTGCCCCACAAGCGGCGTTTCGGTGATATTCTTAAATGAGGCAACGAATCGATTTCGGTGACATCTCTCGTGAGGCAACGCGGCGGATTGACCGAGGGGAAGCTCATCTGCTATAATGAGCCACTCCGCATGCTTGCTTCTTTGCAACTGCTGGACTGTATATGTGACAAGTTGCGGTCTTATTTGAGGAGGACAGATGATGCAGAAGCGTTCATCAGCTATGGCGTTATTCCTAGTGTGCTGCGTTCTCTGCCTTGTTACTAGCGGATGTGGACGATTGCTGCGGCGTCCGCAAGCCGCTAGTACTACGGCAAGCCAACCCGTACAGCTTGAGGCTGGGCCTCCGCGTGCCATAGTCGTGATCGACAGCACGCAATCTGTGACTTCGAAGTGGGATGTGATCAAACAGGCGACTCAGGCTTTCTGCAAACAAGCCGCCCGCAGCAGAGATTTTGACCTGGCTATTATCAAGTTAGATTCATTCCCGATGGACCCAAAGGTGATCAAGAACTCAGAGTTCACTGAAGATCGGTGGACCCAGTTCAAGAAAGACTTTGAGACCGCAGGTCCGGAGGGTGAGGGCACTGACCAAGTTACCGCGATGGAAAAGGTCATAGCCGCCGCCGAAGGTGATGGAACTACTGTTCCAGAGTCTGTAATACTACTGTATTTCTCTGATATGCTCGTAGAGCAGCCTAAGGGTAGCGGTAATCAGTTCCGTGACTGGAGCCAGTTCGATTGGAAGAAACTAAACGATGCCAAGATCCAGTGTGCGACGTTCTATATTGTCCGTATGGCGAACCCCAAACAGAGCAACCAGACCAGAGCTGCTTACCGTAAGCAGGAAACGGTTATCTCACAACTCAGAGATGCTGCGAAGTCGGCAAGAGTCAACGCCCAGTGGATCAACGACGCCGAATTAGAAGATCAACTCGCTAAAGGCCGGTTCACCGGCCCGGAGTTCAACTAAGGTGATTACGGAGGGAAGCGCTTGTGAGAGGACTGAGAGCTGTTCTATCAATCGTGGATGTCGCTGTATGGGTGGGCGTTGGATATTTGATCTACCAGAGCGCAGGATTGGTTTTCGGTAGGCTGATTGGCCAAGGTGTCATGCACATAGTCGGCGTGGCACTCCTATCTGTAGTAGGCACCTCGCTCTCGATTCGCGCGTTGGGCCGTAATCTGGCTCAGCCGACGGTTTCCAAAGGCGCAGGCGCGATGTTCAGTGTTTGGATATCACGCCTGTTTCTCGTGGTAATGCTTGTGTCGTTCCTAGTGTGGGACAGCTATGCTCTCTGGGTGGGGCTGAGCATCGTCTTTCCGTCCGTAACGTCCGCAGCAAGGACGATCTTGGTGGCAGTGTTCATCCTGTACTCTGCCGCGCTGGTAGCCAATTACACGTACGTATTCCGAAACTGCCCGCAGGGCAATCGCGCATAGGAGGTGGTGAACGTGGTCTCCAAAGGCGATATGGCGTATGCTTTCACCACACTGCTCATATCCATAGCGGTGGCGGCACTTGCTTGGGTTGGCATCCATGCTCTGTGCCGTCGTTTCCTTGGCGAACGAGTGAGGGTGCTCGACCGCATTCTCTACTTCATCTTCGCAGTCGTATTCAATGTCCTTGTCTGGTACTTTGCTGTCACCGTTTGCTCTGCGGGAATGAAGCAGTTCTTGCCTAATGTTGCTGGGGACGCTTCCAGGTTCATCAACTTCCTGCTTGAAATGGCTAGCGGCATTCCGGGCGTAAAAGGGATGAAGTCATACGAGGTCATAGGTGTCATGATCGGAACAGTCAGTCTGATTGTGACGCACTTGCTGTACTCAGCGATCCTGTGGGCCAGCCGGTGGGTAGGTTACGAGTTGCACGGCACGCACGCTGCGACTCGATCCGACCTAAGGAACCAGATAGCCGTCCAGGAGCCGGACTTGACGGATGCGGAGGTCATTGAACACGCCACACGGAGAACCAACTGGCTTATCGGCTGGATGACTATTGAGCGAGTCGCAACCCTGATTGTCGCAATCGTCTTGTTTGTCTGGATAGTCCTCAAGTTCGATATCTTGTTGATGCAGATACAGCTAGCCGAGATGATGGGGCTAGCAGAGAAGGCTGGCCATGCGTTCATCGAGACAAAGGACGTGCCTTCACCGGATCAGCTCTTTCGCGAGTATGGAAGCACTGGTGCCGTGCTGGTGCTCAAGGGACTCACTTACTTCTACATGGCACTCCTCATGATCGCGGCTTACCTTCTTCACGTATCCTACCATGCGCTCACTGCGGAGTTGGGCACGACCATTCGCGGCCCCGAAGATCGTAGACGCGCGAATCGAGATGAAGACACTCTCGATGTGCCAGATCCTACTGGAGCCCAAGTCGGCCATGAGCCAACCAGCGATTCTGCAACTGAGCAGCCAGACGACGGTGAAGGACGTGCGGGATACACTGAACCGGGACAGCAGACTCCAGCGAACGAGGCAGGCAATGAAGGTCGGGGCGGCCGAACAGCGAGAGTGCAGGATGACTAGGTCGCCATTTATTGGAGGGAGCAAGTATGAGTAGTGGAGGGTTTGGCCTCGTCGAGGGACTTGGCTGGGTCTGCTTGTCCATTGCAAGAGAAGTTGGCTTAAGCATTGCGGAGATATCAGCAAGCGTGATAGATGCTCACGACATCGTGTTCAGGCAGACTGCTGTGCAGTTCCAAGAGAAGACGCTTGCCAGAATTCAGGCAGCTGACATGGAATGGGATCAACTCCGTCTCAGCCGAGAGAAAAGACTAACGTCCGTTAGATCCGGGATTAACGCAGCTTCCAGGTCAGTGGAATCCGACGCCAGAGCATTGGGACAATTGCAGGCATCGGTGGCTTCGCGGCACGATGCTTTCTCTGCCGCCAAGAGCACTGCGATAGCCAGACTCAGAGATATTCAAGCTGGCGTGGGTCGAGCCGCAAGTGCGCTCTCGTCCGCTCCTCTTCCCGCCTCGTCCGAATTGGAGGCTTCCGTCCAGACCCACGTGAGCGACATGCGGTCAGTATCTGCGGCGGTCGTTTCAGTTGCGCGCAGGATATCGAATGCCTCCTCACCGGAAACAGTGAGATCCGTGCAGAGAGAGGTAGCTTCCGTCGCGAGTTCAGCCAGATCAGTTGCCCGTCAGGTTGATAGTTACGCTGTGAAGGCCGTTAAGGCAGAGACGGAATACTCTGAGACCGCAGCGGCGATTTCCCGTGCGCGAGTGGGCACGATCCTGCTGGAGGAATCCCCTTACCCAGCCAAAGCGAAGGCTGCGGCAGAGAAAGTGACGGGGCCACTGGCTCACGTCGATTCCGCCCTGCGGAAGGCTCAGCAGGCTCTTGCTTCGGGTGGATTGCAGGAAGCAAAGTCTGCGGCAAGACAATATGAGAGTGTCGTCGAGCGAGGTCAGGCCGCCGCCCTCAGAACCACCGTACAGATCGCAAAGAAGCAGATAGCCAACAGAGAAAAGCTGGCGGCCAGAAAGATCGACGTAGATACCAGCGGCAGCATAATAATCAAAATAGAAGACTCAACTAAGCCGGAACCTGTTGTGGGTAAGCTGCAAACGTTGATTGATGAGGTACGCAAAGGCTCCACCGATCTAGAGTTCGGTATGCCTAAGAGAGACAGAAGCAAGGATGTGGAGAAAAGACGTTCAAGCAGAAGCAGGGGCGTGACTCGGCGCAAGCTTCGCTGATGATGGAACTGGAGAGGTGGAAGACATGCGATTGATCGTGGATTCGATACTGGGAAGCGTGGGAAACGGCTCAAGCCATGCATTCATTGTTACCTCAAACGTCCATGATGTCGTGCTTCCAGAAGACCCCGGCAGGCCTATCTTGGGTTTTCGCGATAAGATGTGCCGTGACCTCAGTGCGGTGGACAGGATTGTCTACTGCTATACCTTGTCGCGCGGCTATGCGACGTATATCAAGGGCCAGCCATACGACGAGAACGAACCTGAACATAAGAAGATAGGTCAAGCTATTGAGAAAGAGAGCAGTTCCGGGGTCTCGGGGGCGCAAGGGCTTCGACCGGTGTCCTGGGCGCAGGTGCCGCCTCAGACCGATCACGACATAATGATTGCTCTCCAGATGTTCGAAAACCTGCTCTATACGAAATGCGACCAGCTTGAGGACCTAGGGATTTCGGGTGCTGGTCTTGTCATAGAGAACGCCGACTATCTGGCTCCGAGAGTTCAGACTGACACTGGGGATATGGATCAGCGGATAATCAATGAAACCCTACTGAGATGGGGTTATGATCGCCTGATACGCAAGGCCGGGAACTTCGTCGTCTTGTTGGCCGCCGAGCGGGGCGGGATCACTCAAGACCTGATATCTCCCCACAGCGGTTACGAGATGATACAGGCATCGTTCCCCGAAGTAGAGGCTCGCAAAGCATTGCTATCACGGAGCCTCGAGTCGATTCCAGACGTTTGCCGGGACTTGGCGTCTCAGTCTAACGGTCTCAGGTTGGCTGATCTGGAAAAGCTGATCACACTCCACGGGACGGGGCTGAACTCCGAGCACATAAAGACGAAAAAGCGTGACGTGCTTGAAGGCCTGTGCAGAGGCGTCGTGGAATTAGTAGAGCCGAGATTTGATCTTGTTGACTCCAACGCCCAGCCGAAAGTCAAGGCATACCTGACGAAGGTCGCAGATCTCATTGGGCGGGACCAAAGGGTGCCGCCGGAAGACAAATGCGCGTTCATCCCCAAAGGACTGCTGTTCGTTGGTCCTCCAGGCAACGGAAAGTCTCATCTAACAGCCGCCTTTGCCAAACAAAGCGGTATGACGATGGTCCGCTTCAAGAATATCAGAAGCATGTGGGTTGGTGAGACTGAGCGGAATCTAGAGAATGTGCTCGAGATCCTGCCAACCCTGAAGCCGGTCGTTGTGTTTGTTGATGAGATCGACCAGATGCTATCGGCTAGGGACATGACTGGGCAGTCATCAAGCCATGAGGTGGAGCAGCACGTGCTTGCGCGGCTCCTGGAATTCATGGGCAACGACAGGTATCGTGGAGAGATTCTGTGGATCGGGGCTACAAACCGGCCTGATATGCTAGATGCTGCTATGCTGCGGAGATTCGACCGCGTGATTCCATTTATGAATCCAACATTGCAGCAGATAGAAGGGCTAGTTGCCGACCTCGGCAAGGTGCTTGGCCTGACACTCGATGGCAACGATTCCGATTGGAGTAGTGTCCACAAACTAATGGAGACCAAGAACCTCTCATGTGACTCAATTCAGAAGACCGTGCGGCATGCAAGCGAGCTCGTCGCGTCAAGCCCAGGGAATAACGGCAGGACCATCCTGCCGGACGACGTCATGATGGCTGTTCACGACTACATTCCTAACCACGACCCGAAGAAGTATCAGTTCATGTGTCTACACTCATTGGCTGCTATAAGCTTTGTGTCCGACATCCCGTGGACCGGCAAATCCGAGGTGCCGGGTGAGCTTCAGCAGTTCCTTGAGTATGACGATGAAGACCGGATCGTGGGTGTGAACCGAAGAGGGATCGAGGAGAAGCTGCCTGGGATCCTGCGCTGAGGCAAGCCGACCATGCTGCGAATTCATCGCCTCCAGTCTCCGGTAACGGTTCTAGGTCCTGGCAGTAGAGCCGTGGTATGGGTGCAAGGGTGCGACATAGGGTGCCGTGGATGCTTGGCACCGTATACGCAAGATCCCAGCGGTGGAACTGCGATGAGCTTGGCCGAGGTGTCGCAGTGGGTTCTTGACCAGCCCGACATCGAGGGCATTACGATAACCGGTGGCGAACCCACGATGCAGAGCGACGAACTCGTGGCCATCATAGACGCCATCAGGAAGCATCGAGACTTGGGCGTTGTTGCATACACCGGGCGCACGATTGAGACTCTAACGGAAGCGGGAGATGCCAATATCTCGGGTTTGCTGGACCGTGTGGATCTGTTGGTCGATGGGCCCTACATCCGTCGTCAGCATGCGGACCTTCTGTGGCGAGGGTCGCGCAATCAGCGGCTGATTCCTCTGACTGACAGGTACCGGAGCATAGTCGAAAGCCTCACTCCGGCAACCGACAAGTCGGCGGGGATCGAGTTCACCGCATCTCGCGGAATCTTGTACTATGCCGGAGTTCCTGCGGAGCCTGACTTCGACAAGAAGATCGAGCGAGAGATCACTTTGAGGCACTTCACCGAGCAACCATGAACGACTTGATAGCGAAGACAAACGTCCGAGTGGAGGTCAGACTTGTTGGTATTGACATTTGACAAAGAAACGCTTGCTGACGGGTCTGGAGTTCAGCATTCTATAAGGCGATACGTGGAACGCGTAGGCGGATTCTGGGGGCAGGTCCGTTACGGTGACGATATCTCAAAACGCGACATCAAGAAGCTGCTGTCCGTCATTCAGGAGATCAACCTGTACATGCCTGATGATTGGAGGATGACGCGGTCAAAGAACAACTTCCGCGTGTTTGTCCAGATAGCAGAGAAGAATGATATTGAGAGTTTTGTCTTAGCCGGGCGCAGCTTCCGGCAGGCTAACGGAACGATACTACATGTGGTCGACACGGTCCTGAAGCCCGAATACCTCGACAATGTTGACAGAGAGACTCTGGTTGCGAAGGGTGACATTGGCGCATTGCCCAAAAATAGGCGTCCTGATGTTTATGATCAGCTTAGGATGGACCACCCGGAACTCGTACGTCCGAACCTCTACTACATGAAACCTCGTCTTGACGACTGTCCTAGTCCTTTGTTCGCACGCCAATACGAGCGCGTGCTTAAGGATGACACTCTGTACGAGTTCCATAGAATCCACCCGCTTACCAAAAGAGGCGTGGATGGAAGAAGGTTTCGATGGATACGATGGACCTGTTTTGGAGAAGCAACATTCGTTAAGTCACCGCATTCCAACTCACATGGGCGCGATTACTGGAATGTACCACAGATCGGGTTTGAGAAAGCCACAAAGATAGCTCAAGAGCATGCACGTTTACTTAAGGAGCACGATATCACGATGTTAGAAGGTGAAGATCCCGGCAGTCCTTACGAAGTGGAATACAAGCTACTGTATTCCGGCGAACCCAGCAGCAGGCAATCCCTCTTCGAAGCGACTGAACAGATCATCAGAAAGACCGGGGTGACCATCGATAGCAGAAAGAGCCAAGTGCAAAACGACACCTACATGGACGATAGCGACTTCACGATTCTGTTCGGTGGCGGTTCATTCAGACTTCGACAGACACCTGAAACAGCGAGGCTTACTCTGAAAGCGAGGCGATCCGACACTGCCTGTCCGGATGGTGAATACACGCGCCTTGAAGAAGAGCAGACCATATCACTACAGGATGCCAGTGCGTTCGTCTTGGGTCAGCAGATAGCCGCATCCCCTGTGAGAGTGCTCAAGGAGAGATTCCCAAGTTGCGGCAGTCTTGCGCCTCGCGTCAAGATCGAAACGACGCGAGAGATACTTCACGTGCGGAACAAGAGCGGGCAGGACGCGGAAGTATGCTTTGACTTCGTCCGGTTCCTTGATCTCTCAGGCAAGGACATCGGCCGCGATGTGGAAATCGAGATCGAGAGCAAGGGAATGCCTGTGATTGAGATTGCTAAACTCGCCGATCTGCTGCGGAAACAACTTGACCTTCAGCCTTCGCCTCAGTCGAAGTACGAGCGGGCGTTTGATCATTGCCCTGGCCTACTAGAAGGCAGAACGGAACAGTAATCCAAACATGGAGATTCGATCATGAAGATTGTGTCACTCGCCCTTCTGACTGCATTGTTCTGGGGACTAGCACCGGTTCTTGAGAAGATCGGCCTCAGCAAGCTTTCGCCTATAGCAGCACTGGCGTTCCGTTCGGTAGTGATCACAGGGGTAATGGTGGCTGTCGCGCTAGCTGCGGGTGCGGGAAAGGAATTGCGCGTTGCCGATGGAAGGACCCTTCTGTGCTTGGCTCTCGGAGGCATTATGTCCGGGTTGCTTGGTCAGGGACTGTATTACATTGCGCTCAGGCTTGGCAATGTATCTACGGTAGTGCCCATCGTAGCTGCAGGCTATCCACTTGCTGCTGCAGTCTTCGGCGTTTCGGTGCTGAAGGAGCCTCTTACAGCAGCCAAGACCATAGGAGCGGCGTTGATTGTTGCCGGCATCCTCACGATTCGAGCGGGCGGTATCAAGTGACCGAGTTGGGATGGCTAGCTGAGTCGTCTAGCGGCATTGGATACACTGCGGCGAAGATCAGACACCATATCAGCTTGAGGCGAGCACGTCGCTGTAGACTGGTAAAGGCTGAGTAGCGCAGTGTACTCCCAGGGCGCTGGCTCCCATCACTGGAGACTCAGCACAATTGATATGGAGGTCAGTTTCCTATGAATCGACGAGGCTTGAGTATCTTGGCCATTCTCCTGCTCATGGCCCTCGGCCTATGCTTGGCCGGGTGCAACCAATCTGGCAGCGGGGGCGCACAGCAGAGCACATCGGTTTACGACCGAGTGATCAAGGCCGGTGTTATCAGAGCCGCATATCTGGACTACCCGCCTGCATGTATGAAGGACCCGAAGACAGGCAAACTCAAAGGCATATTTGTCGAGACGCTTGAGAAGGCAGCCGAAAACTGCGGATTAAAGGTGGAGTGGACTGAGGAAGTTGGATGGGGTTCACAAATCGAGGGACTGCAAACTGGTCGATACGACATTGTAGGTTCACCTGTCTGGGCGAATCCGACACGTGGTAAGATGACAACCTTGTCGATACCACTATACTACAGCGGTATCGGGATCTATGTGCGAAGCAATGATGATCGCTTCACTAACGACTGGAAGAAGATCAACGATCCAAGTGTAAAGATTGCCACGATTGATGGCGAGACTGGTGATCTCATTGCGAGGACTTCGTTCCCATTGGCAAAGCGAGTGTCGTCACCACAGAACACAGACATCTCTCAGAAGTTTCTGGACATAACGGGCAACAAGGCCGATGTCTTCTTTGCTGAGCCCTATTTCGGCTATATGTTTCTGAAGTCAAACCCGGGCAAGGTCAAGAATGTCGCTGCCGAGCAGCCAATCCGCGTGTTGGGCAACTGCTACATGATGAAGCAGGGCGAGTATAATCTCAAGCACATGCTTGACGTAGCCCTGGAAGATCTTATCAACAGCGGCTTTGTGGATCAGGAACTGGACAAGTATGAGCCCGCGAAGAATACATTCTACCGCGTTGCTAAGCCATACCGCATAGTCAAGTAAGATTGTCTTTGGACAGTTGATCGTTGGGCGAGCTGGCGGGGTTCGGTAGAGTCTCGCCAGCTGCACGCAAGTCAGGGAAGCACTATATTGACCCTTTTCGATATCATTGTACAACACAAGAACGAGTTGCTTGGCGGACTGATGGTGACCCTCAAGCTTTGCCTCTTGATCTGGCCAATCGGCATTCTGGTAGGCACGTTGCTAGGCGTGGCTGGGTCGAGATGGAAAGTGGCTGTGGGGATTCCATCTAAGACCACGTCTTTCGTGCTGTCTGGAATCCCTATACTCGTCTTCCTGTTTTGGCTGCATTATCCCTTGCAGGCTATGCTCAATGTCGTTATCGATCCCTTCTACACCGCGACCGCAGCGCTCTCGATAGTGAACGCCTTGCTGGTTGCGGATCTGGTCAGAGGCGTTCTTAACGACTTCCCCAAGCAATATATGATGGCGGCAAAAGTATGTGGCCTTTCAAGCCGACAGATCGTTACGAAGATTCAGTTGCCGCTCGTATTCCGACAGGTAATACCGTCTCTTCTTTATATCCAAGTCGCCATGTTGCAGTCCACTCTGTTCGCAAGCCTGATCTCCGTGGACGAGGTGTTCCGCGTTGCGCAGCGAATCAACTCGGAGGTCTATCGTCCAGTAGAGATTTACACATCCCTAGCACTGCTCTTCTTGGCCGTATGCCTGCCGCTTCACGGAATCGCCGGTTGGCTCAAGAATCGATACACGAGGGATCTGTCGGAACAATGAAACGAGGCACGAAAGCTCTAAATGCTTAAGGCGCAGGCGATAAGCAAATCATACGATGGCTGTGCGATGCTTGACGAAGTCAGTGCTGATTTCGCTCCAGGCACAATCACGGCGCTGATTGGTCCGAACGGATGTGGCAAGAGCACTCTCCTTCGAGCGCTTTCTCTGCTTGACCCGCCAGACTCTGGCGCAGTTGTTATCGATGGCGTTCAGCATTCATTTCCGAGGGTGAACGGCAAGGAGATCGTCTCTCCGTGGCCCAGACTGACCATGGTTTTTCAGCAGCTTTTCTTGTGGCCCCACTTGACTATACGCCAAAACATCGCTCTGCCGTTAGAACTACTCACGGGCATTGCCGATGGAAAGATTGATAGCCTAATTGACCTGCTGGATATGGGTGAATACGTTGATCGCTATCCGAACCAGGTTTCGCTTGGTCAGCGACAGCGTGCGGCCATAGCTAGAGCACTGGCTCTTGAACCGAAGTATCTGCTTCTTGATGAGATAACATCGGCCTTGGATGTCGAGCAGATCAGCACGATTCTGGAGCAGTTGAAGGCCTTGCGTGACTCTGGAATGTGTATTGTCCTGGTGACGCATCTCATCGGTTTCGCCAAGAACGCAGCTGACCAAGTCATTTTCGTTAGGAATGGCAGAGTGGAGGAGTCAGGCACGCCCGGCATTCTCACTTGCCCAAAGAGTGATAGCTTGCGGAGATTCCTCTCGCTGCTTGAGACTGGAACCTAGCCCGTCTGGGGCACGTGGCCGGGGATTATGAGGTGAATCGAAGATCGGGCGAGGAGCGGTCTGAGCCGGCGGGCTCTCAGGACGGGATGCTGTAGTCTCGCGCACGCAGTTGCTTTCTCCGCAATACTCGAATGTGACGGCCATGTGACGACGGATTGCTATTGGCATTGACAGCCTCGGCCGATGTTTCTATACTAGTAAGCAAGCTAGCCTGCCACCTATCCGCTTCTCAGGACAGGCTGCAATACACTATTCGCGAGAGGTCGACGATGCCGAAATCCACACCTACCTTCCTCCACGTCCCTCGTGAGACACTGGCTCGAGTGCGCGACGTGCTTGAGGAGCACCGAGAACTCTGCATCGACGAACTACGCAATTGCGTGCAGAAAGATGGAGATGATCCTTTGGAGCGGACCAGGGATACATTTCTGGAAGTGTTTCGTCTGATGGCGAGAGGTCTCCGTGCCGCAGCACTACACTGTGTGAAACCCAGCAGAGCATGCGAGGAGGGCGTCTCCCCTGAGAGACTGGACATATACTTCTGGCCCGGTTACCTTTGGGGTGACGAGGAGCGCCCGGAGCGTCTCGCTTTCAAGTGTAAAGGAAACGGATGGCAATGCGGGATAGGTGTGGGCTCAGATGGCATCGAGTACGACTGCAATAATGCCGCCAAGTGGTTTCATATCCTCCTGGATCCCGGCAATGACTATGGTAAGCTTGGTGGCCGGGAGTTCGTGCCAGCTGGAACACACGCATGGGCAACGAAAGTCGGCATTAATCCACCCAGATTCACTTGCGATCCCGAGGGGGTTGAGCGAACAAACCTGTTGCTTACCGTTCTTGCAGTCATTGACAACAAGCAATTCATAACACCCGCACCTGATCTGGGGCAACTGAGTGTCGGTTTGGACACCGGTGACCCAAGTCATTATGGACACAACCTATCGAGCTTCCTCAATGTATGTCCTTGCTTGAACTATGAGATCAGATGGCCGTGCTTGGCGGATCACAAAGCGCCCACCTATGGTCGAATGGACAATATCGAAGAACTGCCTAAGACCGAGTCCGATAGGATTAGGACTTGGGAAGAGCTCTATAGTATCTGGCTTGCAGCCTGCTTCCAACCTGGCTTTCCCATCAGTTGTAGTGATTGGATCGCGGCCTATGCTCGGCAGTGGCAGGAGAGAGATCCAGACCTGCGACCGCTTGCAGATCGAGTTATCGCCCATGTCGGTCAAAATCGGTCGAACAGCAATTGTTTGGCTGCGTGTGCTGGAGAGAGAGATCCGAACGCGCACAGGGGGCGGTACAAGGCCTGGTACACCGTGATGCCGGGCCGAGTTCCCAGCAGGCAACGAGGTAGTCTGGCTGATGGTAATCGTCTATCCTACGACAAGTCCTCCGAACTAGGGTCTGCCATGTTGCTTTCCTCGTTTGTGCTCCAAGAGGAGTTCTTCCTTTTGGCGAAACCATGGATTGAGGAGATCTACTTGCTGATGCGGCAAATGGAAGATGCTGTACGCATAGAGGTCTCCGCCCGAGCAGAGGCAAAAGAGCGAGCAAAGCGCCAGACGCAGCAAGAGCTAGCCACGTATGCCAGAGGCGCATCGCACAGCCTGAAGAATGCTCTGGCAACGCCGATGTGGCGGATGAGGGATGTAGCTGAGGTCTTTGATGAATATCGTGGCGAGGAAGGCTGGGGAGCGCAGATAGCGGGAAACCAAGCGCTTTACCACGCCTCCGAACGTATAGGGCTGATGGTCGAAGAGGCGAGCATCGTCCTGCGAGACCTGGACTTCCTGCGCCGCCAAGCTCAGATGATGTTCTGGATTATGGATCCCAAGCGAATGCAGAGTGAACTTAGAGCAAGGCTTGTTGAACCGTGGCTCCAAGCCGACATCATTGAATGCCTTGTTCTTGCCACTGCCGCTGGCATATCAAAGGTGGAAGAGAGCCGACTGGAAGGGGTGTCAAAAGACACTTTGACGCGAAGTGTGCTGCGTGCTGCAGATTCGGCGACTGATGCTCAGTTGAGTGCCGCTCTGAATGAGGCTTTTATCGGCCTTCTCAAAATCTCAATTCGATTGTCTGACTCGAAAGTACAGAAGACTGACAAGCTGGTGGCAGAAAGCATATTGTTTGAGTTGATCACAAATGCTGTCGCACGCGCCCTACCCACCAAAGGGACACAAATCCCGAGTTTCTCAGTCGTGATGACTACAGATAGGCTTGGAGTCAACTTCACAATTGAGAACTCCGCGTCCTCGAGGGACGCGAGGCGGCTGACTCGCAACTGGGGGAAAGAGATGGCCCACGAGGAGGAGGGGAGCCGCGGGATATCAGGTGTGCATCAGATCACACTTCTTGAGTCCAAGGCGGCTGAGTACGCAAGGTCGCGAGTCCGTCTCCTTGCTCCGAAGGCTGTCTCATACGGAGCCATCAGCGAAGTCACTTCTGGATTGACGATACAGAAAAGGCTCAGGAGGCGCAATAACAGTGCATATTCTGGTGATTGACGACCAAATGGCTCTCCCGATAAAGAGCGAACTGGACAAGAAGTTTAGCTTCCATGTCAGTTCAGGCGACTGGAAAACTTGGAGTTCCGATCCAGTCAAGCTCCAGGCAATTGAGTCTCGGTTTCATGTTCAGACTTCCACTGGCGGGAAAGACAAGGTCGCCATTAGCCTAGTCCGGACAACCATACTCGAGCGCGGATACGAAGCTATGAAGTTCATGGATGGCGATTATGTGGATTGCCCGCCTTGCCCCGAGATCGCCGCAATAGATATCGATTTTCCGGTCGAATTTGAAGATGAGAAAGGGTTTAGCGGCATTCACATCTCTAAGCCGCGTTCAGGCCGTCGAAGCGCACGCCTCGGATGGCCTATCGCTGCGAGGTTCAAGTCATTCTGTCAGCAGTTGAAGATCGACCCCGAGATCATACTCTATTCGGGAAAGGGCAAAGTGATAGACGGACTAAGGGAAGCAATCAGGCCGGTCTACTGGGAAGGCACGAGGATAGAGCCATTCCTTTCAATGCACAGCAAGATAGAAGACCTGATGAATGAGGGACCAGCCAACTCCATACTTCGGTCTGTTCGGCGTGTTGGCCTCCGGCACTTCGCCGATTGTGCTGAACCTGGCTTGGTCGCAGAGTTCACAGCGTTGGTTGGAAAGCAAAAGCAAGAATGGTTAGCTGAGGGCCCATTAAATGTGCTCCACAAGTATGCCGTGATTGCCGAGTGCTTTCCTAAAGAAATGGTGACCGTCCTCGGCGGGGGCAGTCTGGCAGCAGATGCTGCGGCCAGTATACTGGAGGCATGTGGCGGAGTTGACTACCACCTGGAGTTGCTCAGGTCATTCAAGAAGATGCAGCGCAGTTCCCAGGACTTCTTCGCGACTCCTCTAGCGGCTGCTTGCCACGGGTGGGCTTGGACCTACCCCAGCAATGGAGAGGTATGCGGAATAGGCAAAGTGAGTTCGGTTTCGCTCAATAGCCTTAGTGCTGAGGAGCGTGTAACGCAGAACGCGTGCTTGGTGCACTGGCTGCGAAATTCGTCAGCGCTGCATCAGGATACGAAAAGGAGCATACTGAAAGCGTCGTCTCTTCTCGTATGGGCGCACAGCTACAGCATCTGCGGCCCGGAGAGGCTGTTATGGCAAAACAGCTTTGCAAAGATACTGCCTAGGCTGCGTGAGGGGCTTCAGGACACTCTCCGGGACAAAGTAAGCCTGGCATCGGATCTGTCGAATAAAGACCTGCTTACTGACTGGCAATTGCTCTTCCTTGATGATCAGAGTGTGTTTCGTGATTTCATTTCATACTCATTCAAACAGGGAGCTCAGAGTATTGCAATAAGAACTGTGGAGCATAGTGTCGAGACTGAGCTGGTGCTTGATGTCACGCGCGAAGATGGCAAGCATGTCGGGTCGTTCGAAGGCTTCAAAGGCGAGAGCGTGGACAAACGATTGGAGCTTTGGGGCAGATCGTGGTATGAATGGAGTCTGCCGCCTGTTGATACCAAGTCCGAGACTGCTACAGTGGTACGCTACTGGGTTTGGCCTGTTCCGGGAATGATTGAGCCTTTGCCGCCGACCCCTGTCAGCAAGCCAGTGTTGACTCTGCACTGGTGCGTTCCGAACTACCTGCGCAATAGGGAAGCTAGACAATGAACTTGCTTGTGTACGATAGAAAGAACCACGGTCTTCCTCTGAACTGCCGCACTAGCACGGCATTCACAGACGGTTCCCAGTTGCTTGAGTCTGCCTGCAGTATGGCAGAGCCTGTCGTTCTTGTGCATATCGGTGAGCACGATGCGGACCAGGTTATCGGTGCTCTCTTGGCAAAAACAACCGCGCTAGTGGTTCTTTTCTCTGGTGGAGGGATCTATGAGCCAAGACGCAAGGCGGAATCGTACCAGGCCCAAGGCCGTTTGTGGGCATACTCGGCTTCGGAGCTTGCTGAAAGACTGGCTCGGGCCAACGCCAATCCCTCTGGCAGCATGGAAGCTCTGTTCGAAACAGATCGGCTTGAGATGGTCTTAACCGCGCTCAACGCTCTTTGGGTTATTCAGCTCTATCTCGAACGTGCAGGCAGGTTGGAAGCCGCCTGTATTGATGCGGCAGAGCGGTCTTTCATGAGGCTTGATGAACTCAGTTGGGATCCAGAATCGATGCCGAGACTACCCGATGGCGCGCCTCTATCGACTGATTATGTATCGGCATTGGTTAGGACTGCTACCGATGCGACAGCATTTGGGAAACAACTGATCGTGATGAGAGATGCTCTTCTCGAATGGGCCGAAAGACGTTACTGTTCCTAGTGCGCCGGTCTTTGAGATGTTTTTGCTTCACCAAGCATCTGGTGCGCTTATGATAAGAGTCACTGAATGGTTAACGCTGAGATACGGGTGAATCGGCTTTGGATCACACGGCTATAGCTAGATTACTGCAGCAGTTTGGCATCACCGTCGATGACGATCTGCCGCTTTGTATAGATTGGCTGGAAAGCTCAATCTTGGGCCTTCGTCCCGAGAACTCGTTGCTTTCAGTGCCTGATGCCGTTTTCCTGCGCCTTCCGGCAACTCTACACGAAGTGAGGACGGCGGTCCGGCGAGCCAGAACCGCAGATCAGTCAGGAACAATCAGCCAGCTCATGCGTCCTGTCGGTCAGATGATGTGCGCTCTGTCCCTGTTGATTGTTGACATCAAGGATCTGAGGATTTCAACTGCCACAGCAAGGCACCTTGAGATATGCCGCTTCTCCAGCTTGCATTGGCCCAACTGGTTTGACGCTGCGCTGGGGGAGTTGCAGCCTGATTGCGCTATGGCCAAAGTAGAGTCCGTATGTGCAACAGCGGATCTCATAGCGGAACATGTGGATGCTGTTGCTGTCTCTGAGTTGCTGCGGCAGTTCTTTCGGGGATCTCAACACGACGCTGTAGATGGCACATTGGGAGCCTGTTTGGCAGCGGTAAGGTACCCGCTGAGCTCCAACCGATGCTTGACGTCAGATGATATTGATCTCCTGCGTGGCATTCTCGGCAATGATCCGCAGTGGCGTAACATCGCACAGCCATTTGAGGGTACAGCAAAGGAACTTGCTGCGAGTGGCGCGCGTGGTCAGATCGCGGCGGACGCCGTTAGGTGGCTAGACAACGTACGACTGGCAATGCCCAGGATCACTTCGTTCTTCGAGGCTATTGTCAAAGGAGAGGATGTCTCTCAGGAGGCATTCCAGTCGGCGCATTCAGACTTGGACCTAATCGTCACGAAGATCATGGACTTCGCATCGCTCTCGAGTAGACTGCATGAGAGCATTCGTGAGAGGTCTCCCCATGCTTAGCCTTCACTTGCCAAAAAATGAAAGGCAGGCCACAATCGTTGGGTGATATCGGGAATCGAAAGAACCTGTTGATTGTGGGATTTGCTGACATTCACGCGCGGCTTCTTGCTCGCGCCTTTGCCAGTGATTTTGAAGTGCAGGTGCTTGATGGTACGTTGGATCAGCCTCAACAGGAATCACCTCCGAATTCCGTCATTATTGCGGATGAGCGAGGCTCCCAAAGCGACTTTCGGAATGCTGTGATTCGACTAAGAACTCAGCAATATGTGTGGAGTCCAATCATAGCATTGGGCAGCCACCGTGCCCCGCAAAGCGACTCGGACGATTGGGCTATACAGTACGACGGGTTCCCGCCGGACATCTCCCACCTTAGACAACTCATTGATTCAGCCAAGCCAGTTTCGTTGGACCGTCGCGATGAGATCATCCGTGCTGCTCTCATCTGTCTTTGGCAGGATATTGCCTACCTGTCTTCGGCCTCCCAAGGCTTGGGTGCAGTTGACAACGTGGATGTGAGGAAGACTCTTGCGAGCATATCCGCTTCCGTAAAGGCCGATCCCATTGCCGTTGAATGCGATACGATCAAGGGGTTCGCCGAGGCCGCCGGGATGGCACTCGATCTGCCTGGACTTGATAGTCGCACTTCCGGTGAATTGCGCGACATGGTAGTACAAGCCGAGACTGCGGCACGGGAGATCGATGCCCCTTCGATGCTTCGTGGACTCCTCCACAAGCTAAGCAATACACTGCGTTTCTCTGAGTGGTCGGACTTGGCACTCCGCGAACTTGCGGAACGCATGCACCGCATCGTTTGTTGCATTCCTTTGGATTCTGTCGAATCCGTGTTGCCGGGGTCATCCCGAGTGCTCCTAGGGCTGCGTGACGGTGATGGCCCCCCTGCGGATCCGCACACCCTATGCCACTGGGCTCAGGAACACCGCGCGAAGTTAACCGCACTTGCGGAGATGATTGCTAGTCTAAGGGCTGAGGATTGCTGCCGCGCGCGCGGATATATCCAGCGGATAGCAATAATCGAGGACGATGCCAACTGGAGTTCTCAGATTCGGGCCGTCGTGACTATGGTCGCACCTGGAACCGAGGTCATCCATGCTGAGACGTATGAAGATGCTGAGCGACTACTCGCCAAATTCAGCTCTGGAACACTTGCCTTGATTGATCTTGGCCTTCCACGAGACCGCAAAGCACAAATCCATAGCGATATCGATCTGAGCGCTGGCCTAGAGCTTATCAGGCGTCATTCCGGCAAGGAAGGCAGCATCTCATTCATGGTTCTGACCGCCGCGCAGAACTACGCCGAGGCGGTTCGCAACAGCATGTGTGCTGGCGTGCAGGCAGAGGATTACATTCAAAAAGACCCCAAGACCTGGGAACAGCAGTTGAGGTCACGGCTGGAGATCAGGCTGAGGTCGGACGAGCGTCCGGCACTTTCCAAGGTGGATGTGTTCCGCTGCACTTCCCGCCTGGTGCGAGTGAATGGCGTGGAGATATGCCTCAACCGCAAGCCGTTTGTGTTGCTTGACTATCTTGCCTCTCATTCTAGGTCATGGTGCAATGTGGATGAGATGCGGAAGGATCTCACGCAGCCAGGGTCTTCCGATATCACTCCTCCAATGTCGAAGGAGCAACTCCGTATGCTAGACGAAGGTGAGCGGTTCACTCCGTACGATTTGCTCACGCCAAAGCACATACAGGATTACGTTTACGACATGAGGACGGCAGTAGCAGAAGCCTTTAGGGCTGCCGGGCGCTCGTCCAGCGCGCCTGATATTATCGCCTATAGCCCGGAGTTGGAGGCGTATCGGCTTCAGGCAGTAGTCAACACATATGATGAGCTTGAGAAGGCTCAGCAGAGTCGCCATCGCCCCAGGGCCTTGGTAGTGGAAGACCACCCTCTCTGGTCCAGCAGTATTGTGGCGCGTCTTGCGGCCTTGTCATTTGAGGTGCGGCACGTCCAATGCGTTGAGCAGTTCGATGCGACCGTCAACGGATGGGTACCCGACGTCGTCACTTTGGACCTTCAGCTTCCAAAGGATGAGATCGATCTAGCGCAGGAAAAGGCTCACGAGAGCAACGGGGTGCGGATTATGAGAACCCTCAGTCGTGACTTCCCAGAAGTGCGCGTGGCGGTGATGACCTCCGTGGCCTGGGACGACTCCTTGATGCTCGAAGTCCTCAAAGAGGGAGTGCTGATTCACGACTATATAGACAAGAAGTGGGACAACGCCCTAGATAGACTGGTGAACTCCGTTTGGCGTCTAGTGCTCGAAGTCGAGCGTGGATCGACTATTCCCCCTGGCGAGCATCCGGGGCAGATTGTGGTGGTGTCGCTTTCCAATGCGGGCAGCGGCATTGTGCGCATCAATGACGTGGAGATTGCTCTCACTAATGCGCCAGCGCAAGTGTTTGCGCGGCTGGCTTCCAGCGCCAACGCACCAGTTGATAGGGATTCGCTGGTGGACATGCTTTGGCGAGCCGAAGAACTGTCGGACACATTCGAAGATAATCTGAACGCTATAGTCGCTAGACTCCGAAAAGAGATAACCGAGAAGACAGATGGGATGGTTGACGGCAAGACCCTGGTCCGTAGCGCGGACGGCGTATATTGGTTACATGGGGTGGTTTGCGGATGAGCAGTCGATGCACGCTAAAGGTTGAGATATGTTGCGCTACAGGGCTAAAGGCGGTGCTCGACTCAGCATTCGAGCACGGGTTGCATTGCGAGGCCAATCACTATGATGTGTGTGTCACTGCGTGGTCTGAGTCGGAGGAAACACATTGCCTGCAACAGGCGGATGTCCACGTTGTCTTCGTCGACTCCGCTCCTTGGATGCGACAAGCGCTCGTGCAGTCTATCATACGCGCGCCCAGACAGTGCCCTGTTCAGAGAATGATTCTGTTCGGCTTCTGCGAAGAGATCGAGCCAGCCGGCGAAGATAGAGGCAAGATTCCTGTCAACCGGCAGCATCCTCTTGGGCTGCTCTTCGAGGGTTTCCATGTCGAGTACCAGCGGTTGCCTTTGAGGCTGGAGATGATCAGGAATGAAGTAGCTAGCTGCATATCAAGGGTGTCCGCAGGCATATTGCCAGGTCACTGGCAGAGAAACTTCCGCCGAGTCCGAACCACTCTGAGAATAGTGAAGGGTCTTGGGTATGCAGACAACCCGATGGATGCATGGAGCAGGCTTGATAGCCTAAGCGGCAGCGGGAACACCAGGCTACGGGAAGAACATGACATCAAGGTCGAGAAAGGCGAGGGTCCCTTAGCATTCCTTGAAAGGCTCTTGAGATTCCAGACTCTGATCGACTTGTACTATCTTGCAGTCGCTAGGAGCAATGGAAGACAGCCATACACGTTCCTAATAATCGAGGATAATCCCGGCTTCATAAGGAGCCAACTCAAGTTCCTGGCATCGGCGACCGGAGACAGGTTCTACGTCACAAAGAGCGGGTCCGCCTGTCACAAACTTGCTGAGAAGCTTCAATCCAAAGACCGAAACCAACGATCTGGACTCCCGCGAGATGGATTCAGTTGGCCAAGCGAACTATTCGACAACCCAATTGTTCCCTATGGCGAACAGGTCAGTGAGAATGAGTGCCTGGCACCAGATGCAGTCCTAGTGGATCTGATACTGTGGGACGATGCCAAGAAGCTACTTGTGCATGGAGAAAGCATCATTAGGCAATTGCAGGAGCGTTTTCGGGAGTTGCCGGTGTTCGTCGTGACTCGAAGTGAGGAACCCGACGTCCTGACTAGGTGTGTCAAGATTCGTGGCGCAGATCGTGTTGTGCCCAAGCGCCGATTGCTCAGGTTGCCATACACATTTCTGAACTATCTCCACGAAGAGGTATCACCTCTTCTTTCCGTGCTAGATGGTACCGAACTCTCCAGCAGGCTGGTTGCAGCATATCGAACCTGGAATTCATGTCCAGGTATTCTATGGCATGGTGAAAAGACCGTTCATGCCGCTGAGCACACACTTGAGCATAGCCTTGGCCTCTGGAAGCTGGCTCACCAACTGCTTTCGCAGAGTTGGGATCACATGCAAGACCACAGGCATAGCATAGGTCTGAGACAATACTATCCGAAGGAACTATTCGGATTCCTAATGTCTATCTGGTTGCATGACATTGGAAGCAAAGGCAGCGAGGCATACCAGATGGCGGATCAAGTACGCAGCCGCCATTCCTGGATCAGTGGGGAACTGATACACCGGAATCCGGAACTGTATCGTCTGGAAAGAGGTGAGGAGGCGGATTTCGTAGAGCTTCTTTGTGCCTATCATCAGAGTTGCGCTCCGTTCAGCCTCAACGATCCGACCAAGGAGTCCGTTAGAGGGTTGTTTCACCAATCACTGGAAGAGATTGAGGAGAGCTGCAAGTGGAACCTGCTGGAGTGGACTGCGCTTCTCAGGTTGTTGGATGCAATCGAACACAACTGGCGGAGAGTGGGGACAAACGATCTTTTCATGGCAAAGAAGATAGATATAGACATCGACCGTAAGTACTACAGTGAACGTGCCGCAACTCAGCCAGATGCGGCAGAATATGCTAAGTGGCTGGATGTCCAAGAGTCCCACATGCAAAAGCACCTGTCCGTTCTTCGAGTGGATTTGCGGACGAACCGGTCGTCTGACGGCCGATCCATCGTCTTCTGGCCGGAATACACGTTCGCCGACTGCGATGATGCAAAGGATTATCTTGGGGAGATCGGTATCTACGCACTGCAAGAGTGGCATGCGACCGGCAGTCACATTGCCGAGAAAATGGGAATCAGATTCGCCCGTACCGGGGAAGTATCGCATCCAGAAACCGACAACTGCTATGCCGTGCATGACTTCTGGTGCAATGAGATATGTGAGCAAACACTAGATCCTTGGCGCAAGAGCATAACCAGTAAGAAGAATGACGAGCTAGAAAAGAAGATTCATGATATCGAAACCGGCCAGAAGCAAGTTGCTTGGCGTGTGTGGTCCAACAAGGTCTGAGACAAGCGCTCGTTCTTTTTGGAGCCGAGGCCCCTCTTTGATTATTCTATTGCCCCCGCCTTACCGTTAGGCTTCTATGGTCTACAGCGTGCAATCGAACCCTGGCATCTTCCCCAGAGTTCCAATCCCCATAGGTGAACCTACACCGCGAACACGATTATCCCGATAACGTATGTGGAAACAAATATTAATTGCTCTCCGCCGACAGTAATATCAGGCTACGGCGAACGTCAGCGATTAGAATATTATCTGGTGCTGCTCGCTCGGAGAATACCATCCGGTGGAAGCACTCATCACAACCTGGCACTCAACCTGCAATGACGTGAGGTAAGAGGTTGAGGGAAGTTGGAAGCTTTGAATTTGTCCGTTCATTTCGCAATGAAAGATCGTGGCTCCACTTGGCGAACAGAGGTACTTGCCGGCCTATCTACTTTTCTGTCGCTATCCTACATATTCGTAGTTAACCCAGCGATCCTCTCCGCAGCCGGAATAGACAAGAGCGCGATCTTCTTCGCGACGATTGTCGGGTCCGTGATCGCTACGCTGGCCATGGGCTTTTGGGCGAATCTGCCATTCGCTGTCGCTCCCGGCTTAGAGATGAATGCTTACGTCGCCTACGTCGTTGTCGGCGCGTTGGGCTTTAGTTGGCAAGGCGCTCTGGGAGCGGTCTTTTGGTCGGGTATACTGACGGTGGTTCTCAACTACACGGGAATCCGAGTGGCCATCATTAACGCCATCCCGGCGAAACTCAAGTCAGGGCTTGCCGTAGCAGTTGGCGTATTCCTGATCCTCATTGCCCTTAAGGTCAGCGGGATTACTGTCTATGAAGGTATTCAGTTAAAGGGATTTGGGCTACTAGGCTCTCGTGAGGCTGAGGTCTTCTATGTAGGGCTACTACTCGTTATTCTGTTTCGGCTTCTAAGGGTAAACGGTGCTATCCTCCTTAGCATTGTGGGAGCGGCTTGCTTTGCCCATTTCCTTGGACTGGGGAAACAAACCGAGGCAATTCGACTTTCTAAAAGCATGCTCTCTGCAACATTCGCCTTGGACCTTCGCGTCATCTTGCAGCCGGGATCATGGTCTATCATCCTAGTCCTCTTCATTCTTGACTTCTATGGCAGCATCGCCAAGTTCATCGGCCTAACGCGCAACACCTCAATAGTCGATTCGAAAGGGAATGTACCCGGCCTGAAGGAAGCACTGACTGTCGATGGGGGGGGTACTGTGCTTGGCGCGGCTGTTGGCACGTCCAATCTGATAACCTACGTGGAGAGTGCGGTTGGCATTGGTGAGGGAGGGAGAACCGGTCTGACAGCCATAACATGCGCAGCCATAATGTCAGCTTTCATATTCCTCACCCCTCTTGTAAGCCTTGTTCCCGTGTCCGCTACTACAGGAGCGCTTTTCTTTGTAGGTCTCATGCTCTTCCCCAATTGGACGGACCTGAAGACCTACTCCAAAGCCGATATCGCGTCACTCATCGCAATCGTAATCGTGACCATTTGGACTTTCGGGCTAGACAAGGCCATGTTCGCCGGGTTCGCTGTTTATGTCCTTTTGCTGCTTCTAAGAGGCAGATGGAAGGAGCTAAACGCTTACCTCGTCCTATCGACGTTACTGCTCCTTGCAGGTATATTGCTTTCGAAGTAGTTCATTTTGAGGAAGGATTCGCTGTGTCAGATATAGCACCCAAAAAAGTTGCTCACCAAGAGGAATGGGGGCGGGTTTTCGGAGAGCTAGAGGAAGAGGATCTGAAGCTCGCATCTTATGATAACACTCTTATGCCGATGCTCGGGAGTGTTGCTAACAGACTCATCTTGGACTATGGCGCTGGTCCTGGGATACTTGCACTGGCGCTTCAAAGGATCGGCGCGAATGTGAAGGTCTGGGACATTAGCCCTGAGATGAGAGCCAAGACCGCCGAGAAGATCGGGCTAGAGAACGTTTACTCTAGTCTAGAAGAGATTCCGAGAGACTCCTTTGACTCGGTGATATGTAACCTCGTCCTTTGTATTGTTCCAGATGGTGAAGTGCACAAGATCGTCCAGCACATAGAGGAAATGCTGAATCGGAATGGGTCGGCGTACATCGGCTTCTGCAACCCAAAGATATTCCAAGTGAGAGAATCCAACTTGGACTACCGCTTCCCGACAGGTAACAGCTATGAGGAAAACCACAACTACAGGAAGATTAAGAAAGAGGGCGGATACGAGATAATCGAGTCTCATCGCCCGATTGAGTGGTATGAGCAAGTCTGTCGCCAAGCGGGTCTGGAACTCGTCAGTGTAAACTTTACCCCCGAGTACGAGCTGAAAGGAAATCTCATCCAAGATTTCGTCATCCTCAAACTGAAAAGATCCGTCTAAGGGCTTGGCAGGTCGTTCGTTCCGATAGCTAACGAGCTTTTTGCTCTGTGACTCTTGCTGTCCAAAAACCCACGTCCGAAAACTGCTCTTGGTTTTCGTGAGCGGTTTCTTGATCCATCAAATCATTTGGTTGCTGGCGAAAACAGGACTCTTGGCGTAGGCAAACCCATCCTCAGGAGCCGTTTTGAGTTCAGATTACGGTCTCATCTTGAGAACGGGGCATAGGTGTCACCGGCGGCGGCAAGGGATCGGTTCTATGGACTTCCGATAACACCGACCCAGTTCTCAAGCCGAGTTTGAGTTTTCGCTAGCGGTTCCTTGGCCTACCAACAATCAAGCGGAAAATCATCTCTGTGGTGGTTTTCCGCTTTTCTCGTTTATGTCCTCCACTCAGCCCTTCCACACGTGAATCTGAGCACGAATCCGCCATCTCATTCGATGTAGCACCC
>SCLI03000189.1_pt3 | contig 107980 bp, 87 predicted proteins | sample 7268041 | NCBI WGS metagenome assembly SCLI03 (sample SAMN10721081, study PRJNA514188) | viral metagenome | isolation source: depth-stratified mine tailings core A | place: China: Fankou Pb/Zn Mine tailings | collected 2017-10 | reverse complement strand
GCCGCGATCTGGTCGGCGCACTCCTTGTACATCTGCTTGAGGTACGTCCGGACGCGCGTTCCGAAGTGCATCTGATGCGAGGGCACCTCCAGGTAAACGTCCGCTCCGGGCGCCACCACGCCGCCCGAATAGTGCAGGTACTTGGCGCGCATCGCGGCGGGAGGGTTATAGACCTCCATCGAGAACGCGAACGACGCCAGGATGCCCGCCGCCGCGAACTGGCTGGCGAGATCCTTGATCCACTTCCGCGCGCCTTCGGTCATGACCGGAGACACGGAGTCGATCAACTCCCAATCGCCCTCCGCGCCAACATCGCCCAGGTGGTCTGTCACCGTCGCGCGCACGCTGCTGATCCACGCAGGACCGTAGAGCGCGAGGGTGGTGTTTGCGCTGTTCACCACGGTGTCGGTGTCGATCCGGTTGGTGGCCCACACCTCGACCGCGCCGCCAACGTCCTGCGCGCCGCCCTCCAGACCAGCCGCCACGAACGCCGCCTGAATCTCGGCCGCCACCTCCGCGGCAGTCCTGGCCGCGCCTGCCGTTAGAGTCACCGGCACCACGGTCCCGCCCTCGCCGCCGATGGTGAACTGGAGCGCGTCGTTGGCCGCCGCCGTGATTGCAAACGGTTCCGTGGTCGCGCCCAGGAGACGCGCGAGGCCATCCGGCACCGCCAGGCCGGGGAACGCCCAGGACGGAGCCTTGGACTGGATGCGGAGGGTGGTGCTGGTCCCGTAATTATCGTCGGCCCACACTCCAGAGAATTGGTTGATCAGCACGCGCAGTCCGCTAACGATATCCTGCATGGACTCGCCCTCCAGGATGGTGTGGGCCATCGTCGTTCCGGACACGGTGATCGAGACGATCTCGTTGGCCTGCGGCGCAGCGATCCCCTCGCCCAACGCATACTCGATGGTGGCGTACGGATAGGTAGCGTTCACGCGCCGCCGCTTGTTGTTCCAGAAGACGCCCATGTACACGTCGGCGTGGCCGTTGAACCCGAGCTTCTTGAGATGCCACAGGTGCCAGGCCGGGGGCTTCTTGTACCCGTGGTCGGTGTCGAAGTCGATGGCCAGCGACACGTCGGGATAGTCCTTCTGCGGGTCCGGTACGTCCTGCGGGACAAGCGGCCACAGGTAATCGAAGTAAAAGTAGTACCCGGTGCTGTCGGCGTTCTTATCGAACAGGGCGGTCAGGACGACGGTGTGGTTTCCGGCCGGAACCGCCGACGCGATCTTAATGTTCGCCGTGGTGCCGCCGTACTCGTTGAGGTAGAGATCGACGGGCGATTCGGCGGTTGCCACACCGTCCACCTCGACGCTGATCGTGCCGCAGCCCGTGTACAGGAACGTGCCGAGGTAGAGATCGTGCTCCTCCGTGGCAGAGTACTGGATCGCGACCGCGCGCACGTCCGCGATATCGTTCGGGCCGGTGCGTTTCGCGTGCCCCTTGCTCCACCACTGCGAGGGCCAGCCAACCGCGCCGTACTTGTAATCCTCCCAAAAGCCGGTGTACTTGCACCGCGCGTCGGACTCCTCGATCCGCTCCGCATCGCCGCCCACCTTGAGGCTCGCATCGCCGGTGACCGCGATGTTGGAGATGGTCACGCCCCACTCCACGTCGGACTGGAAGCCGGAGATCGGCGGGAGTTTCTTCATCCGAGTGCCCGCCAGCCAGGAGCTAGGCGTCGAGGACTCGTACCCGCGCTGGACTGTGATGCTGGTCGCGCCGCCAGCCACGAGCAGCACGCGCTCCTCGTTCGCGGCGTCCCCAATGAAGTACCGCCCGCCCGTCAGTCCAGCCCCGCTGTCCACGCTCCAGGTGGTGTCGCCCGGTCCGACTCCTGCGGTCAGGAAGCACCCGTCGTCCAACGCCTGCTCCACGATCTCGAATCGCGGCGCGAAGACCATGTACAACTTCCGGCAGTCCGCGGCAGAGAAGACGGCGGCGTTCTTGTCGGTGAGGAACCCAAGCGGGAGGGTGATGTGATACTTGGTGTCGTTGTCGCCGCCAGAGAACCGGATGCTGCGGTTGTCGCCAAAGGTGACGCCCTGCGTCCCGTCGCCCTCGTGGAACGACCGCACGGTGATGATCTCGCCGTTGCCCAACTTGCCCATGACCTGCGCGGGCGGCGGGCTGGTCTTGAACGCGATGGTTAGCGTATTGCCGGAGGCCGTCGCCTCGATCACGCTGGACTGGTCCGGGCCAACGACGAAGACGTTCTTGCCGCCGCCGTTGATCGTGTCCGCGAGATCCTTCACCGCATCCTTTGCGGCGGCGAGTTTGTGAACGTGGTACTGGGGTCCGCTGCCCACGTACACACCGGGCGGGAAACCGATGGTGTCCTGCGCGGTCCCGCCCCACGGGATGATCTCGCCCGAGCCAACCGGCTTCGTGGAGGTGATCCGGACGCAATCGTCCACGGTGTCCACAACGACCTCCGCGCCCGCTGCGGTGCATGCCGCGCCGACTTCTGCGGCGACCTGCTCTGCGGTCTGCGTTGCGCCCGGACTCAATGTGAGGTTGATGCCGATGCCGTCGATATGGAACGCGAGCGTGTCGTTCACCGCCGCCACGATTTCGAACGGTCCCGGCGTGTACGACCGGCAGATGCTCGGGCCACCGTGGGGCAGCGTGTTGTCGAAAGTGACGGTGACGCCGGAGACGGCGGTAACGTGGCAGATCTCCTCCACCGCGTACGGGTCGTCTCCCTCGTAGAGCGGGTCGTACGTGAAGTACACCGTGTCCCCGACCTGCAACTCCAACTCGCCGGTTACCGGATCGAGATCGGAGGGCCACAGGTCGATGGTGCCGTTCGGCGCGGATATCGACTTCGGCAGGTTGTAGAGCTTGCCCCACGGGACGCAGTTGTACTGCGTGTCGCGGAACATCACGACGATGTGGTCGAAGCCCAACTCTGCCTGCTTGCCCGACGCCTCGATGCTCACGCTCGCGGGTGTCTCGCCTCCGGACACCACGGTGGCGTACGAGAGGAGTTTCACCTCGTGGATCTCACCAGGCCCGCCCTTGCCGCACACGAACGTCATGGCGTCCCAGGAGACGGAGGGGTATTTGGCGGCGTCCAGCCGCATCGCGCCATCGAGCGCGTGGTCGTAATCAATGTCGAACTCCAGCGTCAGGCCGGAGAGGTCCGTCCGCGGCAGGTGCTTCTGGCGCAGGTGGTTGAAGTAGTCATAGGCGTTGTAGAAGCCCAGGACCGCGAAGTCTTCTGCGGCTTGGAAGATGCCGGAGACGGACACACCTGTCGCGGATGCATCGTGGATCGTGGTCGTCGCGGCGCGCCCCGTGAAGCCTTGCAACTGAAAGTTACGGCGCGGATCGAAGATAGTGAGCGGTTCGCCAGCCATTTAGGTTTGGATCACCACAGTGAGATCGTTGCCGGGGTCCGGACTGGCGACCGCCAGGATATCGAACGCGAGGCTGTCGCCCTCGTTGAGAATCGGAGTCGGCCAGACGGTCGGCCGCACGGTGGCGCCGGTCGAATGGCTCTTGGTAAAGATCGCCGTGAACGTCTGCGCGTCCTGGTCGGCGGCGAGCACCTGCACGTACTCCTCGTCGGCCTTGCCGAGGTTGACGTGGACGAACTCGCCCACATCGAAGCCCAGCCGGTTCGCGCCATACGATGCGGTCTGAACCGTCTGCGCGCCAGGACCGGCCACCACGTCCTCGAACAGAACGATGCCGAAGTCGTTGTACGGCAGGCGGCGCGTGGCGGGCTTGCCGTACCCGTCCTCCACCACGAAGTCGTACGTGTTCTTGTAGCCATCGGGGAACTTCTGAGCGATGCCCATGTACTCCAGCAGTTCCCACGTCGCGCCATCGTCGCGCGACACCTTCACCCGGTACGCGCTCTGCCCGTCCGTGGTCGGCACCTGGACGTACGCATAGATGCAACGGATCGACGCGCTATCCTGCACGCGCATCGGGATGACCACGGTGTCCGCGACCGCGAGTGCGCCGGGGATCTGGAACGTGTATGCGCCGCCGTTGCACGTCCGGTCACCCGGCATGTAAGGCTCGCTGTGGTGGCCCAACGGGAACGTCACGAACGTGCCGTACCCGAAGTTGTTGGCCACGCCAACGACCGCCGCGACCACGCAGGCTGTCGGGAGCTTCGCCTCGATCCGCGCCGGGAGTCCGGGCGTCCGGAAGAAGCCCTTCTTGACGGAATAAGTGAACGTCTTGCTGTCGAGTTTGAAGAATCGGATGCCCTTCGCGTGCGGCGTCCGGAGCGTCTCGAAGGAGGCCCAAGGCCAGTCCACGCGCGTGTCGCCCGCCACCTTCCTCTGGAACTGGAAGTCGCCGGAGGGCACCACATCTCCCTCCGCGCCGGGACCGACGATCTGCGCGCACTCGTAGCACCGGCGATACCCCACGTCCGGACTCTTGGCCTCGTCGTTGAAGACGATGTAATCGCCCACACGGAACACCTTCGACGTGCCCGGATTCATCGTGCAAGCCACAGTAACCGGGTCGGTGTCCCGGTCGATGGCGGCGTCGAGGCTGGCCCAGAGATCCGTGGCCAACTCGTCCACGTAGAACAGCATCATCGTGATCTCGTGCGCCGAGACGATGTTCATGTTCCCTGCGGCATCCGGTTGCACCTCCATCTCGTCCAGCACGAACGTCCCATAGTCGGAGAGCTTCGGTGTGCCAAGGATGATCCCCGGCACTCCCGTGTCGTACAGGATCTCCTCCGGCACCGGCGTCGGTTCCACGTCGGCGGGCTTCGGGCCAGCCACGAGGTCGTACATCGAGTCCGTGGTCGTGCGCCCCTGCACGTCGATGGAGAAGTCCTTGTTGAGCCTCCAGGAGACGACCCGGAACTCCCCGGCGCCACCGGGCATGTCCGCATGGGTCATCGAGCAGACCATCCCCGGCTCGGTGTTGAGCGCGAGCGCCGTGGTCTTGAACCCGATCTGGCGCGCGGCTTTCCACTCCGCTGCGCTGGTCCCGCCCAATTCCTCGCGCAGCCGGGTGCTGATGATCCGCGCGGCCTGGCTCTTGGTGGACGCGCCGCACAGGTTGACGCTCGACTTCAGGTACATCGGACCCGCGCCGCCGCCGATGTAGGAGGCGTGGTCGATGTCGTACACCGCCACGCTGTTATTCACGAACGCGAAGTCCTGGTCCGCGAAGTTGGCGGTCAGGTGGTTGAAGGACGGCTTGGCCGGAGCCAACTGGAGGCTGCGGAACAGGATGTTGCCCTCCGTGAACGCCTCGACCACGCTGCTGTTCTCGCGGATGCCGATCCGGAGCTTCCCGAACGAGAACGTGTAATAGCCGAGGCAGTTCATCAGGACTTCCTGGAGCCAGTCCCGCAGAGGCTTCTCCTCCTGGATCGTGCCGCGGAACGCGAACTGCGTCTCCATGCCCGCGCCGACCAGTTTGGTAACGGAGTCGTTGCAGATCGCGGCGGCGTCGATCGCCGCCTGCACGTCGAACAAGGCTTCGGCAGCGTTCAACTGCGCCACCGTCGCGTCCGCGCCCAGCCGGAGGCCACGCGCACGGAAGACCATGTTGACCGCGATCCAGACCGGGTTCACCATGCACGGCCCGTACACGCGCACGCCGGGACTGGTCCACACCCAGCCACTCAAGCCCTGCGCGATAGTCGCGATCATCGCGTGGTCGCCGGGGCTGGAGAGTTGCAGGCCCTTCGCATCCGACCTGCGGATCACGATGAACGCCGTGCCCGCCGCGAAGTTGTCCAGGAACGTCGAGTTGCCGGAGTACACCTTCCGGAAGTCGCCGCCCGTCAGGTTGCCCGACTGATCGAGCGAGAAGAAGTCCCCCGCGCCGGCCGGATCGGTTCCCAGGACCGTGCGGAGGCCATAGTCGTTCTTGGGGAAGCCGTGGTGCGCCTGCCCGTCGAGCGTGTGGCCCACGAGCGTCTCAGGGTTGCCGTCGCCGTCCTTGTCCTCGTAGTGGGTCGGCGTGTACGCAACGAGCGGTCCTTCGCCCACGATCCCCAACGCCTCGTAGAAGTCGCTCTCGTCCCGGCCAGCCGCCACCTTGCAGTTCACCGGCATGGCGGTGTCCGTGTACACCTCCGGCAGCACTTGGTCGTAAATCGAGTCCGCGACCAGCGACACGCTGGTGAGCATGGACCTGCCGAAGCCCCACACGCCGGTCGAGTTGTCCTTGATCCGGACGCCCTGCGGCACCGCGATGATGCCGCCGTAATAGAGCTTCATCCCGTGCGCGAGGCACCCGTTCGGCGTGTCGTAATTCTTGTCGCACTTGGTTGGATCGCCGTCCGGAAAGTGGACCAGATCCATCGCGCCGTGGTCGGAGAACGGGCACGCCTGCGAGTTGAACGCCTTCCAGCAGGTGCGGGAGATCTTGCGCGTCGGGTACGGGAGGTTCAACTCGTACAGGCCATCGGACCCGGTGACCTTGAACTCCGGGCCAGCATCGCAGGACCAGTTGACGATATCGCCCTTCCAGAGATCGACCTTGACGCCCGTGCCCACGTGGAACAGGGAGAACGAGATCGTCGCCCGGTACAGGTCCACGTCGTTGGCGAGGTCGCGCATCACACGGTCGGCGTTGCCGAACGTGAACGAGGCGTCGTCGGACTCGTTGCCCATCCCCTGCGAGATGCCGTCGAAGTCGATCAGCCGCGCCTGGTAGAGTTGCCCGCCCACTGTGCAACGGCGGTCGGAGAGATAGATCGCGGGATACCCGGCTTGGAGCGGCTGGATCATGATGAGCGGAACGACCTGCTGGACCTGCGAGAGCAGAGCGGTCTGGAGGGGCGCAGACGGGAAGCGGGTGCTGGTCGAGTTGAGCGTGTAGGCCGGAGTCGCGGCGGGGATCTCGACCAGCGTCACGCCGATGGAGCAGATCCAGTCCGCGACCATCGCCCAGGACAGAGGCTCGTTCTCAAACCGGCACGTGATTGCGGTGGTCCCATTGCCGTCGTCGTTGGGCGCGTTGTAGGTGAACGCGCCGTACGGTCCATACTTCGACTCCCAAAAGTTCCGGAGCGCGAGACGCTGGGTGTCGTTCATCCACGCGCGCCGCACGGTGAACCGCCGCGCGCCCGTCCCCAGCAGGAACCGCTGCTCGATCTTCGCGTTGCCCGACCCGAACTGGTGGATGGCCACGTCCGGATGGCTCGCGCGCCCGTACGGGTACTCGGGGACGATTGGGAATGTGCCGGAGACTGCGATCTCCGGCACCCCGATGTTGCCGATAATATCAGACATGGCTTTGGATGTCGGTTAGTTTTAACGAAAGGCGTCGGTGGTAAGCCTGCCGTTGGCCAGATATTTAGCCGATGTGCCGCTACGATGCCACAGGTGGGCTACTTTTGGGTGCGCCGTCAACCGACCGGAATATTGGAATTATTTGCGATGTTTCATCGGTAAACGCTGCGCGACTACCAGCGGGAAGCCGTAGAACCCAGCGGACTATGTGACAACGTCAATGATTTGACGAAGGCGCTAATCCCGTGAGAGTACCTGGATGATCGGACATCCCTTCGCAGGTTCTCCAGCGTCGCACTGCTGAACCAGGCTGGCTAAGGCTTCCCGCATGGCCGTCAGGTCCGTCAGTTTTCGGTCAATTAGGTCCACCTTATGGGCGGCCAGTGCGCGCGTTTCCGCACACGCACAAGCTTCCTCCAGGCTCAACAGGCTGGCCACCTCCTCCAACGTGAAGCCCAGCACCTGCGCCCGCTTGATGAAGCGGATGCGTTTCACCGCTTCTGGCGGATACCACCGATAGCCTCCCAGCGGTTTGGGCGGTTCATCCAGCAGCCCTCGGCGCTGGTAGAAACGGATCGTCTCGACATTCACGCCAGCCAACTTCGCGACCCGGCCTATCGTCAGTTTCTGGGCCATAAAGAAACCTCTTGATTCCGTACCATAGTACGGAGTTTAGACTGGAATCAAGGAGAACGAGACATGGCCCCAAGGGATGCAAAGGGAGCACTCGTAGCCGGCGGTATTGCAGCGGGTCTCGCTTCGACGTGCTGTCTTGGCCCGCTGGTACTGGTGATGCTTGGCTTCAGCGGCGCATGGATCGGCAATCTGACGGTGCTTGAGCCTTACCGTCCGGTCTTAATCGGCCTCGCGCTCGTCGCGCTGTTCTTCGCCTATCGGCGCATTTTCCGGCCGGCGCAAGCCTGCAGGCCGGGTGAGGTCTGCGCCCTTCCGCAAGTCAAGGCTACGTACAAGATGATTTTCTGGGGAGTCTCGGCGCTGGTCGTAATCGCGCTGGCGTTCCCTTACATTCTGCCGCTGTTTTATTGATAAGGAGAGACTCTCATGAAAATACTCGTTGGTACACTCGGCCTGGCGCTCGCCTGTTGCAGCGTTCCCGCCCTGGCCGCTACGAAAACAGTCACCTTGTCGATCCCCGGCATGACCTGCGCGGCCTGTCCGATCACGGTCAAGAAGGCGCTGGACAAGGTCGGAGGCGTCGAAAGAGTCGAGGCCAGCTACGAGAAGAAGGAGGCCGTGGTTACCTTCGATGACTCCAAAACGAAGGTCAAGGACCTGACGGAGGCCACGAAGAACGCGGGCTACCCGTCCACCGTGAAACGGTGAACGAGGCGGTGCCCGGCCACTAACGACCACCAAGGAGCGAGAGGAAATGACGGAAGATTGCTGTTTGCTCGATAGCACCCGCGAGAACCTCACGAACACAGACGCGAAGCCTGACGTTCTCGTCATCGGCGGCGGCTCGGCGGGGTTTTCCGCCGCGATCACTGCGGCCGAGAGCGGCGCGCGTGTTGTCGTCGTTGGAGAAGGCACTATCGGTGGTACCTGCGTGAATGTCGGCTGCGTGCCCTCCAAAACGCTGATCCGCGCCATGCAAGCCGTCCACGACGGCAACAGCGCAGGAAGGTTCGACGGCGTGAAAAGCGCATCCGGAATCGTCGACTGGAAAGCGCTTGTGCAACAGAAGCAGGCCCTTGTCGATGGACTCCGCAAAGCCAAATACGAGGACCTCCTCCCGGCCTATCCGAACATCTCCTACGTGAAAGGTCGCGCGCAGTTTACTAGCAATGGAACCGAAGTGGGCGTAGACGGCGCGCTGTACCATCCGAAGAAGGTCATCCTGGCGACGGGTTCGTCCGCGGCACTGCCGCCCATCAACGGCATTCAGAGTGTCTCGGTCCTGGACAGCACAAGTGCCCTGGAACTGGAGAGGTTGCCGACGTCCCTGCTTGTCATCGGGGGCGGCATCATCGGGTGCGAACTGGGCCAGATGTTCGCGCGGGCCGGAGTCAAGGTCACAATCTGCTGCCGTAGACGCCTGTTGCCGGAAACCGAGCCCGAGGTCAGCGCAGCACTGGCGGAATATCTGCGCCAGGAAGGCGTCACGATCTGTCAGGGCGTCACGTACCAGAAAATCGAGAAGACCGGCAAAGGCATTGCGCTCACATGTCAGACGCCAGATGGAGAGCGTGTGATGGAAGCCGAACAGGTTCTTGCCGCAGCCGGGCGCAAGCCGAACACAAGGAACCTTCATCTCGAGAAGGCCGGCATCGGAGTTAACGGCAAGGGCGGCATCGCCGTCAACAAGTACATGCAAACCAGCCGCCCGGACGTTTACGCGGTGGGCGACGTAACGGGGCAGGACATGTTCGTCTACATGGCTGCCTACGGCGGCAAGCTCGCATGCCTGAACGCCCTGGAGGGCAACAAGCGCCGGTACGATAACGAAGCGATGCCTGCGGTTGTATTCACAGATCCTCAGGTGGCCACGGTAGGACTGACCGAAGCGGAAGCAAAAGCCAAAGGCCGCGATGTGAAAACGAGCCTCATCACGCTCGACAACGTCCCGCGACACATCGCGGCGCGTGACACGAGGGGTTTGATAAAGCTGGTCGCGGACCGCAAGGACGACAAGCTTTTGGGTGCGACCATTCTGGCGCCTGAGGCCGGCGACAGCATCCAGACTGTGGTCATGGCTTTGAAGGCCAGTCTTACAACCGAGGAACTCGCGGACACGATCTTCCCTTACCTGACCGCCGTCGAAGGCGTCAAACTCGCAGCGCAAAGTTTCAAGAAGGACGTAAAGAAACTCTCCTGTTGCGCGGGCTAAGATGCCCGTAACGCCGGCCTTATCACCGGCGTCCGAAGGAGGTCACGCCCCAAACACCGTTAGCTAGCGGTAGATCCGCACTGATGCCGTAGCGTATGGCGGCGCACTGCAACTTCAGGATCGGCCACTCGGGAACCGATTCAGGCCAGTTCGATCAGTTCGATCTGCACGTCCGACCTGCCAGGCGTCACGGACTGGCTCCAGTCGGTGTTGAACCGGACCACGTACCTGCCGGTCGCGGCCACGCCGGCCGGGTCGCACGAGAACTTCGGGTTCGTCTCGTACGGGTCGTAAAAGTAGAACGGTTCGTGGGTGCCGTTCCGCGCATCGTAGAACGTCCGGAGCGCGGCCAACTGCGAGGGCGTCAGCCGCTTCGTCAGGTTCCACTTCTTGCGGCTGGTCGCCGCCTGCGCCGACCGCTGCGACTCGCCGTTCCGGTACTCGTTATCGATGACCGGGTATTCGCGCGTGTGGACGAACGCGCGAGACAGGCTGTTCGGCATCACCGTGGTAGGCGCGGCATTTGCAACGGAGCCAGGCATTACGAGGTCACCAAGCCGGGGCTGAGTTGGAGGCTGGTCAGTTCCCGCCGGCCTGCGTTCGACTTCGACGCACTCATTACCGCCCCCTGCACGACGCGCGGGTTGCTCGCGATGGCCTGCACCGCCTCACCACGCAGGAGGCTCGTGGTGGCAGGCCCGTCGAGTTGGATGACCACCGGCCCCGCGCCGGAGGCCACGCCGCCGCCAATGCTGTCGAGCGTCGGCAGACCGCCCATACCAGGAAACGATGCGCCGTTGGAGTAACCCGGCGACTGGTAGAGCGACCCGCTCTTCTGGACGAGATCGAGCGGATGGACCTGCGCGGGCATTCCCTTGGTCGCCTGCCCCGTGCTCATGGCGTACAACTGGATCAGGTCGCGGATCTGCTGCGTCCGGATCGCCATATCGAGGTTGCCGCCGTACGATTGCTTCGCGGTATCAACGATCTGCTGGAGCACTCCCTTGTCGGGAATATCGACCCCGTACAGGTCCTTGATCTTCTGACGGGCCTTCTCAACCGCGCCTTTGATGAACAGCTGCACCATCCCGGCAGCGAACCCGGCGACCGCGCCGATGCCCGCGCCCAGAGGACCGCCAAACTTCGCGCCAATCATGGCGCCGCCCGCCGTCGTCTCCGCGACCCCGATCTTGCCGCCGCGCCGGAGTCCATCCATCGCGAGCATCGCGCCCGCCGCCAGAAGCGCGCCGCCCTTCATCCCGCCGATGCCCTTCGCATTGGCGATCTTCGTCATGTTGCCCGCTTCGTCCATGCTCCACCGCTCCGGCTTGAACCCGAGGTTGCCGAGGTTGGTGAGCATGTCTTTCCAGCCGGAGATGCTCTGCTTGAGGTTGGCGAGGATGCCGACGCCAGCCTTCGACGTGACGCCGCCACCACCCGCCGCAGCACCGCCGCCGGCCGCCGTGCCCAGGATGATCTGTGCCGCCTGCTGCTGCGTCATGCCGCCGCCGACCGCAGCCATCCCACCCGGAGGCGTCACGGAGCCAGGAGTCCAGCCTCCGGTCGTCCCGCCGAACACCGGCACCGCGCCGATGCCGAGCAAGCCGCCCAGCCCGCCCAGCATCCCGCCGCTACCGCCAGGCCCCGCGCCGCCGCCCGCGAAGGACACCTTCTGGCCGGTGAACATGTACATCAGCGTGGCCGCGACCCGCGACGTGACGACCTCCTTGATGGCCGTCAGGAGCGCGGTCTTGAGCGAGTTGCCGATGGCCTTCCACACCGACTGCGACTTGGTAAGGAGCGCGTCGAACACGCCGCCCGCCTGCTGCTTCAGCGAATCGAAGACTTGCCGGTTGTGCTCGCGCACCAACTGCGACGTTCGGTTGGCGGCGTTCTCGCGGGCCGCGCGGATCGCGGCGTCGTTGGCCTCGTCACCCTGGTCGCGGATATCTTGGCGTTGCTGCGTCAGTTCCGCGATGCGCGCCTTGATCTCCTCTGCCTTGTACTTCAGCCGGGTGAGGTCCAACTCCTCCTCCAGCAGCATCCGGCGCGTGTCCATGTCGTAAAGCGCCTGCTTCACATCGTGGACCTTGTTCAGATAGTCGATCTCGATGGCCGCTTTCTGCTGCTCGACCGCGATCTTCTGCTGGAGAGTCTGCGGGTCCAGGGACTCGACTTGCCGGAGGCGAGCGTCCCGCTCGAAGCCCGCCCGCTGCTCCTCGAAGGCGTATACCGTCCGGAGATGTTCGAGGTTCTTCTCCGCGATATCCACGTCGTTCTTGAGGCGCTCCTGGTATCGCTTCGCCTCGAACTCCATCTGCTTGCGGTTCTTCTCCTCCTCGTCCTTGAGGTAATCCGCGAGGGTCTTCTTGTTCTCCAGAGCGAAGTGGTCCTTGAACGCCTGGAGCTTCTTCTGCATCGTGTCGATGATCGAGTCCCACGCCGATTTGGTTAGCGGGACCGTGTGCGTGCCCTTATCGTCCGTGAACTTCGTGCGCCGCGCGATCTCCGCGTTCATGTCGGCCACGTCCTTCGCGTACCCGGTCTTGCCCGCACCCGTGGCCGCGATGGACTGGTCCTTGAAGTACTCCGCGTTCTCCCTCCGGCGCTTCTGGACTTCGAGTTGAAGCTTCAATGCCTCCGGATCGGGCTGGCCCGCGATCTTGATCTTGGGCAGGCCCGCGCCGAGGTCGCCCCACGGGGACTCCTCGCCGGGGACCATCTTCTGGCCGGAGATCAGTTCGCGAATCTGGTCGTCCGTCATGCCGCGCTTCCGGAGGTCGTCAATCTTGACCTTGCCGGAGCCAACGTCGCGCCGGAGGGCGTCCGTCTCCATCTGCTTGTAGCGCGCCTCCATGCCCTCCTGCATGTCGGAGTACTCTTTCCAGATGATCGCGCCCGCGCCGATAATGCCGCCCGCGAGCAGGAATGCCGGGTTGACTGCCATCGCGAGATTGAGCGCCCCTTGCGCGAGCGCCCACGCCTTGGTCGCCGCCGTGATCGTCGCGATGATCCCGGCCAGGACCAGCGTGCCTTTGGCGAACTTCGAGATGGCGTCGGTGTGCTCTCCGAAGAACGACACCATGCCCCGCAGGAGTCCCACGACGGCTTTCAGTTCCTCCTGGAAGGTCTTGCCGATATCATCCTTCAACTCCTCGATCTCGCGGCCCATCGCTTTCATCTGGCCCGCAGCGGTCCCGGAGGCGGCGGCGTTCGCATCCTGGATCTTCTTCGCAGCCTCCACGATGGCGTTGTACCGGATCTGCTTGACCTCGTTCTCGTCCAGCGTCTTGCCGTGGAGTTGGGCTTGAAGCGTGGCGACCTGTTCCGCTCGGGCGAGGTCCGGAAACAGACTGAGGGTCCGGAGGCCACGAGACTGGCCCGTCTCGATCGCCAGCATGATCTTCTCGAACGCCTCCGCAGCGTCGATCCCCTCGGTGCTCACAGCCGCCGCATCCTTGGCGATCTTGGCGAGGCCCTTCGCCTTGTCCAAACCGATGTCCGCGATGATGAGCTTCTGGACACTGGTAGTGGCCGTCGCGGTGGTGTACCCGACCTCGCGGATTGCTTCGACGGCCTTCTGCGCGGCGGCGGCGCCATCGCCGTGCGCCTTGGCAAGGGCGCGCGTGACGACCGTTGCCCGGTCCTCCTGCGCGGCCTGCTTCGCCGCATCGATGGTCCACTCCTTCACCGTGTCGATGGCCTTCCTGATCGCGTCCGCGAGCAAGTTGCCAGCCGTGGCGCCCTTGACCATCGAAGCCGTCATGCCGTCGATGCCCGTCGCAGCCGCACGCGCCGACTTCGTGGCGGCGGTTTCGATGCTGTTCAGGTTCGCGTTGACGCTCTTGATGGACTGGTTCGCCTTGTCCACTTCGACCGTGACGACCAGTTCGATCTGGTTGTTATTTGCCATGGGTGTTCGTTCGCTCGCGATCCAACTGGTCCCGTTCGTCGTCCAGGATCAGCATCGTGTAGAACTCGTTGGCCGGGATCTCGTCCAAGCCAACTTGGATTCCCAGGTTCAATGCCGCGCGCAGGTCGAGGGCGCGCCGGATCAGCAGACCGGCTTCGGAAGTCTGCGCGGCATCGAGTCGGTCTTGGGGGCAGTGGTCGCACCGGCCACCATCCGGCGCGTCCGGGCACAGGCCCGGATCGCACAACTCATCGCGCCGGAGTGCCCAATGCACGAGGTAGCGGAGGGAGGGATTCTCCGGCCACTCCCCCGCTAAAAATTTGCGTCCCGATCCTCCTGGAAGGAGGCGTCGAGAGCATCGATGGCGGCTTTGACCACGACGGCCTGGTGGATGATAGGCACGTCCCCGACGTACCCTTCGGTCGCCTCCGTGAGCTTCTTGTAGAGATCGCCAGCCGCGCGCACGTTGATGGTCAACTCCTGCCGGTTGAACGGCAGGTCCAGCACGCGGGCGAAGCCGCGCCGGTACTGGTTCACGTCCTTCGCAGACGGCATCTTCAGGAGGTGCATGACCGTGCCGCCCAGGACGCGCAGGACGACACGGAACGAGTCGCCAGCGGGCACCACATCGTCCACGTCGCAGGTGGCCAACTGCTCGATGACCTTCTGCGCCTCGAAAGCATCGACCTCGGGCTCCTCCTCGGTGCGGATCTTCGCCAGCAGCGCGGCGTCGATATCCTCGCCGTTCGGGATCGTCGTCTCAGAGATCCCGCGCCCGAGTTGCTTCACGATGACCTTGCGGCGGCGCTGGCGTTCGGCCCACTCGTCGTCGGAAGGGAAACGGACCCGGACGGTCTTGGCACCGTCCGGGCCACGGAGTTGAACCGCCACCGGCCTGGTGGCGTCGAAAACAGGAGCGTTGGTTTCCATCGTCAATCCTTACCCGCAGATTGCATCGACGGCGCACTTGCCGACCGCCGTGAGAACGCCCTGCGCGGCGTCGTACATGGGGACGCACTCGACCGCGACCGTGAGGATCTGGTCCGTCTCCGCGATCTCGACCACGGAGAACGCGACCTTCTGCCACGTCAACTGGAGAGAGTTGCTCACGTCGTACGCCAGCGTCACGACCGCCGTGCCGGTGGTCTGCGCCTTGAGCTTCGTGTACTCCGATGATCCGTTCTCGAACCGCGCGACGAACTTGAGGTTGCCGACGCGATTGCCGAACTCCAGCCTGCCGCGGATCGCGCCGGTGGAGCCATCGCCCGCCGTCTGGAAGCCGGAGCCGGGGAAGAAGCCCGCATCCATCCGGATGTTGTTCTTCCAGCCCGTCTCCAGGGAGACGATGTTCTTGTTGGTCACATAGTCCACGCCGTTGATCGAGAGCGTCAACGAAGCGGAAGGCAGGAGCTTCTCCGTGGTCGCGGCGGGCATCGTGATGCCGGTAGCGGTGTCGATGACCTTGCCAGACCCGACCAGTTCGACGCTGATCTTGCTGTTGGCGCGGCCAGGACCGGAGCCAACGGTGATCTGGAAACCCTCGACAGCCAGGCCGACCGCCTGCCGGTCGAGGACGACGCCGCCACCGGGCCGGATCTGCTCGACGTACGAGAGGTACGGCAACTCCGCGGCATCGCCAGCCGAAGGCATCAACGGCGTGCAGGTGTACACGTACGGGCCAGCGCCGGTCTTGACGACCTTGCCCAAAGCGAACGCGACCGCCCAGGAGCCAATCTCTGCGCTGAGATACTTCTCCAGCGCGACGCCCGCGTCCCACGCCGTCTTGTACGTGGCGGTCGGGAACTCGTGGCCCTTGCCGTACTCCTCAGCGTCGTTTTCGGTCGCGAGTTTGGGGTTGATGAGCGCGGCGTTCAATTTGCTGAACCGCCACATATCGGCGGCAGCCTGCGCTGTCGCGATGTCGGCCTGCTTCTTCTTCCCAAAGCAGACCAGGACCTCTTGCAGCCTAGTCGTGGACATTGGTCGTTACCTCCTCGCTGTTGGCCGGTGGCTCGCACTGGCTCCAGCCAGCCACCATAAGGGGCGTCAGCACCTCGGGCTTCGCTTCAACTCTTCGAACCTCGCCTTCGCCCCATGGCGGGCGCATATACACGAACTCAGTCATCGCCAATCTCCGTAAACGTGATGGGAACTTCGAAATAGTCCAGCCCCTCGGCGTCCGTCTGCCGCTGGATCATGGGCAGATCCATGGGGTAGCAGGACGGATGAACGGTGACATTCAGCATCGCCACCTCGGCGGAAGCGGGCACGCCTTTCGTGATTAGCCGGAACAGCCGGTAGTAAGCGGTTGGAGGGTCGTCGTCGAACGTCTCACGGGCCCGCAGGTAGAGCGTCACCTGGTGTTTCCAGACGTCCATGCCGCCGAATGAGCCCGGCCCGGTGCCTTGCCAGACAGCCATAATGGATGGGGCGGGCATCTGGTGAATGGCATGCGCCAGACTCGACCGCTTCGGATATTGGTCGTGGTACGCGTAGATGCGCTCCGGATCGCCGTCCATTTCCAGGACGAGATCCTCTATCTCGCGCAGCATCGCGACCAGGTTGTCCACCAGAACGGAGGGATCGATCATAGCTATTTACCGCCGAGCGCACGCTCGAGGATCAGCTTAGGCGTCATCTCCTGCAGCACCCGACGCGCGGATTCCGCCACCGCCACCTTATTCTTCGGCGAGAACACCACCCATGGCTCGATCTTCTGGTTGATCCACGCCTTCAGCCGGTCCTTGCGAGTGGAGTTGCTGGCCTTCGCCTTGTTGTCTGAAACCGTGCGTACCTGAAAGTTCCGCAGCATGTCGCCGGTCATCATCAGGTTGCGGCGGTTCCCCCTGCCGAGTTTCGTTTTCTGGATCGCGTACCGTTTGGTGAGTGGCTTCGCGGGAGAGTCGGTTGGACCCTGCGCGGCCGCCAAGCGGTTCTTTACAGCCGCCACGCCCACGGTCCCGATCTTGAACATGGACTGCTGGCGGAAGTTCATCTGATCGATCCGAACCTGCTTCTTGTAGAACACCCGTACTGACGCCATCAGGTCTTCTCTCGAATGGAAAGCCAGCACCCACCGGCGGGATCGTTCAGTACTTCGAAAACGGTGTAGACTGCGCCGTCAAGGGTGACCTCATCACCCTGACCAGGCGGCGTCGAAAAGCTGGACAGCCCCACAAACAGCCGTGCATACACGGTGTCGGGATGGCGTTGCTCGTCGGTCCTCTTGTCCAGGATGCCAATGACCGTAAACGGAGCACCGGCGCCCTGCTGGTATAAGACCGCTTGGCCGAACGCGGCCAGAATAGCCGCGTTCGCCAAGCCGGACTGTTGTGACCACGCCGCCATGGGACTACGCCGCAGCGGTGGTGTAGAGCACCCAGACCTCGATGACGCCCGCGGTCAAGGGGCCGGTGGCGATCGCGACATTAATCTTGCCGGCCGCGGACATCTTGAAGGGCGTCGCGACGGCAGTGGGAACGACCAGCGCGTTCGTCCCGAGCGACGCCTTGGCGGTAGCCGCCAGGATGCTGGCCGCCCCGGAACCGGCAACGGTGCCAATCGAGACCGTGGCCAATCCGGCCGCCGCGACAGCGGTAGTTGAGACCACGCTGCCCCCGAAGACGACAGCGTTGATGGGGATGGTGTCGCTGACCGCCGGCGTGCAGGAGGCTCCGCCATCCACGCTGAAGTCGTATTTGGCATACGCCACCTTGAGGCCGTGTGCCTGCCCCGAGAAGCCGGGCACCCCAAACAGGTTGACCCGCACAACGGCCGCGCCCGTCGCGGCGGCTACCTCGACCGCTCCGATCAGCAGGTTGCTGCCGACCGTGGACGTCACCTTCTTCGCCGTGTCGTCCCAGTAGGCCAGATCGCCCTGTGCAAAAGTGCTGGCGTCTTTGGCTAGGTCGTAGACGCCCTCGACCTCGCACTCGACGTTGTTGCCCGAGAGTGCGTCGGTCGCGGCCACACCGAATACGTTGCCCACCTTAAAGCCGCCCCCGGACAGCACGTCGTAGGGCGCCGCAAGGGTGAGATTATCACCGCTCTTTACAAAGTTGATCATGATTCTTTTCTCCTTTTCGTTGCGTCGGAATGCTGACTCAACCGCCCTACGCTGCGGTGTTCTTCTGCAAGCCGCGGAAGTCGATCGCCGCGGCGGCGAAATCCAGGCGGGCTTTGATCTCGACGCCATCCACCTCGAAGCCCTGCCGGGTCTCGATGTAGACACCCTGCTGCCCCTCGAGATAGCAGTACTCAATCGTGTCAATCGAGCTCGGGTCGGCCGCCGTGTACCAGTTGGTGTCACCGACGCTCGCCACTGCGTCGAGGCGGGGTTCCACGATCGGCACCATCGCGCGCACGAAGGCGGGCACGTCGGCGGAAGACGCGGTCGCCGCCAAATTGATGGGATTGGTGATCTGGACCGCAATTCCCTCCAGTGCCGCCGGGATAATGAGGAACTTCGGAATCAGGTTCAGGATCGTGCCCTTCGGCGCGGTCTGCTTGCGCATCGCCTTGCGCGCGGCCGTGATGTTGGCCACGGCAGCGAGGGCGTTGGTGGCCGTCAGGTTCTTGTGCGTCGCGTGGAAAAGAGGCAGGCCATCGGCCATGTTCGCGTTCGCTGTGATCACGCCCCACACGGTGTCGCTCTCGAGCGTGGCGGCCGCGATGCCCAGCCCGGCGGGAATCCGGGTCAACGCCTGGAGGTCGTCGTTGAGGACCACCTTGCGGGTGATCGGGACGATTCCGCCCCAGGTCGTGAGTGCGTAGGACTCCTTGGAGTCGCCCAAATAGATGCGGACGAACTCCCCGTTTTCGCTGGTCTTCTGCAACGCGGCGATGTCGCTCAACTGAATGCGGTTCACCGGCTTGAAGTCGGCCGCGGTGACCTGCCGGCAGAACGGAACAAAAGTGCGGGGCGCCGCCTCATACGCCTGACGCAGGGTCTTGTTGGCGACGTTCGCCAGGATGTTGGGAAAGTCGCTGGTGGTCATGGCGCCGTCGAAATACTCCGATGCCCCATTGCGACCCTGGAGCGCAACACGAGCGATCTCGTGCCGGTCCATTCCACGCGTTTTCACGCCGGCGGCATTCAGGCACTCGCGCGCCATATCCACCAGCGTGAGCCCGGCAAATTCGCGTCCCTTTTCCACTAACTCGCGGGGCGCGCGAGGGTTGCCCCTCAAGAGCAACGCAGCCTCCATCCCTTCGCGCCGTTTGTCCACCTCGTCCTTGCCCCCGAAATGGGGAGGGTTAATCGGAACAGTGGGATTCTTCCGGTACTCGGCATCGAGCTTCGTCATGATACGCTCACGAGCGACGTCGACGGAGACGCCCTCGTCAATCAGCGCTGCGAGGAAGCTTTCCTCCACTTTGAATGGGCCGGTCGCGATTGCGCGAATGGTACTGGCGCGCAACCGCTCCGCCTTCACCGCCTCGTCGCGCGCGGCGGCGAGGGCAACTTCGTTTTGACGGGCCTCTACGCCCGGGTCCTGCGTGGTCGTTTCCATCTCAGGTTTCTCCTTTGTCTGGGCAGATGCCCGTTCGGGTTCAACTACACTCGGTGGTGCCGGTGGCGTTCCCGCCGCCGACATGAAATTGGTGGCCGCGTCGGCAGCCACGGACACGAGGGAGATCTCGAACGGTTCCCAATCCGTCGCGGTGAATTCCCTGCGCTCCTGGCCCTTCGGCGTGGTATCGACCTTCTTGTAGATCCACATGCCTGGGCTGAGGTTCTGAATGATGCCGCCCTTCACGTCGTTCCAGATCGCAGTCACGGCATCGCGTTTGCTGAACTGGATCGTGGCCAGGCCGGTGGATTTCTTCGCCCATGCTTTGCGCACCACGCCCAGTTGACTCTCGACGCCGTACGCGCTGTGCGAGTCCAGTACGGGACCGCCGTTGTTCAGGCGATCCATACGACAGCCTTTCATGTCGAGGATGAGGTCGTATTCCTCGCCAGTGCGCCAGTCGAAACGCGGCACCTTGGCGCCCGTGTACCAGACGGCATCAATGGTACGCGCATCGTCATTGGCCGATGGCGGAGCGAAGGTCGCCGCGACCGTGAAGCGCTCGACTTGGAATTCCGCGGTCTCCTGTTGAGGCTCGGGCTGCGCCGCAGCAGCGATGACCTCCACCGGGGCGGTCTCCGGCGCTGTCCCCGTGATTTCTTCGGGCATAAAGAACTCCTTCCTGTAGCTGTTGATTTACGAGGCGTAGGTGCGGGTGGGCGAATCCCACTGCCGGGCTGAATGCTTCACCGTGCCACTCTGCTTCACGGCTGGCGCCGGCGATTCTCCTCCGCCAGTTTGCTGCTCGACGCCCTTGTCGTTCACCTTGCGCGGATCGCAATCCAGGATGATCTGCAGTTCGTCGAGCAGCTCGTTCATCCGTTTGATTTCCTGCAACTGCTTCTCGGGATCGTAGCCGTTCTGTGCGATTGCCTCGGACAACGTCAGCGTGCCGGTGCGGATGCGCTTCAACTCGGCCATAGCATCCTTCAATGGATCCACGGATTCGAACTTCGGCGCAGTCCATTGCACGCCATAGTTGGCCTCAGGGATCTTTCCGGTGAAGACCAGGGTGTCGATGAACCTGCGCCACGTCGGCCGGCAGTACATCGGGATCAGCGTCAACCACCGGAACGCCTCGATGGCGTTACGGAAACCCAGCATGCCCGCACGATACGAGGAGTAGTTGACGTTGGACAAATCCCCGGAGAGCAGTTCATAGGGAACATCGATACCGGCGCCGATCCCTTGGAGTTCCGTCATCAGGTATTCGCGATACCCGCCGGCCGGCGACGGCGCGTTGAACTTGATGTCCTCGCCGGGCCTCAGATACTCGATCATGCCGGGGTACATCCGCTCGAGCGTGTTGCCGGTTTTGGGGTCGGTGGACTTCGCGCCGAGTGGCAGACCGCCCGAGCCCTCGGGGCGCGTGACAATCCCCGCCAGGCACGCCTCCGTCTTCTTCCGCATGCGCTCCGCGTCGCGATAATCGTCGAGGTCACGCATCGCGAGCATGACGGGCGCCAGCCATGGGACGCCGCGCACCTGGCCGGGCCGCAGGATGCAATAGGTGTGCATCACCTGGGAGGCAGGCACCGGCTGGCTAAGAAGTCCCCCGTACGGATTCAGCAGGTAGACGCCGCCCGGGTGATAGTTATAAAGCCAGTAACACTCGCGCTGTCCAAAAAGGTTGAATTGAACGCCCTGGACGATGTGCCCCGTCGCGATGCCCATCGTCCTGGAGATATCCAGGAAGTCTCCCTCCAGGACCTGCAACTGAAGAGGCACGCGGAAATTGTCCTGAGGCAACCGCGGCCGGAACCGGACGATGCCGTCACCGCTCTCGGCGGTCGTGCGCACGATGAGCGCCTGCATCCCGTAGAAATCCAACTGCCCGCCCGGGTCGCAGTTCTCCGCGAAGTAAAGCCACTCGCCGTCGATTATCCTGTCGAGCTCCGGCGTTCCCGTCTTCGCCTGGGGAACGATCCCGGTTCCCACCGTGTTCCCGACCAGTTCGGCGATGGCCTTACTGGCGTACGGATTGTTGCGCAGCAGATCGCGCGACCGGTTCCGCAGGCTGATCAGGGAGGCGCCGATCTCGGTGTTCGCGTCGCCGCCGGCGGCCACCCACCCATCCGTCCGCCGGCCCGACTTTGCGCCGTCATACGCGAACGTCTCCGTCGCCGCGCGGAACCGCGCGCGCCGATATGCCCGCTCCGGCGAGAAGTAACCGATCACTTTGTCAAGGGCGTTCATTTAATCTCTGCTGTGCATGGCCAAGCTGAAAGAGGAGGGCGCCGCACCCGAGGCGGTGGCGATCGCCGCGTCGATGTCGGCGAGCGCCTTCCGCATATCATCGACGCTGTTGTACTCAACCGCGCGGTCGGTGAACTGCACACGGCGCGTACCGCTGAAAATTGCGCGCTGCAGCGTGTCGCGCATCGACCGCAGTTCAGTCAGTTGGATCATTTGAACCAGTCCCTGCTGCCACCGCCGCGCTGCCCCCAAAAGTCATCGCGTCCACCCCAGTAGTCACCGGTGCTGGACGGGCGCGGCGCATCCGCTGTAATGTTCCCCTCGAGTGCCGCCCAATCCTCGTCCGAGAAGCGATCAATTCCACAGACCGCTGCAGCCGCGCGGCACAGCACTGCGAGGTCGAGCGGTTCGTTCCTGACCGACTTATCCGGTACCCATTCCACCTTGCCGCTGGACCGGATGATCCGCGACTCGGAGCAGAGCCCGCGATAGAAGTCCTGATCCTTGTAGGCGTAGTGTTGGAACCCAGGTGGGTACGTGCCATCGTCGGGCAGCACGATCCGCAGCCAGTCGTAGAACTCCTGCTTCGCCCAGTGCGTGCCAATGTGCCAGATCCGGACGTTTTGCCGCTTGCGCGAAGCATCGGTGGGTGACACCGACGCGATCAGTTTCAGGAAGTCAGGCTTCCCCTTGGTGGCGACCACGGTGCGTGGCGCGGCGATGACGTCGCCGGCAGGCCCGTGCGCCGGTTGCGGGTGGCGCGCGGCAAACTCATACACCATCTGCGGCCGGAAGCCCGAATCGATGGTCATGGCCATGATCGGCAGGGTACCGCCCGACTCGCGCGGCCAGTCCATCGCCAGCAATGCTTCCAACTCCTGCCAGACTTCGGGCGAGGACGTTTTGAGCGCTTGGCCGTTTTGATCGGGCACCTGGATCACCCTGTAGTCCACCGACCAGGACTCCTTGCCACGCCCATACGCCTTGATCTCCACCTCGAGCCGATCGTCCTGCACATCGACGCCGGCCACCAGCAGCGATCCCTTCGCCGGCACGGTCCCGAGTTCGTAATCCTCCCGGCGTAGATAGAGCTTTTCCCAGTCGGGCGCCGACCCGCGTTCCGTCCAAAGTTCCGCCAGCACGGTATTCAGGAACGCCTTGAGTGTCTCCGCCGACTCCTTGGCGACCAGGAACTCTGCGGCGATCGTTCCCCAGGACCGCTTCGGGGAGATCAGCTGCGACACCCGGAAACCGGGGATCGGCGACCCGGGATTCTGCGGACGGTACTCGCCGCGCTCCACCATCCACGATTTCTGGTTGTGCGGAATGAGATCCCGGCACTTTTCGCAGCAGTAGGCGGCCTTTTCCGGCTCGCCTTCCGGCCACACCAACCCGCCGTCCGTGCCGTCGCTGAACACCAGGATCTGGAAGTGGTTGCACTTCGGGCACGGCACGAAGTACTCGCGCTGGTCGCTCGTGTTCCACGCCGCCTGGATCCGACTCTCCCCGTCGACGGTCGGCGTTGAGCACATGATTACCTTCTTGTTGTGCTCAAACTCTCCGGTGCGCTGCATGGCCAGCGATACCGGATCGCCCTCCGATCCTGCGCTGGTGGGGTACCGGTCAATCTCGTCCAGCAACAGATACCGGATCGGGCGCATGGCCAGGCCGGATGGCGAGATGGCGCCGGTGAAGGTGATGTGCCCGGAGCCGTTGGCGAACACCTTGTGCATCGCCGTGTTGTTCGAATCGCGCGACTTCACTGCGGCGAGCTTCCCGCGGAGCGCAGGCGAGTGCCGGAACAACGGCGCGACGCGATCCTTGGAAAGCGCCTTGGCGTCTTCCGATCGCGGTTCCACCGCCAGCGTCGGGCCCGGATCTACGTCCGCGATGTATCCCAGGAAGTTCACCATCACGGACGTCTTCAACATCTGTGCTGCGGACATCAACACAACCTGCTTGCAGGGATGGCTCGGGCTCAGGACGTCCATGGGCTCCCGCTGGTACGGTCTGGTATGCCACTGGCCCCGTTCCGCCGAACCGGATCCGGTGAGCACCACGTTCTCGTCGGCCCACTGGGACACGGAGATGTCGCGCGGTGGCAGCAACGCCTCGGCGCCAACCTGGTACATCGAGAATGGTGCGTCCATCAGTAACCCGCGTCCGAGATCGCTTTTGCCATCTTGCGGCGCAGCGCGTTCGTTTCACCCACAAGGATCCGGTGAATCTCCGCTTCCGTTTTCGCCGCGGCGACCAGCGGCGCGACGCGATCCGGGTATGCCGACAGTGCGTCGCCGACGATAGCGGACCAATGCGCCGCATACTCCCCGGCCTTAGTCGCCTGGATCAGTTTCCCGGCCCGCTCCTCGTACTCCAACTGCGCCGTCTTCGCTTTGAACGTCTCGCTCACGGCGCGGGCCCGGAGATATGCGGCAACGGGGTCGCTCGACACGTCCGGCTGACCCGGTATACCCGAACCGCTGCGCGGTTGGGGCGGCGCACTGGGCGGCACAACCTGCGGTCTGGTGGCTTGGTGCAGCGTCTTGCCGGCGAACGTGTTCCTTTCCCACTCCTGGTTCGCCCGCTCCGGATCGATGGTCCCGTCCGCGTTCGGCGTGATCCGTTTGGTCTTAATCGCCTTCTGTACGGCGCTTAGGGCGACACCGCGCAACCGTGCATATGCCCGCTGAGAAACGCCTGTCATATGGACACCGGACCGTTAGCCCCGTTCTAAGCCGCAATTGAATCTTTCTTCCGGGAAGTCGAACTTCGGCCTTGCTTTCCAACGCCACTGAAGTGATGTATGTGTTCGATGCCACGCACCGCCAAGACCACCAAGCAAACCGCCGCCGCCTGCTACGCCGAACGCCACGCCGAGTGCCAGGACCTGCTGAAGCGCATCGCGAGCCGCCTGGAGCAGCACAAGAAGGGTCAGGCGCAGGAGCCCGCCAACTGGGGCTATCCCGGCGACCTCGGCCGCATTACCGAGGAACTGGCATACGTCCTCGCCAGCCTCGGCGACCGTAGCGCGGTGGATGCCAAAGGACTGGAGTACTAACTATGCAAAAGCACAACATCAAGGTCGGATCGACCTACATCGTCAAGGTCAGCGGCACGCTGGCCAAAGTCCGCCTCACCCGCGAACACCCACGCGGCGGCTGGTACGGCACCAACCTCGCCACCGGCCGCGAGATCCGCATCCGGACAGCCGCACGCCTCCGCTCGGAGGTGCCTACGGCGCAGGAAATCAGCCCCGACGAGGCACGCCGGATCGTCGACGAAATCGAATTCTGAATCAGGAGAAAACCATGACCACATTCACAATCGCCACCGACAACAACATCACCGCCTTTGCCGCCGCCGAGCAGGTTCCCGAAGGCCAAGACCATTTCGCCACCGAGAAGGAGTTCGCCAAGCTCTCCGCCGACTGGCCCCTCACCCGCTTCCCCGAGGTCTGGAACGCCTTCGCCGGAGTGGTGCCTTTCGACAGCCTTAAGCCGGTCAAGAAGTTTACGGACCGTAAGACGGCAGTCTCCCGAATCTGGAAGGCCATCCAGGCACTAACGCCCACCCCCGCGCCCCAGGCGGCCCCGGTTGCGCCGAAGAAGAAAGCCAAGTCGGCCAAGGACGCAACCGCCAAGGTCGCGACACCCACGACTCGCGAGGGCAGCAAGAAGGCCATCGTCCTTGACATGCTCAAGCGCCCGGACGGCGCCACACTCTCCGACATCATGTCCGCTACGGCGTGGCAGTGTCATAGCGTGCGGGGTTTCATCTCCGGCAGCCTGGGCAAGAAAATGGGCCTCACCGTCGAATCCTTCAAACGCCCCGATGGCGTCCGAGCCTACCGCATCGGGGAGTGACACGGCACCTCACGACGCCGCCGGTATTACACGCCGGCGGCGTTTCTGTTCCGAACCTCTTCCATCAGCGATTCCAGCCGCGCGTGGACATTTTCTTCTCGGAGACGACACTCCCCAGACCGGACGTAGGTGCCGTTGATACGAGTGAAGATCCGGTTTTCCAACTCCGCGAGTTCCTTGCGCACCTCGGCGAGCAGCGCCCGGTTCTGCAGTCCAACGAAGGCGCCGATCAACCCCGAGACGAGGCCGGTCGCTGGAATCAGGTATTTGACGATTTGATCTTCCATGGATGTCCTTGGAGAATTCGCAGCTCGGCCGACCAATCCGACAGAGCCAGGCAGAGCCCCATCAGGTCGGGGTTGCCGAGTCGTATTTCCTGCTCGATGGCCGCAATCTCCCGGCGGCAGCGTTCGATTCAGGCGGCTACGTTGGGCCGCTTCGCCGCCACGTCCTTGAACGGGCGTCCGTCCCCATCCAGCGTGGCTTCCTTGCCACTGAACTCCTGATACCGGCGAATGATCACGTCGCAGTACTTCGGATCCAACTCAATCACGCGCGCCTGGCGGCCGGCCTTCTCGCATGCGATCAGCGTTGTGCCGGACCCGCCGAACGGATCGAGCACCGTGTCCCGGCCCTTGCTGCTGTTCCGGATGGCGCGCTCCACCAACTCGACCGGCTTCATCGTCGGGTGGAGGTCGTTGACGTGCGGCTTCTTGATGAACCAAACGTCGCCCTGGTCGCGGGCGCCGCACCAGAAGTGGTCCGTGCCTTCCTTCCATCCATAGAGGATCGGTTCGTACTGACGTTGGTAGTCGGACCGACCCATCGTGAAAGTGTTCTTCGCCCAAACGACGAACGTGGACCAGTGGCCGCCCGCCTCGCGGAAGACGCGCTGCAGCGTGTGGATCTCCGACGATGACATGCAAATGTAGATCGCGCCCTTGGTGACCGCCAGCACGTTCACGCAGGCGTCGCGCAGAAACTGCTCGAAGTCGGCTCCGAGATTGTCGTTGGCAATCGCCCTGTTCGTGCCGCGGAGTTTGTCCTTCATCGTCGCGCCGTAGTTCACGTTGTATGGCGGATCGGTGAACGTCATGTCGGCCAGGCCGCCGGCTAGCACCTTCTCGGTCACATCCAACTGCGTCGAGTCGCCGCAGATGAGCCTGTGCTCGCCAAGGATCCACACGTCGCCGGGAACCGTTACCGCGCGCTCCGGTTCATCCGGGACGGCATCTTCGTCGGTCAGACCCTCGGTGGTCTCCTCACCGTCTGCCAGGATCGTCTCCAGTTCCTCTGCGGAGAACCCGATCAGGTCGAGGTTGAATCCGTCCACCTCGATGTCCTGCAACTCGATGCGCAGCATCTCCGCATTCCATCCCGCGTTAAGCGCGATCTGGTTGTCGGCAAGCACCAGCGCGCGCCGCCTCGCTTCGCTCAGGTCGCCGATGACAATCACCGGGACCTCTGCCATCTGCAACTTGCGCGCGGCCAGCAGGCGGGCGTGGCCAGCGATGACGATGCTGTCCGGTCCAACCAGGATCGGGTTGGTCCATCCAAATTCGACAATGCTGGCCGTCACCTGAGCGATTTGCTCTTCGGAGTGAGTCCTGGCGTTCCGGATGTAGGGGATCAGGCGGTCGATGGGCCACTTCTGGACCTGCAACTCGCGGAGTTCGTTTTTCACAGATGTGCCCATCGGACAGTCCATCAGGCCTTGGTCGGGGCCGGTTTGGAGAACAGGCCAAGCTGGTTGTGCAGATCGACGATCCTGGTGATCATCGGCACCACCAGGGTGACCAGCTTTTCCCAACTGAATCTGGCGCTGAGATCCGTGCCGGCGTCGTACGCGGACTTGATCACGTCCAGCACCAGATCGAGTTTCTTCTTGCCCTGGCCGGGCAGCGGGATCGCTTCCTCTACCGCCTGGACGGCGGACAACACGAGGGGAAAGATCTGAAGAATGATAAGCAGAGCGTTCATTGTCGTTTTGGCTCCTTTGAAGAATGGGGCGGCCCACAGCGCAACCGCCCCGGCTCGAGGCTAGGCAGCGGTCTTCGGCTGCGCCTGGTTGACGACATTGCCGATCGCCGTGGTCGCGGTGGCCAGCGCCTGGACGATCTGCTGCAGGGTGGCGAGCACCGGCGTGATCGTCGCGTCCACCTGTTTGGCAACGGCGGCCGCAACGGCCTGGGCATCCACGCCCACGCCGGCGGCGCTCACGTCGGTGGCCCGGTTGGCGGGAACGGCGCCCGCCGTGAGGTTCGAACCGGCGCCACGCGACACCGGGTTCAGTTCGTCGGTCCACAGAGCGTCGGCCGCGACGTCGGCGTGCCGGATGGCCTGCTTGCCGACCATGTTGGCGGTCTCGACCGCGTTCTGCAGGGCCTGCGACGCGATCTGGTTCAGCCGGGTCTGCTCGATGAGAGACTGGCGTGCGGCCTGGACGTCCAGATCCTGGTAGACGTCGTAGGTCCGCTTGATGTTGGCGTACGTGACCCGCTGGTTCTCGTTGTGGGCCTCGCTGCCGGTGGCGTTGGCGTTCTTGAAAGACTCGTCCGTTCCGGTTTCGAACTCGCGTTCGCCCTGGTTCGGACTGGCTACTTCGGGCATATTCGTTTTGTCTCCTTGTCGGTTGAATGAAACTGTGGGTCAGGAAGCCAAGCGACCTCCATCGAAAGGCGTCGTGTTCACGATGCCTTTCCTGCCGGGCCGTAATGGGGATTGGGCCCGTGGTGTTTGATCGCGCCAGAGTCCTGCATCTTCGGGTTGAGCACCTGGTCCGGATCGACACCGCGCGCGGCGGCCACGTCCGCGAAGGAATCGCTGTTGGACTCCAGCACCGCGTCGACGCCCAGGCTCAGCAGGCGCCGCACAATCACATCGCAATAAGCCGGGCTTATCTCGCAACCGTATGCTGCCCGGCCCAGCACCTGCGCCGCGGCCATGGTCGTCCCGCTCCCCATAAAGGGATCGAAGACCACGTCGCCGGCGTCGCTGAACGCCTTCACGAAGAACTCCACCAGCGCGCGCGGGAATGGAGCGGAGTGCGATCCCTGGCTCGACTCGCTTTTGACTTCGATCACGTTGCTCGGCCGCGCCAGTCCCGCGTGTCTGCCCTCCGAATCGTCGGACAGGCTATTCCTGCTGCGCTGCCATGCGTCCTGGTTCTTCCCGCCGTCCGCGGCCGCGCCCCGCGCGCCGGTACCCAGGAGGCCGCTCCCGGAGTTCGATTTCGGGTTGTCCGGCGAGTAGTCGAAGCAGTCGTCCGACTCGTGACTAACCGCCTCCGCACGGAATTTGATCTGCTGCTGGCGGCAGAAATGGAACACCGGTTCCCATGCGTTCTTAAAGCGGTTTTGCCAACCGCCAGGCACGCCATTGTCAGTTTTCCGCCAGCAGAACTCATCCACGAATCGCCAGCCCCACTGGCGCCGGTGCGCCAGCACCAGATCCATCACGTAAAGGTTCCGCTCGCCGTCGTCAGCGTGAGCCTTGATGTTGAGGAAGTAGGATCCATCTGGAGCCAGCACCGACTCGACGCCGGCGGCCACCGCGCGAAACCACTCCACGTACTCTTCGGGCGGCACCGGCTTGAACCCGCTGGTAGGGTCGTACTGGCGTTGCGTGGCGTAGGGCGGCGACGTGATCGCCACATTCGCACGGGCGCCCGCCATCAACTTCTCGACGACGGCGGCGTCCCGGCTATCCCCACAGATAAGACGGTGATTTCCGATCAACCACACATCCCCGGGTTGCGTAACCGGCTGCGCGGGAGGTTCGGGAACTGCTTCTTCCTCGACGGTGGAGGTAGCGTCCGGTTCGGCCTTGGCCAGCAGCGCAGCGAGTTCGTCGTCCGAGAACCCCACCAGGGATAGGTTGAACCCATCCGCGTCGAGCGACTCCAAGACACCGCGCAGCAACTCATCGTTCCACCCCGCGTTCAGCGCAAGCTGGTTATCGGCGATGATGTACGCTCGCCGTTGAATCTCGCTGAGGTGGCCCAGCACCACTACAGGCACCTCCGCGAGACCTAACTTGCGGGCAGCCAGGAGGCGACCGTGGCCGGCGATGATCCCGTCCGAGGAATCGACGAGGAGCGGATTCACAAATCCAAACTCCACAATGGATGCCGCGATCTGCGCCACCTGCTCCGGAGAATGCGTACGCGCGTTTTTGGCGTAGGGCACCAGACGGTCGGTGGGCCAGATCTCGATGTGTCGCGCCATCGCGGGAGTGATGTGGGCTTCAACCATGGACGCCGTCCGCCAATTGAATCCGCCGTCCGATCCATCGCATCACCGGAACCGCCATCGAATTGCCGATGGCCCGGTATCGGGGGCCGTCCGCTGCGGGCTTCCCGCGATAAGGAATCAACGTGTAATCGTCTGGCATGCCCTGCAACCGCTCGCACTCGCGCGGCGTGAGGCGCCGCACTGCCATACGCTGGCGGATGAGACTGCCACCCGATTGCGTGCCCGGCGCGTCCGAACGGATCGTGCCGGCGGTGTCGTACTCGCGAACGCCCGTCTGGCCCTCCTGCACGCATACCGCGACCTGCCCACCAGCGTTGGCGTGGCTCCGATCGTGCGGCATTGCCCGCAATGTTGGGGCGCGTGGGCCAGCGTCGGCCCCCGAGTCCTTTGAGGAGAACGCTATCGGAACAAGCGGAGTGCCGCGCCCGGTGCCATCCTCACTCGCGTCGCAGCCGTCGCCCCGCAGCGTGTGGGCCACAAACGTTTCGCTCTCGCCGTCCAGGCGTCCGCTGCCTCCCTTCGCATTCAGACTCATGGAGACGAACGCTCCGGAACGGTCGAGGTCGTTACACCAGCCACGCTCGCCAGTGCCGCCGCCAAGAGATCCGGCAACTTCTTCCCGCGCTTTGCGGCGCGCCGGAGTATCCCGGCACAGGCCTTCGCGCTCAAGAAGTACCGCCGCGGCACGGCGCCAGTCTCCAAGATGTCCGACAACGAAGACGCGACGGCGTCGCTGGGGCACTCCGAGGAACTGAGCGTCCAGCACTCGCCAGGCGCAACCGTACCCGAGTTTCGCCAGCGCCCCGATGATGGAGCCAAAGTCCCGTCCCCCATGCGAGGACAGAACGCCGGGGACGTTTTCCCAGACGATCCACCGAGGCCGCAGTCGGCCAGCAAGGCGGCAAAACTCGATGGCCAGGTTGCCACGCGCATCCTCCAGGCCGCCGCGCCTTCCGGCGATGGAGAAGGACTGGCAGGGAGTCCCTCCGGCCAGAATGTCGATTGGACTACGGGTGTCCTGGATCGCCGTGAAGTCGCCAAGGTTCTCAACGCCGGGGTAGCGGTGTGCCAGCAACGCCGCACAAAACGGATCTATCTCGGCGAACCAGGCAGGCTGGAAGCCCACCGATTCCCAAGCAACGGTTACGGCCTCGATGCCGGAGCAAACGCTGCCGTAGATCATGTGCCGAATGCTGGGGTGACCACGCTGACCACCTGCCGTGACCACCTGAATAAGTGCAAGTAACTAGAGACTTTGTGCCACCAGGCCACCCGCAAAAAAAGAATTGATTCCCAGTACCTTCGAATCGGTTCCGCAGCGCCATGCTGCCGTCACACGGCCCACGTTGGCACGACGGGCGCCCGTGTTGCGGCGTCTGCCACCAGCCCGACCAACGAGCCAACCGCGTCGTCCTGGCGCGTCGGGGGGCCAAACCCGTAGCGCTCGTGGAACAGAGCCATCGCCCGCTCCAAGTGCTGCGGCTCAACGCGGTCCAGCCACTGTGCGTAGGTCAAGCGGGCCTTCCGCCCGTTGCATCTCCGGCAAACGATCACGACGTTCCGCCGGCTGTGCTCGCCACCGTGACAAAGCGCGACCATGTGGTCCGTCTGCTTCTCTCCGGCAAGGACGAATGGATCGTCGCAGTAAGCGCAGCGCGACGCCTGCGCCTTCAACTCTCGAAGTACTTGAACAGTGAGCGTCCCATCGTCCATCGCTTTGATCCGGTCCGTCCGGATCTCCTGGTGTTCGATGGCCCACTCTGGGTGCGCGGCCTTGTACATCGCAGTCTTACGGCGCGACTGCTGGAGGTTCCGGAGGTAGTATTCCCGGCTCTTCGCGGCGTTCTGCTCACGCAGTTTCTCCACGACGTCCGGGCTCGTCATGACGATCCGATTCCACCCGAGCAGCACCGCACTGAAATAGCGCCGTCGAACCCGATGTGCTTCGCGGTCGGCCCGCAACAGCAGAGAGCGGCGTTCCCTTTCTGCCTTCGAGACGTATCCACACAAACTCCGCCCCTGCTGTGCCGCCTCTCGCTCGCGCTGCATCCGTCTGTATTCGGGTGTGTTGGCAACGCTTTCATAACCCCTGGCATGGGCTTGTCCCAGCGCTGCTTGACGCTCATGTGCCAGTTCGTCACACGCAGGGCACAACGCATGAAGTAGCCCTGCTGGATTCCGTTTGGTAGGCGCATACCTGCCCCACGTCGCGGATGATCCCGTGGATTTACAGTGTCGACAGGTAGGCATGCGCTTGCTGCTCCCAGGCTTTTGGCGTGCTGCCATTCGCCCCGGCAGTGCCCGTTTGGTGTCTGATGCCACCCGTTCGCGCCCGGTTTGCCCGTGTTGCGACGTCCGGCTCCGGGTTGGCTGTGTGGCCCACCTGCCGCTTCGGGCGCACCCTGCCGCCCCTGTCCGCTACGACCGCACCTCGACGTGCCGCTTCCGGATACGTGCCGCGACGGTAAGCGCGGTCTGCTGTGCTGCGGTCGCTCCGACACTGCGCGAGCGCTCGGCCTCATCCTCGGCGATCTCGAGGCAGACAGCCTTTGCCGCTCCGATTGCCTGATCGCGTGTCTTGCTCATCGCTGTTCGGAGGATCTCAGTCAGATTCTCGGCGTTGTCCTTGGCAGGGATATCAAGCGCCCTGCAGACCATCTCCGCCAGTTGCTCGACAGTGATCACGCTTGACATGGCTTAACCTCACTCGTTGTAGATGGAATGGCCGATGGCGACACCCTTCGCTGCCCGACGAAGCACCTGGCAGCCAACTCACGAAGCTCCCGACGGAATGGCAGGCCGCACCAGCTCGGTCTTAAGCCGCGTTCTATCGCGATGTGCCAACCACCGGTGCTGCCCTTGCGCGCCATCGCGAGTTCACCATGCTCCGCAGATCATCGGAGCGCCTGCGTCGCCAAGAACGTGTGTCTGCTGGCGCCCTTCCGTCGCCCGATTCCCAGGGCCACCGCGGGCATTATCATGGGCAGGTTCGCCAGCTCAGCAAGTTGAGCCATGCCAGTGTGCGCCGCCCGATCATACGACCAGCGCGTCGCGTCCACAGACTTCTGTGCGGAGGTGTGCCGATGATCCGACTGAACAAACCGAATCGAAACTCCGGCCTCTACCCACTCCGCACGTCCCTGCGCCACAAAACGATTGGCACGATTCTTCGACGTGAACCCACAGCCGGACACCGGGTTCTCAATTCGGATGTTTTTGCGCATGGTTCTCGTGTAGTGCCCAGGTGGGATTGCGAGTATGCCCGCAAGGAGATGAAGCAAGGAGGGAGCTTTCGAAGGTTGCGCTTGGCGCTCGCCTATCGAACCGAACCGTTTCGATTACTATATACGCCCGGAATCGGCGAAGTGTCCGGCTGTCCCCTCAAGTTTTTTCTTTGTGGTCGAGACGGATGATCCATGGCTGGTCCACATCCGGGTTGTAGAAACGTTGCCGCGCCCCATTGGGCGGTGGGCCAATGATCTCGATGGATTGGAGCGTGACTTCGCCGACGCGGTCGCCGGGCTTCAGAAAGCAGACAAGCCCGCGCCGAGGGTCGAAGATGCCATTGCCGCCAACGCCGTATAGCCGTTCGCGTTTCCAACCAAGCGATAGCGCCTGCTCACTGATCGCATCGACCAAAGCTGTCGCCTCACGTGAGATGGTATCGGCGGCGGATTTGCGCAGGTGCGGCACGGCCACCGGCGGCCCCTCGTCCTCAGCCACCGGAGGCTTATAGTCGCCCGGGCGAATTGCCCGCGCTGCTGCGACCAGTTGTGCTTCGCCAAGATGCTCGACCGCCCAATCGTGCACGGCGTTGAACCGCACGCGCAAGTCTTCAAACGAGGCCGGAGGGAGCTGCCCGGCAGTCGCGGCCTTCTTGGCAAGGACCATGCGTGACCGCAGCCAGACGTAATACTCGGGATCGAGCCGCCGGTACACGGTGTCGTTGATCTGGAAGTCACGGGCGAACTGCTCCGGATTCGCCGTCGTCCACGTTGCGAGGGAAGTAGACACGAACAGGCAACCCCGCAAGTTTGCGCGGGATACCTCCGGCATCAATTCGGCGCAGTGCTCCTGTAACTCTATGCTCATGATTGCTCTCCTGGCTGGAATCGAATGCCCGGCCTCTCAATTGCGCGGGATCACGGCGGATCTTCGCCGGTGGTGGGCGCGATGTTTAGTCTGGCCAGGTCAATCGCGGCGCGCTGTTCGGCGTGGGGACCTTCGGGAGACCTGGTGGGGACGTTGGTGGGCAACGTCCCCACCATTGATGTCTCGTGTTTTGTTTCAGTTGCAGACGCGGTGGGGACGGTGGGGACGTTAGTGCCAGTTTCAGGCCACCTGCTGACATTGTTTTCTCTCTCTCCCGCTATATCTTCTATGCACACGCGATTTTCTTGCGCGCGAGGATTCCCTGATATGTCCCCAACGTCCCCACAGTCCCCACCGCCCTTGTAATCGATTGATTCTATGGGGCCAAATTGGTGGGGACGTTGGTCGGCAAACGTCCCCACCACGTCCCCACCAACGTCCCCACCGATGTTCCCACCAAACAAGTCCAGAAGGTCCGTGCTGCGAGGACCGGTTCCGCCCAGCTTGTCGCCGCCGTCGGCCAACGCGAGGGCATAAAGAACGCCGGTCTTGTGATTGTGTTGGCTGCTCTGCTTGACAGTAAGTCCGTTGAATACTCGATCGCGCTTGGCGCCGAGCGCCTTCCCCAACCGTGTCTGCTGTGAGCGCGCCGACCCGTCTCCGCGCACGCTGAGCATCAGGTCGCGCTCTTCGCAAAACTGATTCAGTTCGCCGACTTTCTTCGGTTCCTCGTGGTATGCCTCCCACCAGGCGCCGGTGAACTCGCGCCACATTTGACCATCGGTATCCGCCGCTTCATAGAGTTCGTTCAAATTGCCGAGGAAGCCGGGGATTCCCGCAACCTCCAATACGCCGCCCATGATTCCGGACCACCTTTCGAACGACCCAAGGCGCGTCGCGTGCAGGGGTTTCCCGGCAGCAATCCACGCTTGAATCACCGTGAGTGCCGCATGGACGAGCGCCGAACGATTCTCTTGGGCCCATTCGGCGATCAGCGGATGTTTGAATCCCGCCCTCAGCCACGGCATGTCGATCCTCGAATCAATGCGAAGCCGGATGCAGCGCCTGCTCATCTCGCCGGATAGCCGCGGATTGTTGCCGGTCATGAGCCAGAGGGCGTTATTCCGGAGATGCAGCATCGTGGATTCGCCCAGGAGTCGGTCCGTCCACCACGGCAGGGTCACAACGGACGCCAGCGCGGCCGAATCCAGCTTTCGTTTCTCGCTGAGGTTGTCGAGGAGGATGATCGGCCGGCCGGTAATCAGCTCAGCCGTAATCATCTTTCGAACCTCGTCCTCGCTTTCCGGCACAGTCCGCCCTTCGGACGCAGAGCCAGTCGAAACGATGCTGATCAAGGTGGCCAGCAACCCCTTACCGGAGCCCTGCGTGGGCGCCTCGATCAGGTGTATCGGAGCAAGGTCGCCAATGATGCGCTGCAGAAAGGGGAGAAGTATTGCGGCGACGGCATGAGCGCGATCCGAATCCCTTACAAACGGGAAGTCCACGAGCAGTTCATCCACTAGCAGCCCTCTGGCGTGCGCGATCTGCTCCCGTGAGGGTTGAGCTGGAACTTCCGGGACGTCTAACGAATCGTCGGAAAACATCCAGAGCGCGTCGGCACGATGGTAGCCGGCGCCGGTTATCAGCGTGGCGTCTTTTCCGAATGTCGGGGTGCGCACCACCGATTCCAGCGGCGGAAGTGCCGGATCCGGGTTCACCAGCATGTCACGGGCGGTATCTCTCGACGGCGGGGCAGCGAGCACCGCCTCCTCGGTCACCCTGAGCCAGTTGGCGCTCCGGGCAAGTATGCCGTACATCGCCGTGTCGCCGAGTGCTTCGATCCGCCCCTCGGCGCCCGCGCCGGCAATACGCACAAGAGCGCCGCCCTTCTGGAACATAAACGGCTTGTCGCGGACGTCTGGCCCTGCTGGCTCGTTAATCGCGTGAATCGCCGTCCAGGCATCGGCGATCACGTCGCGCAGTTGGCGATTGTTGACCTGGATGCTTCGCAGCGGCGCAGGTTCTGGGTCGGCGACCGGCGCGGTTGCGGCGTTTCCCCTCGGACTGCCGCCGCCGAACACACCAGTTTGGGTCCCGCGCCGCGGGCGTGCGATTTCCACGACCTTCAATTGCTTCCGAAGCGTAGTGACCGGCAGCCGGATCTTCCCGCACCGCACCTGAATCAGCCTGAGGTACCGATCCTGTTCAATGGGTGCGAGCCGACCAACCTCCGATAGGATCGGCTCGAGTATCCGGCTCAGATCAGCATCCGGAACGTCGGGACTGAGCTTTGAAATGGCCAGTTCCAGCGGGGTCTGGGCCGCCGCGAGGATGGCTTCGAAATCGGCTGCCGTCTTGCCGGACGCGAAGAACTCGTTGACATCGATCTTGGCGTCGGCCATCAGCGCGTCGGCCTCGGCGCTGCCGCCAGGCAGGCTGGCGAGTTTCTCGCGCGCGGCCTGCTGCTTTTTGCCAAGAGGCAAAACGGCCACCCGTGTCGCGATTCCGTGCTGTGCCAGAATGCGCGCCGTCTTCAGCGCACCCTGCATGCCCGCCTCGGAGATCTCGTTGTCCTGGCAGATGTAGACGGTCTTCACGCCGGCGAGTTTCGGCAGCAACCGTTCCCAGTCGGCCTCGCGGATCTGGACCGTTACCGGCGACACTACGGGGAATCCGTGCTCCATCAGGGAAATGCAATCCGTAACCCCTTCCGTGATGATGACCCGCTCGGGCCGCGCAAGCAGGACATCCTCGTTATAGAGGACGTCATTCCGGATGCTCGGCGAGACGTGGCCGTTGTTTCGGTCGTTGCGGACCGCCAGTTTCTTGTACTTCGACTTCTCCCATTCCTGATCCGGCGTCCAAGGCGTGCGCCGGCCGATCATGAAGACGACGTGCCCGCGGCTCCAATATGGGAAGACGATCCGGCCATCGAAGAACGGGACCAGCCCGTCCTGCGCAGTGGGCCGGAAGACGGAGGTGGCCGCCAGTTCGCGCATGGTGAAGGCGCCAGGCCCGTCCATCAACATGCGCGCCACGCTGGGCTCGCCATTCTCCGCGTACCCGATCTGGAGTCGGTCGATCGTCTCCTCGCTGATTCCGTATTTCCCCCGAAACCAGGCGAGGACTTCCGGATTTCCGACGAGACGCTGGTAATACACGCCCGCAGACGCAGTCAGCGCCTCACGCACGCGGAGCGCGATCCGGTGAGCTTCCTCGGCCTGTTCCGGACTGCCGGAAGCGAGCATCGACAAGGGCGGAAGCCGAACGTGTACCGCCAGAAAGTCGCGTGCCTGCCGGTGGGAGTCCGGCATTGAGCCAGACTGCCCGCGGGTGACCAGGCCAAACCGGACGAACTCGACCAACTGCAGCACATCGCCGCCGATGCCACAGGCGTGGCAAAACCAGCCCTGCTTATCGAGCCAGACGTGAAGCGAGCGGTGGGACTGGCTCCGGTGGTTCGGGCAATCACAGAACAGCGTCTGCCGCGATTCCTGCGTGATGCGGCCGCCGAGGAGTTCGCGGGCGATCTCGCCGATGTCCACGTCGGTGACCTGCCGGTAGTAAGTGTGGACATCTACCGGAGGTGCAGTCACTGCCGTGTCTCCGGGTGGAGCAGGAAGGAGAGAAAGGTGTTTCGGCGGTCCACCTGGCGTTTGGCGGCGCAGTTGTCGATGCCCCACCGGTCCCCGAGAAGAATCACGGAGTCTTTCGCCCGCGTGACCGCGGTGTACAGCAGATTGCGGTGGTGCATGAAGGAGTGCGATTTGTGGGCGATCACGACCGCGCAGGGAAATTCCGATCCCTGCACTTTATGGATCGACGTCGCATAGGCCAATTGGATGTTGCCAAGCGCATCGCTGCCGCTTTTGATCTCTACAGGCCGGCCATCGAAATCGACGGAAAGGCTACCGTCCGGCTTGGCGTCAACCACGACGCCCATCGCGCCATTCATGACGCCCAATTCGTAGTCGTTCTTCGTTTGGATCACTTTGTCGCCCGGATAAGGGCGCGCGCGGTGGCCAGCCTCGACAGAAGGCAAATCGACCCCGAACAACTTATGCTGCAAGAGGCGCTGCAATTCGATATTCAACTCCACTGTGCCGAGCGGACCTTTGTGCGTCGGCGTGAGCACCTGAACTTCACGAATCAGGTCGTAGCCCAGCCGCTCCTGCAGCACTTCCTGGAAGAGGAGCAGGAGCATGCGCCGCACATCCTCGCGGTCCGTAAATTTGTCGATGACGTACCAGGGCCGGCGGGTGCCGACGAACGAATCCGACGTTGGCCGCACCTCGCCTTCGAGGATGGCCGTGGAGTTCTCCTTCAGAACACCGGCCTGCCGAATGATCCGGGTGAGTACCGTAGTCGGGATTGCCATGGAGCGCACAAGGTCTCGCAGAAGGTTGCCCGGGCCTACCGGCGGCAACTGATTGTGGTCCCCGACAAGAACCACGGCGGTGCGCGTGCGATCCACCGCCTGAAACATCCGCCACGCCAGTGGGACGTCCATCATTGACGTTTCATCCGCTACCAGGATGTCCGCTTCAATCGGATTCAGCGCATCACGCGAATAGGTGTGGCCGTTGAAGCCCAGCAACCGATGAATCGTGCTTGCCTCATGGCCAACTACCTCCTCGAGGCGTTTGGCGGCTTTGCCAGTGGGCGCGGCCAACACGATCTTCAATTCCAATCGTTCCGCGATGCTGGCGATGGTCGATATCGCGTATGTCTTGCCGCTGCCGGCGCCGCCAGCCATGAGCGAGATGGAAAAGTTGAGGGCGTTTCTGACTGCTTTGCGCTGCTCGACATTCAATTCGCCGCCCTCAGCATCGAGAAGCTGCTCTACCTCAGTGACAGCGTGCGGGCTGCGCTGGCCGGCGCTCTTGAGGGTTTCGGCGAGTTCCGTCTCCATCCGGTGAATCTCCGGGTCGGCAACTACCAACCGCTCGAACGGCTGCGAGACAAGCCGCCCCTCGGTAATCAGGGCTTCGAGATGCCCCTCGATCACCTCGCGGCTGTCGAGCGCGTCCATCACCAGGAGCGTGTTGGCCCGGTCAAGCAGATCTTCGAACTCGACCCAGCAGTCCCCGTCATCGAGGGCTGCCAGCACGCTGTAGTGGAGACCCGCGCGGATCCGTGATGGCAGATCCTTCGGCGTGCCCATCTTGCGCGCAATCTTGTCGACCCTTTTGAAGCCGTAGCCGGTAATTTCCCGCATCAGCACATAAGGATCGTTCTCCAGGATCGGCACGACCTGGCTGCCGAATTTGCTCACCAGCGTCGTCACCTGGTGATGGGTGAGCCCGAAGCGCGACAAGTACGTCATGGCGGCGTTGAAGTCGCTGTTGGCGATCCAGATACGTTGGAGATCCAGGATCGCCTCCACAGGCGCCTTCGCGATTGCGGCCACGGTTTCGGGCTGGCTACGGATCGCCGCGTCGAAGCGCGCGCCAAAATGGTCGGCGATGAGCCGGGCTTTGGCCGGGCCGATCCCTTTCACGTCCGGGTGATTCGCCAGGAAGTTCGCCAGCCCATCCGCGTCCATCTCCTGATCGAAGCCCATGCAGTCGGCCGCGAATTGCCGACCGTACTTCGGATGGTTGGCCCATTGGCCTTCCAGACGAACCGCATCATTCTCCCTGGCAAACACCTTGCCGGCAAAAGTGACGAGATGACCGTCCGATGTGCGGAGGCGCCCGGCGCTGAACGCCGGGCCCGAGTAGAAGACCACTTCCACAACGCCACGGAGAGAACATCGGACCTCTTGGGTTGCCGCCTTCGTCATGCATTCCACCTCGCGTGAGCGCCGAGCAGATAGGCCTGCACAAACTGACAGGCCGCCTGACGGCTGGAACAGAAGAACACCGGGATGCGGTAGTCGAGTGTGATGGAGAGCGCGCTGCCGAGCACGGCGTTCGGATGGGCGCCACCCCGGTAGCGTCCTTGCAGAACTTCCAGGAGGCCGGCCTCGACGACCACGCAGGCGGCGCGGTAGCGGGCCAGTTTGCGGAGCTCGCGCCGGAAGCGGGCTCGCTGGTGAATCACTGTGGAAACGAAATCGTCGAGCGTTTTTCGCTCCACGGCAACCACACCCTCCATGCCTTCGACCGAGTAATCCCCGGCTGGCAGTGTGCGGCGTTCCACCACTGCCAGCCGGGAATCGAACGAGTACGGCTCCTGCTCCCTGGTGTCGGCGATGAGCGTGACTAGCGCCGGGCTAGAACGGGACAAGAGCGTCGCCCGCCTCCTGCCGGAACTTGCTCGGAGTCCGGTCGTTTACGATACGGCTGTTGAAGTAAATGTTCTCGTTGTCGCCCTTGGTCTTCTTGGTGACTTCCAGCTTCACGTCGAGCAGCTTGCTCAGATTCCTGGGCAGGTCCGACAGCTTCTCCAGGTCCAGACCGCAGAGGTGCAAGTCGGTCTTCACGAACTTCAGCGTGTTTGCGGTGAAGACGCTGTTGCGCCACATGAGCCGGTTGACGTGTCGTGGCGCGAGAATGCGGAGCGTCCACTTCAGCATCGGGTTGCCGGTGGTGTGCGCTTCCGTGATCTCCACCTTTTCCACAACCACCTGATACTTCCCGTCGGGAACGCTCTCCATGTCCGAGCGCTCTGCCGGAGTCTCACTCTGAAAGTCTTCGTCAAACTGAGTCAAATCGATCGAATGGTTAGCCATGTGCTGTTCTCCTGTTGTGATGAATTACTGCTTTGCCGCTGCCTAGGCCGTACGGCTGGGCTCCGCGGCCTTGGCCGTAGGTGCTTTCACCGTCGCCGCGTTGTAGGACTCCCGGAACTTGCCGAAGTCGAGTTCCAGCGTCTCAGGCAGCCGGCCTGTGCGGTCGCCGGCCTCGTAGTAAAGGCTCGGCTTGGTGCGAATCACGCGCCGCATGCTCTGCTCCCCTTTTTCGCCAGGGATGGCCTCGATGTCACAGAACAGCACCATGTCGGCCATCCCGAGCACGATCTTGCGGGCCTTGTCCGGCAGCGTCGGCACCACGCGCATGTACTTGCCGGTGCGCGAGTCCACCTCAATCTCCTTGGCGTGCGAGATGAGGAACAGACCGTAGGGCAGGAAGGCGAGCTTGGTGAGGACGCGCTGGAATTCGTTGTTGACCAGCGCATAGCCCTTGCCGTAGCCAAGATCGGATTCGTGCTCCACCTTGAACTTGGCCAGGATGAATTCGGTGCAAAACTTGTAGGCGTTGTCGATCGTGTCCAGGATCACCGTCTTGAACGGGTGATTGCCTTCGACAATTTCGGCGCATGCCTTGCGCAGATCCTCCCAGGACTGAATGGGTACCTGATAGACATCCAGGGCGTTGAGCCCAGGCTCGGTGGCCAGGAAGAGCGCACCATCGGCTTGCGAGCAGAGGGTAGTCTTCCCAATCTTCGTTTGCCCATACACCAGCACTGTGAGATCGGCCAGGTCGGGCTTGGGTTGAGTTTTCGTTGTCGGCAGTAACGGCATGGTTGCGTAGTCTCCTTTTAGAAAGCGGGCTCGGTGGGATCGTTGGGCAGCACACGCAGTTCCTCGTTGGGCGCCACCCGCTGGTAGAAGTTCTCGATGACGTTGGGATTACCGTTCGAGCGGCACAGCGCGAAGTACGCGCACGGCCTGTGAAAATTGAAGCAGAAGCCGGTGTTTTGATAGAAGACGCCGCGGCGGCGGGCGTCGAGGTATGCCTGGGTCAGTTCCCAGAGTTCGCTGCGCAGAATGTCGAAGCGGTCACGGGAGAGGTAAAGCATCTCCCGGTGGAGCATGACCGGATCGGCGTACTTTTCCGCGAGGCGCTCCTGGAACTCCTCATCCGTTTCCGGCAGCTTGCGCTTGGCGGTCGTCTTGCCGGTCTTCGACTTCGCCAGCAACTCCGCGCGGCGCGCCTCGTACTCTTCCTGCGTTTCGCCCTTACTCTGCTGCAGCTTCGCTTTGACGAGGATGTTGTAGAGGATGCCGGTGATGGTGATGCCCATCGCCTGTTCCAAGTAGTAGGCGTAGATCGTGATCTGGAAGTCCGTCCACAGCCGTTCCAAATAATCGGCATCGAGTTGCGCGGCGGTCTTGTGTTCCAGGAGGAAGTAGTTGTCCCCGATGCGCACGATGCCGTCGACCTTGCCGGCGAGGACGAAGCTGCGGGATGCCGCGCCCGTGGCGGGATTGACGATCGGACCCTGGAACGTCTTCTCCAGCGCCACCACTTCGAACTCTTCCGCCGTATACCGCGCCGCGTAGGCTTTCATCAAAGCCGTGGCGTTGTGCCAGTCCCGGCGCTGGCCTTCGTCATACAGCCGGTTGGGGCAGAGGGTGTCGATGAGTTCCAGCACGCGCCCGAGATCGCGGCCCTGGTGCCAAAGCTCAAGGCACTGGTGTACGAGGGAGCCGAAGTGGAGGTTGCCGTCGCGCTCCAGACCGACCAGTTGCTGGATGTAACGCCAGTCCACCGCCTTGCGGCAGTTCCGGAACAGCGACCACATGGAGTAGGTAGAGATCATGAGAGATCCGGTCACCATTGATTTGCCCCTCGGCGGTTCTAGACTGCGCAGCGAGTGCCGCCTCGAAAGGGCTCGGGCGCGACCAGCCGCCGAGTCCTCTTTCCGGCGTTGATGTGATCCACTATGAGCCGTGTCAAAAACGCAATGCTCGATCCGCTGCACGCCATCGCCCGGACGTTGGGGTCGCTCAGTGCGAACTGGCCGATTTTCTTCTGCATGTCGCGGTCGATGCGGAGGCTCTTCCCGGACCAGAACTCTGGATACTCGGAGATCACGTCTGCGAGCGCGAAGAGAAAGCCGGACTTCAAGTGAGTGGCGCGATCCTTGTAAAGGATCTTGCGGATACCCCACGCGCTATCGAGGAGCTGAAAGAACGTCTTGACGTTCTCGATCATCGTGGCGTGCCCGACGCTGGACATCATAGGCGGCAGCGCCTGCCAGATTCCGGACACGTGTAGGTACCGGCCCGCCCCGAACTTGGAATGAAGCCGCATCACCGTTTTCAAGAAGGACAATGCCGTCAGCAATTCCTCGCGCCGCATGTACTGCGACCAGGAGACCCGCTGGCAGAGTGCGAACGATTCGTCGGAGCAAAGGTCGCACAGGCGGCGGAGCGAGGGGCATTGCGCCGCGCGGTTGTGGAGCAGGACGTTCGGGGACAGGCGCGTCCTTCGCATGTTCAGAATCTCAAACCTTCCCCTTTCCCATTCCTCCGTCGTCGCAAAATGGATCATGGCACCGACCAGCGGCTTGCCACCGTCAGACACGAAGTGTCTGGCTGCGCTGATCCGCTGGAGGCCGTCGATAATGTACACATCGCCCGTGATCGTGTACGTCCCGTTGGCGTCCGTGCATCCGTAGCGCTCACCACGGACCGCAAGTTCCACGTCGGGCACACCGCCCGAACTGCTGCGGAACGCCTCCATCAGTTCCTCGGTCTTGGCTTTTCGCAGCGTTTCGCGTTGATAGGTTGGTTTGAGCAGACCACTCAGCGAAGCGGGGTCAATCACCCCGCGCAGCACAATCCGGCCTTCCGTCAATTCGTCCAATGCACCAGACAGGATCTTTAATGGCGTCATGAAGTTTTCTCCTGAATTCCCAAACGGGATGCGTTTAGCGGATCGGCGGCAAGTGCCGTCCGCTCGATTTCCGCGCTCACCGCGGCGATGGCGTTGCTGGCGTTCGACAGCAGCAGTTCAGCCTCGTCGAACTTGCCGGCGGTCTCTCCCAGCCATCCGACCAGATGGGCGAGATGTTTCGTGGCTTCGATGAAGGAAAGAGTCGATCGGGCTAACCGGTCGATCCGTTGCGACCGGGTGGTACGGATAGGCGCGGGGGAAGCGGGAGCCTGTGGCGCTTCCGACGCCTTGCCGGGTTTGGCGACGTTGGTGGTGCGGCCGTTGCGCCCCTTGTGATTGGTTGACTTCAAATCTTTGGAAATGGATTCCATCTGTCCCGGTGTGGACTCGGTCTCGCCGACCGCCTGAATGCCGCTCGTGATCGCCACGCTCGCGCCGGTTTGCCGCGCCGCACGCCCGGCCTCTCCGGGAATGAAAAGGTTGGCTGCCTCCCGGAGTTCGCGCACGGCTTGCCGGCGCAGTTCGCCGGGAAGTTGTACGATCTGTTCCTGGCGCTCGCGGGGTTCGGCGGCAATCACGGCGGCGGCGCTGATCGAGACCTCGCCCGAGTCCATCGCTTCCACCAGGTCTGGCGCGCCCTGAGCAACAACCTTTTTGGCTTGCTCGTAGGTGCTGGCGCTGCCGAACCCAGCCGCCTTTGCCACGATGTCGCGGGTTTTTACCCCCGGCTCAACTTGTGCCAGATCTGTCACAAGTTGGCGAGAACTGCTCGTGGGTGCGAGCGCTGGAAGATGTTCCGGGATTTGCAGGTCTGTACGTTTCCCGCGCCGGTCTCCGGCCTCTGCCTCCAGCGCCTTGCCGATAGCCACCCGTTCGGACGGCGTGAAATCCTTCCGAATCTCGTTCTCTGCATACTCCCCCGCCGTGATGCTGCGGACGTGCACCACCCGGGCGGAAATGGTCTCTCGACGGAGCACATCCTGGACAGCCCGCAGTCGCCTTTCACCGAAGACGAGGACGTTCTCTTCGGTGATGCCAATCGGCTGCAGAAGCCCTTCAGTCGCGATGCTTTCCGCAAGGGACTCAATCTCCCCGAGATCCCTGCGGTGCCGCTGCCCCACGTGGACAGCGTCACACCTCACCTCGACGATGGACATGCTGTGGGTGTTCATTGCCGGCCTCCGTTCGGAAAAAAGCCGGCCTCAACGAACCTGCGGCGCAGCCGGAGGATTTTGTCGTGGACCGTCGAGCGAGGAATGCCGAGCATCCGGCCTGCCTCCGATGGCGAGTGTTCCAGCAGCAGGACGATCAACTTCTGGTCGTGGTGACAGAGCGCCGATGAGAGCCGCTCGACGTCCGCGTGGAATTCTCGTGCGCCAGCCCCGGAATCGACCGGCCGTGGACCGGCTGCATTCAGAGGTACGTGTGCAGGGGATCGCCGGGCGGCGCGCACCAATGAGGCCATACGGCTGGCGATGACTCGCTCGATAAAGGTCCGGAGCGATGCCCGGGCTGGATCGAATTGGGGGAGGGCGCGCCAGCAGGCGGTCAGCCCCTCCTGTTCGAAGTCCTCCCGGTCCGCCACAGGGATGGCGCCGCTCACCACCGCCGCCGCCGCGCGCACCCTCGCGGCGCGCGCTGCGATCGGGTAGGCCTGTTCGAAGGTCGCCTCAACCATTGCGGCGCCCTCCGGCCATCTCGATCTCCATCGAGAACGGTAGCCCGCTCTTCACTTCGAGCGTCCGGATCTCGCCGGCATCAACGTCGCGGATGTATTCGAACAGTTCAGCGACCTGTGGCTTCAGTTCGAAATCGGCCGTCGGCGTCTTCGCGGCGCCAGGATCATGCGAGCAGAACTTCACGTCACGCACGACGGCAGGCCACGGATCGAGCGCGAGTTCGCCACGCTCGATACGTAGATACTCAAAACGCCCGAAGCCGACGCTGCTCATTGCAGCGACGAACATCCGTTCGGAAGGCAGAAGGTCGGCGGTGGAAGCGGGGCGGCTCATCGCGCCACCACCGTCGCAGCGGGAACCGGGCTCTGCCCCGCGATCCACGCGTCAACCGCTTCAGGGCGGTACCGTACGAGAGCACCGATTTTGACGAATTGCGGTCCCCGCTTCTGGCTGCGCCATTTGCGGAGCGTCAGCACGCTGATCGAGCACGAGTCCGCGACCTCGTGTTCATTAAGGAGTCGTTGTGGTGTGTTGGGCTTCATCTCGATACTTGCTGCGGGGTGTTACCCGCAACCTCTGTATCGAGAATGCCCGAGGCGCTGTTTTTCTAATACGAACTTACGCGGAAGAAATCCGGAAGAAATCCGGAAAATTCAGCGGCGCGCCAGAGGCGTGACGGAAGGCGGCAGGTTGCCTGCGAGGAGTTGTTCCACGCTGACGCCGATGCTGGCCGCCATGGCCTCGAAGTTGGCTCTTCGCATCTTGCCGGTCTTCAAGAAGTTCCTGAGGGTCCGGTCCGTCGTCTGGAACTGGTTGCCGAACTGAGTTTCAGTCAATCCCCTGGCCGCCATGTAATCGTGGACCGCCTGCACGGCCGCATTGCTGCCAATGGATCGCCGCACCTTGCGCTCCCCGGTCGGAACTGCGGTGGGCTCTTCAGTCGATTCGGGGGCGCCAAGGCACCGCTCCCAGTCCAAGCTCAAGACGCCCGTTGCCGCCACCTGCATCAACGAAACAGCGATGATGCCATCCTCCGAGGCAAGCCGTCGAAACTCGGTGGACTGGGGAAGCGCTCTGGGCGTGAGCAACGCGACCGTCCCGCGCCGGCCTGGCGCATCCAGACGTTTCAGCCGCGCGAGCACCGCATCCGGATTGTTGTTCGGCAGCGACAAATACACCACTACCGCGCCATGGCCCGCCACCACCCGCTCTCCGACATAAACCAGCCCGCCGTCAGACTGGCAACCTGTTCCATCGATACTGTTTTCCTTACGGAGTTTCTCGACAAGCCCGCTCAACCGGACTTCGTACTGGCGGACATCGTCCACGTTCAATGCGACAGGCGCGCAGAAATCTTCTCCATCGGCCACTCCGAAGATGCCGCGCGCAGTCTCCCGAACCACGAGATCCGCGCCGGGGCCGTATCGTTTTGGCCGCGGGATCTCGGTCGCCCGGCTGGTTTCCCGGAGAATGCCTTCGGCGACCATGAGCCGAAGAGCCTCGGGAGGGTGATGGGCAACCATGCTGTGCTGGACTACGGGCGACGCCACTTGATCCAGCAGTGAGAGAACTGCCTGGAGCAGGGTTTCAGGCATTCAGGATTGCCCAATTGCGCAGGTACCGGAAAATATCCTCCGCGTGCGTTGCGCGTTTGAACGAGATCCTGTTGGTGCCGCTCAACTCGACGCGCTTTCCGCGCCCGTCATCTGGGAACCCGACTTTGAAGACGGCCCGGGTGATGGTCGCCGAGGGGAGCTTTTGCCGCATCCCGTTCAGCTCGAGCGTCTCCAGTACGTTCTTCGACCGCACGACAAACGCCGGGCCGTGCCTCTGGAATAGTCTGAAATGAAGCTCTATCAGGGTCGCGGAGTCCCCAGCGTCCACCTCCGTCGCGAAATCCTCCGATGCGATCGCCGCGAGCGAGAACTTCAGTGCCGCCTCCGGTTTCTCGAAAAGATCGGGGTCGCCGAAGCAGCACTCCGCGAAGGTCTTGCGCAGGGAAGTCTCCTCTTTCTCGAAGCGAGCTTCGATCTCGACCTGTCCGGTCTCTGTATTGTGGCTGATGAAGTCCTGCTGCGCCGGCCGAAAGACCGTCGGCGCGACCCTCACGCGGCTCCTCGGACCTTCGAACACCAGCATCGCCTTCGTGCGTTTCTCATGGTACACGATGAAATTTGTATAGGGCCCTTCCTGGTATTGCCGGACCAGCACGCGGTCGCTGTTCTTATCACCCTTGAATAGATCCGACAGGCGCTCCTGCAGCCGCTGTGTGGCTGCGGGAATGTCCGTGATCGCCCGGCCAGCCTCACCCTGGAAGACCGAGAATCTCTCTGCTTGCTGAAGGGCACACCGGTCGTAAGCCAGGTTGAAGGCATCCTCGTTTTCCGCCCGGACTTTCAGGCTGAGGCATTCCACGGGGAGAGCGCCGCCGGGATCGGGCTCGTAGGGTTCGGGCTGACACTGGCAGGCAGCCAGCAGGTCCTCGTGCCCGCGCTCGGTGCTCAGGTCATAGGCGCGATACAACCCCTCCATGAACTGGTCCTTTACGGTGCCGTCCCCAACGAGAATGAAATCCTTGAAGCTGGCGACGTCGAGCGACGCGACATCGACGTCGAGACCGGAACCCCAGATCCCCACGTAATTCCCCAGGATGCTCTCGGATCCCTGGAATTTATCTAAGAAACGATCTCCATTGAATGCTCGGTGTTTTACCACGGCTCCGCGAGCCTCCCTGACGTTTGTTGGGTTCCTGATTCGATCAGACTCAAAACGCGCGTTGGCGCTCCGCGTCTGCTTACATCTTAGTGCTTGATTTAGTCCACGAACTCTCTGCGGTCGGGGATCGAATGGCCGGACCGGGCCGCGTGGCGGCATGCCGACTCGTAGGCTCGCTGCTCCTGGCAATGCGGGCAAGGTCCGGTCAGGGCAGGCGTGGTGTCGATACCGTCTTCAAACAGCCGTCCATGACAGGTCGCCATCCAGCCGAGTTTGTCGCCACTGATCCCTTCGTACACCCGCTGCTGCTTGCTGTGCCGGCCTGGCTTCAGACAATCGAACAGGCATGGTGCGTGGCTTCCATCAGGCAGTTTGGGCGGCACGCATCCGGTACCGGCGACCGCCATGCGCATTGACCCGTCCTTTGTGACGTGCGCTCCTTCCAGCGGGTAGAGTTCGTCATGGCGCAGATCGAAGCTCGCGCCGCATGGGAAAACGAGTTGTTTCATTGCATTATCTCCGGTGATGGGGCCTTTGGGCTGGAAATCGGCAGGCGATTTGATTGGCGGGCTGGATCTGCGTTATCGGATCGGCAACCGGAACTTGAGTCGAGCGCCATCTTCAGACACCTCAATCAGATACGTAGCCTGTATCGGCAGGTCGAACTCCGTCGAAACAACGTCGGGCGGGTTACCTGGAGCAGCTCTGTTACGCGATTATAGCAGGCGAATAAGAGGCGAAGATGATTTGAACTGCAACCCATTCATTATGCACGGAATTCTCTTGTTGCCGGCTGCTTTAGGGACGTTCACTTCGCTTGCATCCAAGCTCGTCTCTGGCGCTCCCAGAGAACGAACTTGACGACTGATCTGACATGCCTTTCGGCGATGATCTTCTGTTCGGCCGCGGCGCCGATCCCCATGATTTCCTCCTGAATCCCCGGTGCCAGCAGGAGCAGGTTCATGATCTGGGTGAGCCGGGCGCGCGTGACGAGGCCGAGCCTGGCCAGATCGGCGTAGTCGCGGACCTCGCCGCGGTCCACCATCTCCTGAAACTTGATGGCGAGGGCCATCAGTCGTGTGATCCGTCGAATGCGCGCGGGCGGCGGCGGCGCCGTCGGCTTTGGCCTGGCAGGGCGGCCCGCCCGCCGGGCCCAATTGAGCGGGACCTCATCCTCGCGTCTTTCGTTCACTTGGACGCCCCCTTGCAATATTCGCTGATGCCGTTTGAGCTGTATGTGAGCTTCACCTTGTCGCCGCGTGCGTCGTAGCCGACCCGCTCGACCAGTTGGCGCAACAAACGGCACTGTTGCCCGATGGTCATCGTCTTCCAGACTTCGTCGAAGTTGCCCAGATGCTGGCGCACCGTCGAGTTGTCAAAGCGGAGGCGCTCGCCGCGAGCCACGGCTTTGCGCAACTCCTCCGCTTTCCCGTCGCCTGCCGCGATCAGTTCACGGAGTGCAGCTTCGCGTTCGGCGTCCATTGCCGTCGCGCGTGCAAGTTGAGACTTTGCGTTGCGGACCCGCACGTTGACGGCCTTCAACTCCTCTCGATGCCGTTCCAACTCTTCCGCCAACCGCTGGCGCGCGGCACGCGCGGCTTCTTCAACCACTTCCGGAGCCAGCACGAAGCGACGAACACTCTGCATCACCGCCTCCTCGACCACCGGCGCCGAAACCGCCCGCGTGGTGCATCCGTCGCCGTTCCGCTGGCTTGCCCGGATGCAAACGTAGTAGCGATAGCGGCGATCCTTGCTCGAAGAGTAGCTGGGGGACATCGCTGAGCCGCAGCATGAGCAGTACAGCAGGCCTCGGAGTAGGGACTCCATTTTGGGTCGGTGCTGGGTTCCGGGATTGCGGGTGTTCTCCTTCAACTTCTCCTGGACCAGGTCGAAGGTCCGGTCATCGACTGCCCGCGCGTGGTTGGCGGCGACAACCTCACTGTCCGCGCGGATGCGTGCCGCATAGAGCGGGTTCGCCAGCATCTTGTAGACGTGGCACTTCCGCATGGGGTGGCCACCGTAGACCTTGCCGTCCTTGGTCATCCACTCCTTGTTGTGCCAGCCGAGGTCCGCGCACTTCGCCACAATGCCATAGACGGTCTGGCCTTCGAGATACCACTCAAAGATCTGCCGCACCCGGTCAGCTTCCTCGGCGTTGACCACGAGGCAACCGGCTTCCAGGTTGTAACCCAGCGGGAGGTGGCCGCCAGTCCATTTGCCCCGCTTCCGCGCCAGGACCTGTTTGTCGCGCGTGCGCTCGGAGATGATCTCGCGTTCGAACTGGGCGAACGACAGCAGGATGTTCAGCGTGAGGCGGCCGAGGGAGGTCGTGGTGTTGAACTGCTGCGTGACGGAGACAAACGTCGTTCCGTGCTTGTCCAAAATCTCCATAATCTTGGCGAAGTCACGGATGGAGCGGCTCAGCCGGTCCACCTTGTAGACCACCACGCAGTCGACCTTCTTGGCTTGAACATCGGCCAGCAGCCGGCGCACGGCGGGACGCTCCATATTGGCGCCGGTGTACCCGCCATCATCGTAGTGGTCTGGCAGCAGCGTCCATCCCTCGCTGGCCTGGCTGCGGATGTAAGCCTCGCCGGAATCGCGCTGGGCGTCCAGCGAGTTGAAGTCCTGGCCCAAACCCTCCTCCGTCGACTTCCTGGTGTAGATGGCGCAGCGCACCGTCGTGCAAGCCGCCGTCCCGTTGCCGTTATTCTTGTTCGCCACGCTTAACTCCTGGCCGATGTCCGAGGTTGTAAAAGGCAAAGCCGTTCCACCGTGTGCCAGTGGCATCGGTTACGGCCTTGCTCAGGGATTTGTAGATCCTGCCATTGCACTCAAAGCCGCCATCTGCCCGGACGTGGACGATGATGTCCTTCCCCTGATAGCGGCGGATCAGAGGCGTGCCCGGCAATGGCAGCCGCGGGTCGAGCGACGGCTTCAGGCGCGCCTCCACCGTGCGGGTCTCGTCGATGGCCTCCCTCAGGAAGTTCTTCGGCGCGCGGATGCGCAAGTCCGCATCGTCCGCGATCTCGAGCGCGCGGCGGCGCGCACGCTCCGACAGCCCGCCCCACGCGTTCGCCTGGATGCGCCAGGCGATGCGGCGGAACAGGAACTGCTTGTGATTGGATCGGGAGTCCTCCCCGAAGACCTCGCGGTATTTGTCCTTCAGTTGCCCGGTGGTCAGGTGGTGCAGGCCCTCGATCTCTTCTCTGATCCGTGATGGATCGACTGCGGTTTCGTTTCTCATGGTGTTAACCAGCAGTCACATGAGGGCTCTCTGTCTCCGGCAAGTCAACTTGCGGCCCGGCTGGATCCGGGAAGAGCAACCGGACCAGTGCCTCGCCGAGAATGGCGGCGACTTCGTGAATGGCGCTGTCGAGGGCGGCGTCGCGATCGCGCATGAGCGGTCTCCTTGGAAGACCACCCACGACGATCTCCGCTTGGCGGTCGAGCCGTCGTCTGGTGGATGTGATCGACGCGGCGTTGTGCCGTGTCCGTTAACTATATACGCCGCGCGGGTTCGGATCGTCCGGCTTGAGGCTGGACATGTTTGGCCAGCCGTTAACCCACTCTTGGTTTCCGCGTGGAGACGGGGAGAAAGGGCCTCCGGTGACCGCCACGGGCGCACATATCTGGCCAGCCATGGCGAACGCGGAGACAAACGGAGAGACGGAGAACGCGCGAAACCACGGCCAATATGGGACTTGCAGACTGAAGGAAGGCGTCAACAACTGCGTGGAAAACATTGCAGGGAATGGAATTGGCTCCCCAAGACGTCGGCTTTCGAACGGATTCTCCCCCGCCAACCGCTTGAATCTAAATTCTTTGATCGTGAAGACGGAATCTCGCTGTGGTTCAGTTGTCAATGATCAGAGACAGCAGCATCAAGCATATACCAGAACGTGCCCGTAGCGCTCTGCCGCCTAGCCTAGCCTAGACGGCTGTGTATCCTTCGCCAGGTCGTCCTACCCGACGACGCAGACGGTCTTGGCAAACCGGTACTACCCTGCCAATGAGTTTAAATGGAGTGGTGTCGAAGACACGCGAGACGCTGAACCCAATCTGCGATTTCTGTGGATCCCCAGGACCGAAATGGGAATTTCCTGCTTCACGTTTCAAGCTGCCCGTGGGATTTAGCGAAGGCAGTTGGGCGGCTTGTGAAGAGTGCCGGACCATGATTGAAACAGAAGACCGGGAGGGTCTTGCGCAGAGGGCTCTCGCCCTGCAATGCAGCACCGAGAAAAACCTGAAAACTCGAAACGCGCTCGAGGTGCGTTTGCGCGATGTCCACGACCGGTTCTTCAGGCACAGACTCGGGGAAGCAGTGCCGATACCAGCGGACTTCCACCCAGATCCGACGCCTCTTGAGATCATGGCCGACCTCAAGGAAGCACACGCGCAGGTACTTGGGACCGGGCCGGACGAGGGTGATTTGAAGATCAGTTCCGGACCGGCTCCGCGGCCGATTAAGTACGCATCCGCTCTGGCCTCCAGGTTTCCGGGACTGTGGAAGTCCTGTGAGCAGGTTCGCTCCATGCGGGGCAGTATCCATCACTGGCCGGGGTACTGTTTTCTTCCGCGGCCATTGTCGGCGGGAATCGCCATGGGTGCGGCGCGACGCACGACACCGAACCATTTCGACCATCGCGCATCGTATTGGATCTCCTCCCTTTCGGCCTGGCGCATGACGCAGGGCATCTACCGATTCGACCATGAGGTCGCGGAGGCACTGGAACGGACTCCGCTCGACCGCGATCTGCCGGCTGAAATTCTCTGCCAGGTGCCCGAGTGGTGCGTCTACATCGAGACTCCCGACAGGCGGATCGAAGGGACTCCGGCCCCCGGCTTCTTCTGCTTCCTGGATGAGATGAGCGAACGTGGCGAGGCGGCCTACCGCGATCTGGTCTTCCTTTCCGAGGTTGGCGATCCCGACAAACCGGAAACCATGCGGCTGCATGAGCATGCCCCATTGCCGCTGGGTGCTGGTTCCCTCCAGGCCGCCATGGGGGTGGTCAGGGAGCGATCAGTGAAGTTGCTCAGCGGATATATCGCCGAAGCCGCGGGAACAGCCGATTTACAGGACGTTGCCGAGGACATAGTCCGGATGCATACCGATACAGAGGCGAATTCCGAGTCCGAACTCCTGCGGCCGCTAATAGCGCGCGTTCTTTATCTGTGCACTGAAAACGCAGAGATCATCGATCCCACTGGCAAGCGAAAGCAGCCAGGCAACCCGCCGCCAACCAAAGTGAAAGGTGGGACGCGACAGTTTCCCACGGACCGCGTAACACAATGGGAAGTCGCGTTCCGTCTCGGTGCTGCGCTCCGGCGCGGGCGTCAGGAAGCCCCTGAGCCCAGGGGAGGCACGCACGCATCCCCGCGGCCTCACATTCGCACGGCGCACTGGCACCATTTTTGGAAGGGGCCAAAATCCGGCGGACTTCGTATGCTCGTGGCAAGGTGGCTTCCTCCAACCCCGGTCAATGTGGACGAGGAACATCCGATAGTGCCAACGGTGAGGCCGGTCCACTAGACAAGTTTGATGATGATTGAGTTGGCAGTCAGGAGCCCGGGCCTATCTGCGCTCATGGTGGTAGATTATGAGTCTCTGGTCTTCTTGTGCTTTGAAGCCTGGGACGCCCTGGAGCGTTTTGAACGACATGGCGCAGCAGAAAAACTACCATGGACGCTTTCGAAGTTCGCAGGCAGTTGGTGGCCGACTACGCGGAATACATCCGCGGGTTTATTCATATCCGCGACCAGAAGATCCGCGCTCATGTGGAGAGCGGTCTGGCGTCCGGCTTGCTCTGGCCGGACCCGCTGATCCAGCTTAACCCGGCGTTCGAACCTGGTGATTCGATCGACGAGCTGGTCGAGGCCCGGATTCTGCACGACGAGTGCGCCAACGTATTCCAAAAGGATAAGCAGCCGGGGCCCAATAACGCCGGAAAGGCGTTACGGCTCTACAAGCATCAGTCGGATGCGATTCGCGTTGCCGTTCGCGGGCAGAACTATATCCTGACCACCGGAACCGCCTCGGGCAAGAGCCTCGCGTACATCGTTCCAATCGTTAACCACATCCTCCGCCGCGGGAGCCGTCGCGGTATCCAGGCCATCATCGTGTACCCGATGAATGCCCTCGCGAACAGCCAGTACGGAGAGCTGAAGAAGTTTCTCTACTACGGTTACCCCGATGACAAGCCGCCCGTGCGGTTCGCCCAGTATACCGGACAGGAGAAGGACGCGCAGCGGGATGCCATCCTTGCCGATCCGCCGGACATCCTTATTACTAACTATGTGATGCTTGAGCTCATCCTCACCCGGCCCGCCGAAAAACGGTTAGTGGAGTCGGCTCGGGGTCTGAAGTTCCTCGTCATGGATGAGTTGCACACCTACCGCGGCAGGCAGGGTGCGGACGTGGCAATGCTGATCCGACGGGTTCGTGATCGGATTGGCGACGATAGTCTGCAGTACGTTGGAACCTCCGCGACCCTAGCCGGCGCCGGCACGCACGATGAACAGCGAGTGGAGGTGGCCCGGATTGCGTCCAAGTTCTTCGGTGCCGAGGTGCGACCGGAAAACGTAATCGGCGAGACGCTGCGGCCTGCTACGGACTTCGGCCCGCTTCACGGGGATTCCTTCATTCAGAAACTGCGGCAGCGCATTATCGCCGGCACCCCACCGCCTAGCGATTACGAATCTTTTGTTTCCGATCCACTCGCGGTCTGGATTGAGGCCAACATCGGATTGCGGCACGAGGATAGTACTCAGAGGCTGATCCGGGCCACTCCAAGGAGTATTTCAGGAACTGACGGAGCGGCCGTCCAATTGGCGGGGGCCACCTCGCTTACGCGGGACCAGTGTGACAAGGTGCTGCAGGAGATGCTTCTCGCCTCTTATCGTTGCTCGAAGAACCCCGACACGGGATTCCCGCCTTTCGCGTTTCGGCTGCATCAGTTCATCAGCCGAGGCGATACCGTGTATGGGTCGCTGGAGCCGGAACAGGCGAGATTCATTACTGTCCACGGGCAGCAATTCGTGCCCGGCGATCGGAAACGGGTTCTGCTGCCGCTGGTCTTCTGCCGAGAATGCGGGCAGGAATACTACTGCGTCCGTGCAACGAACGCAGGAGCGCCTGGCTCGCGGATATTTGAACCTCGTGAACTGTCCGACACGGAAAACGATGGCGACTCCGTCCCTGGATTCCTGTACCTGAGCTCGGAAAGTCCGTGGCCAACCGGTCTTGCTGAAATCATGGATCGTTTGCCTGAAGACTGGCTCGAGGAACATCGTGACGACCGACGGATCAAAAGGAGCCGGAGATCCGACGTGCCCGCCATCGTTCGCATCGCCCCGGATGGGACGGAGGACGAGAACGGGCTGGAGGCGAGCTTCATTCCTGCACCCTTCCGTTTCTGTCTGAGTTGCGAGGTTTCCTACGGTGCGCGCCAGAGATCGGATTTCGCCAAGCTGTCGTCTCTGAGTTCAGAAGGCAGGAGCACCGCAACGACGATTTTGAGCCTGTCGTCAATCCGCAGTCTGAAAAATGAGCCCACCCTCAACGACCGTGCCCGGAAGCTTCTCAGCTTCACGGATAACCGTCAGGATGCCTCTCTCCAGGCGGGTCACTTCAACGACTTCATCGAAATTGGACTGCTGCGCTCGGCTTTGTACAAGGCTGTGTTCGAAGCCGGCGCTCAGGGCGTTCCCCATGACGCGCTGCCAGAGAAGGTGTTCCAGGCGCTGAAACTGCCTCTCGATCTGTATGCCCGCGATCCCCAGGTGCGTTTTCAGGCGCTGAAAGACACGCAGGCCGCTTTCCGTGTCGTCCTCGGCTACAGGCTATACCGGGATTTGAAGAGGGGCTGGCGCATCACGCTACCGAACCTCGAACAGTGTGGATTGCTGGCGATCCGCTACCAATCGCTGGATGAACTGTCGGAAGCAGAAGAAGAATGGAGCGCCTGCCATCCGGCGCTGGCCGGTGCTGTGCCCGCAACAAGATTGAAAGTGGCGAAGGTCCTGCTCGACTACATGCGCCGCGAGCTCGCCATTCAGGTCGACTATCTTGATTCTGCCTACCAGGAACGAATCCGGCAGCAGAGCAGCCAACATCTCCGCGAGCCATGGGCCATCGACGAGAGTGAGCAACTTGAACATGCGGCCATTCTCTTCCCACGCCAGATCCTGGAGCACGACGACTACGGCGGCTACCTTTATGTATCAGCGCGCGGCGGATTCGGCCAGTACTTGCGCCGTTCGTCAACGTTCCCGGAGTTTCACCAACGAATCCCGCTGAATGAAACTGAGCCGATTATCCGGCAACTGCTGGGGCTCTTGCGCCTGGCCGGAATCGTTAAGGAGGTGGTCGAACCGCGTAACGCCGACGATGTGGCGGGCTACCAACTCGCGGCTTCGTCATTGTTGTGGTTGGCCGGCGATGGCACACGATCATTTCACGATCCCATCCGGGTACCAAACGCTCCTGCGACCGGCGGTCGCACGAACCCGTTCTTTGTTGATTTCTACAAGCGGGTAGCACAAACGGCTCAGGGTCTGGAGGCACGTGAGCACACCGCCCAGGTTCCCGCCGAATTGCGGATTGACCGGGAACAGCGTTTCGCTGAAGCGAAACTTCCCGTTCTGTACTGCTCTCCCACGATGGAACTGGGCGTCGATATCCGAGAACTGAATGCAGTTAACCTGCGCAACGTCCCTCCGACTCCGGCGAATTATGCGCAGCGAAGCGGGCGTGCGGGCCGCAGCGGGCAACCTGCGTTGGTCTTCTCGTATTGCTCTACTGGGAGCCCGCACGATCAGTACTTCTTCAAGCGGCCTGAATCCATGGTGGCGGGCGCCGTCACGCCGCCTCGGCTCGACCTGGTGAACGAGGATCTCCTGCGCGCTCATGTCCACTCGATCTGGCTTGCCGAAACAGGTCTCGGTCTGGGTCGAACGCTCAAAGACATTCTCGACCTGTCTGGAGACGAGCCCACTCTGGAGCTTCTCCCAGGAGTAATAAACGATTTGGACTCGGCGCACGCGAAGGCCAAAGCCAAGGCTCGATCCGAGCGGGTCTTGTCATGCATAGGCGAGGCGCTTCCGTTCACTGACGGCGATCCGGGCCGATGGCTCGACAAGATCCTTGCCCAGGTTCGCCTGAACTTTGAGCAGGCCTGCGAGCGCTGGCGCGACCTCTATCGCGCTGCTCATGCCCAAGCCCGGCTCCAGGGCAAGATCATCTTGGACGCAACCCGCAGTCCGGAGGAAAAGAAACAGGCGGAACGGCTCCGGCGAGAGGCTGAAGAACAAGTCCGTCTCCTCACGGAAGCGGAAAATGTCGTTCAGTCTGATTTCTACAGTTATCGCTATTTTGCCAGTGAAGGGTTTCTGCCCGGTTATAGCTTTCCTCGCCTCCCGCTCTCAGCGTTCATTCCGGGCCGCCGTCAGACGAAAAATCGCGAGGAGTATCTCTCGCGACCTCGATTCCTGGCAATATCCGAGTTCGGCCCGCGAGCAGTCGTCTACCATGAGGGGTCGCGCTACCGCATCAATCGGGTCATCCTGCCCGTCGGCGAGAATCAGGAGATCGCTACGCGCCGTGCCAAGCAATGTGAGGCCTGCGGGTATCTCCATCCCATCGCGTCCGGCGACGGAGTTGATCTTTGCGAACGATGCAAGAGTCCGCTTGGAACGCCTCTCCATTCGCTGTTCCGTCTTCAGAACGTCACCACGAAACGCACCGACCGCATCAATTCCGACGAAGAAGAGCGGCTCCGGCTTGGCTTCGAACTCAAGACAGGCGTTCGATTCACGGAGAGCGCCGGGCGGCCCACTCATCGGGTTGCCACGGTTGAGCGGGACGGCGCGATACTGGCCCGGTTGGATTTGGGTTCGGCAGCCACGATCTGGCGCATCAATCTCGGCTGGCGTCGGCGAAAGAACAAGGAGCAGCACGGATTTCTGCTCGATACCGAACGCGGCTACTGGGCCACGAACGAGATTGCCTCGGATGATGACGATCCCGATCCACTTTCGGCGCGAACCATGCGAGTGGTGCCGTACGTCGAAGATCGCCGAAACTGCCTGTTGCTGGAACCCGCGGGGAAACTCCCGCCGGCAATGATGGCGTCTCTTGCCGCTGCGATGAAAGCTGCCTTGCAGGTACGATTCCAACTCGAAGACAGCGAATTGGCAGTGGAAGCGTTGCCGAACGAGGACGAACGCCGACTCATTCTTTTCTACGAAGCAGCAGAGGGCGGAGCGGGTGTGTTGCGCACCCTCTTGGATGACCCTGAGGTACTCCAGGACGTCGCGCGCAGGGCACTGGAGATCTGCCATTTCGACCCGGTGACGTTTGAGGACCGAAAGCGAGCACCCAGAGCGCGGGAAGATTGTGAGGCGGCCTGCTACGACTGCCTCATGAACTACGGCAATCAGCGCGACCACAAGTTGCTGGACCGCAAAGCGATTCTGGAACTGCTCATTCAGATGTCCGGTGCTCGCGTGATCGCGTCTCCCGTTCACCAACCACTCCATGAGCATCTAGCGGGGCTGGAACGTCTCTGCGAAAGCGGCCTCGAACGACGCTGGTTGCACTACCTGGAAGCCGCAAGTCTGAAGTTGCCATCAAAAGCCCAGCCGCGCATCGACGCATGCCACGCCAGGCCCGATTTTCTCTACGAAGACTGCCTGGCGGCCATTTACATCGATGGGCCTCCGCATGATTTTCCGGAAAGACAAGCGCGCGACCGCGCCCAGACTGACTCCATGGAGGATCTCGGCTACACTGTCATTCGCTTCGGTCATGAAGAAGACTGGGAAGCGCGAGTCGCACTCTATCCTCAGGTGTTCGGGAGACACCCGTGAGCTTTGCAGTCGGATCGCTGGTGAAGGCCAGGGGCCGGGAGTGGGTCGTACTCCCCGAATCCGCAGAAGACATGCTTATCCTCCGGCCCTTGGGCGGCACGGACGAGGAGATCGCTGGCGTCTACCTTCCCCTCGAAGCAGTCGAACCCGCGCGATTCGACCTCCCCGATCCGTCGCAGGTCGGCGACCATCGATCATGCCGACTGTTGCGCGACGCGGTTCGCCTGGGCTTTCGCTCGAGCGCGGGCCCGTTCCGCTCGTTCGCACGCCTTGGAATCGACCCGCGGCCGTATCAGCTTGTGCCTCTGCTGATGGCGCTCAAACTCGATCCGGTGCGCCTGTTGATTGCCGACGATGTGGGCATCGGAAAGACCGTGGAAGCCTGCCTGATCGCCCGTGAGTTACTCGACCGCGGCGAAGTCAAACGCCTCGCGGTTCTCTGTCCGCCCCAACTTGCCGAGCAGTGGCAGGCCGAACTCCGTGAGAAATTCCAGATCCAGGCAGAACTCGTCCTCCCAGGCACTGCGGGCCGCCTGGAACGTAATTGCCGGGTAGGGGAGTCCCTCTTCGACATTCACAACTTCGTAGTCGTGTCGCTGGATTTCATCAAGAGCGAGCGGCGGCGCGACGAGTTTCTGCGCACGTGTCCCGAACTGGTAATCGTCGACGAAGCCCACACCTGTGCATACGGCGGCGAAGGCCGGGGCGGTCGTCATCAGCGCCACCAACTCATCTCCGGTCTGGCCGATCCCGTAAAAGGACGCCACCTGATACTGGTCACAGCGACTCCTCACAGCGGCAACGAGCTGGCATTCCGGTCGTTGCTCAAACTACTGCATCCCGATTTCGCGAACCTCCCGGAAGATCTCACCGGCAAGGGGAATGAGCAACACCGCCGCCGCCTTGCCGCGCACCTTGTGCAGCGCCGGCGGGGAGACATCCGCCACTTCCTAAAATCCGAGACTCCCTTTCCGGAGCGCGAAGACACGGAAGAAACCTACAAACTGACCGACGAATACCGGCGGCTCTTCGCCAAAGTGCTGGAATATGCGCGCGAGACCGTGGCGGCCACCGGTGGCGCCACACACCACCAGCGGGTCCAGTGGTGGTCGGTCCTTGCCATGCTACGCGCGTTGGCATCCAGCCCCGTAGCGGCCGCAGCGACGTTACGAACTCGCGCGGCGACGCTGGATACGGAAACTGCCGAAGAGGCCGATGAACTGGGCCGCCGCACTGTCCTTGACCTGCTGGATGATAACGCTGCTGAGGCGATGGACGTCGTTCCGGGGAGCGATACGGTTTCTGAAGCAGGTGAGGACGTCAGGAACCGTCGCCGCCTGCTGGAGATGGCCCGTGAAGCCGAAGCCCTCCAGGGCGACAAAGACGCCAAACTCCAGAAAGCCATTCGGATGGTAGAACTCCTGCTGCGCGATGGCTTTCGCCCAATCGTGTTCTGCCGCTTCATCGCCACAGCGGAATACGTAGCCGCTGCCCTCCGGACGAAACTCAAGCAGGATGTCGACGTCGCCTCGGTGACTGGGGAGGTGGCTCCTGCCGAGCGCGAGTTACGGATCGCCGCTCTGGCAAAATCGTCGAAGCACGTCCTTGTGGCCACGGATTGCCTTAGTGAAGGGATCAACCTGCAAGGCGACTTCGACGCCGTACTCCACTACGACCTCTCGTGGAATCCAACGCGACACGAGCAAAGAGAAGGACGCGTAGACCGCTACGGACAGCCCAGCCCCAAGGTACGGGCGGTGACCTACTATGGCACCGACAACCAGATTGACGGGATCGTGCTCGAGGTTCTTATTCGCAAGCACAAGAAGATCCGCAGCTCGCTTGGCATCTCTGTGCCCGTGCCGGTGGATACCGAGCAGGTCATCGAGGCCGTCTTCGAAGGACTGCTGCTTCGTCAAAAACCGCGAATTCAGGACCAGTTGTTGCTCGGTTTCGAGGAGTACTTTCAGCCTCAAAAGGAGGCACTCTTCGAGAAATGGGAGGCCAGTGCCGAACGTGAAAAACGTTCGCGTACCATGTTCGCCCAGGAAACGCTAAGCGCCAATGTGGAGGAAGTTGAGCGGGAACTCGCGGCGGTGCGGTCGGCCATAGGATCTGCGTTGGACGTCGCCCGATTCACGAAGGACGCGTTACTTGCGCACCGGGCGGTGATCAGTGAGAACGGCGTTGTGAAGCTGGATGTGGCCGAGTGCCCACGCGCGTTGCGTGAGGCGCTGCGTTTGCGGAACGGCGATGCCAAGCATGGCATGTTTTCAGTCCGTTTCTCGCCGCCAGTGCGGGCGGGAGAAATCTGCCTTACCCGCACGCATCCGATTGTGGAAGGACTCGCGGCGTACCTGATGGATACCGCCCTCGATTCAAAGCTGGATGGTATCGCCCGGCGCTGCGGCGCCATTCGAACCAGCGCGGTCTCGCGTCGCACAACGGTCTTGCTGCTCCGGTTGCGGTATCACATTATCACCCGCAGGGGCGCCGAAGAGATCCCGATGCTGGCGGAGGACAGCCAGTTGGTCGCGTTTGCCGGATCGCCAGCCAATGCCGAGTGGCTTCCAGGCAGTTCGGCGGATTCCCTGATGACTGCCGAGCCCGGAGCAAACATCAACCCGGACCAGGCAGCGGCCTTCGTTGCCAGGGTAATTCAGGATTTCCCGGCCATCGAACCTCATCTTAACCGATTCGCCGTCGAGCGTGGCGAGGAACTCCTGGCAGCACATTCGCGTGTCCGAATCGCGGCGCGATTGCAGGGCGTCCGGTATCGGGTGGAACCGCAGCTTCCACCGGACGTGCTCGGCGTCTATGTCTTCCTGCCCGCCGTTCAAGGAAGCTGATCCGATGCAGACCCGCTCGCGAGACCTCTTCCTCACCGTTCGCACGGAAGGCGCCATACTGCCATCGGACCTTCTGGAACGAATCGCCGCTGGCGATCCGGATCTTGGTGGTCTTACGCCGGAGGCATATCATTTGCCGGCCGGTGAGAAGATTACCGAGACCACCAACCGCGCATGGAACCGTCTACTCGCAGCATGGTCCGGTTTTCGCACTGCCAGTGAGAGACTGCCATCCAATGACGCCGGCACCACGCTTACGCGCGAGAAATGGCTGTTGCCGGTTTTCCAAGAGTTGGGTTATGGCCGGCTGCTCACGGTCAAGGCCGCCGAAATCGACGGCAAATCCTATGCCATCTCTCACGGCTGGCACCATACTCCCATTCACTTGTTGGGCTTGCGGGTTGACCTCGACAGACCGTCACAACGCGTCGCCGGCGCCTCCCGCAGCAGTCCGCACAGCCTGTTGCAGGAATTCCTGAACCGATCGAAGGATCATCTTTGGGGCATCGTCTCAAACGGGCTGAAGCTCCGGATCCTTCGCGATAACGTCAGCCTCACGCGTCAGAGTTACGTTGAATTCGACCTGGAAGCGATGATGCTAGGTGAGTGCTATTCCGACTTCGTCCTCCTATGGTTGTTGTGTCACCAGTCGCGGGTCGAGGCGGAATTAGCTTCCGATTGCTGGTTGGAGAAATGGTCGCAGTCTTCCCGTGAGCGAGGGGTTCGGGCGCTCGAGCAACTTCGAACGGGCGTCGAAGAGGCGATCACCTGCCTTGGCCGGGGATTTCTGGCGTATCCGGCAAATGGTGCGCTTCGGGCGAGGCTACGCTCAGGTGATCTCGACGCACAGGATTATTACCGGCAGGTCCTCCGGCTGGTCTACCGCCTGCTGTTCCTGTTCGTCGCCGAGGAACGGGCCCTGCTGCTTCTTCCGGGAGAGGAAAGGGAAGCCGCGCGTCTGCGCTATCTCCGTCACTATTCCACCGCCAGGCTACGACGTCTGGCTGAGCGCCGGAGTGGAACGCGGCACGGAGATCTGTACGTCACCCTGCGGCTCGTGATGCAGAAGTTGGGTTCCGACGCGGGCTGCCCGGGCTTGGCATTACCCGCGCTCGGCAGTTTCCTGTTTTCGCCAACGGCCATGCCCGATATTGAGCGCTGCGATATTGCCAATCACGACCTGCTCGATGCCGTACGCGCCCTGGCTGTAACCGTAGCCGACGGCGCCCTGAGGAGCGTTGATTACAAGAATTTGGGGGCCGAGGAACTTGGGAGCGTCTACGAGTCTCTATTGGAACTGCGACCCGAATTGAACGTGGACGCGCCATTGTTCCGTCTGACCACTGCCAGCGGCCATGAGCGGAAGACATCCGGTAGCTACTACACGCCCACTAGTCTGATCGATTGCTTGCTCGATGCCGCACTGGAATCCATCCTTGACGAAGTGTGGAAAGCACCGGATTCCGAAGCCGCGATTTTGAAGCTGAAGGTCGTGGACCCAGCCTGCGGTAGCGGCCATTTCCTGATCGCCGCCGCTCATCGCATTGCGAAACGTTTGGCCACCGCCAGGACCGGTGACGAGGAACCCTCCCCGGACGCGTTACGCAAGGCGCTCCGGGACGTGATCGGGCACTGCATCTATGGGGTTGATGTGAACCCGATGGCGGTCGAACTGTGCAAGGTCAATCTGTGGCTGGAGGCTCTCGATCCCGGCAAGCCGCTTTCGTTCCTGGATCACCGAATCCAATGTGGCAACAGCCTCATCGGCGCGACGCCGGCACTCCTGAGCGCTGGTATCCCCGACGAGGCTTTCGACCCGGCTGAAGGCGACGACAAGAAGGTCTGCCAGCGGTACAAGAAACTCAACCAACAGGAGCGGTTTGGGCGCCAGAGTTTGTTCGACGAGAATCTTCAGCCGTGGGACCAGTTGGGCAACTTCGCAGCCGGCCTTCTCAGTTTGGACAACCTGTCTGACGACACCATCGAAGGCGTGCGCCAGAAGGAGAGGATTTACGAGGAAGCAGTCCGGTCAAGCGGGTATCTGTTCGGGAAATTCTGGGCTGATACTTGGTGCGCGGCCTTTGCCTGGCGGAAGAGTGGCAACACTACGTACGCCATCACGGAAGAAGTGTTCCGCCGCATCGAGCGGAACCCGCATGCAGTCGATCCATGGCTGCAGACGGAGGTGGAGCGACTGGCCAGCGCATACCGCTTCTTCCACTGGCATCTGGCGTTTCCAGACGTATTCTCGTTGCCCCGGCCCGGTGAAGCAGCTTTGAATACCGCGACTGGGTGGAATGGCGGTTTCACCGTAGTCCTGGGTAACCCGCCTTGGGTGCGGCAAGAGACGCTCAAGGCCGACAAGAAGTTCTTTGCTACCTTCGAGTCTTTCCGGAGCACCGCGGATTCCTCCGTTCTATTCCTGGAGCGCTCATTGACAGTGGCAGCCGCACGAGGTCGGGTGGGAATGCTGACGCCGAATAAATGGTTCCGCGCGACCTACGCTGAAGGGCTGCGGGAATTACTTCGAGACCGCTCTCGGCTTTTTCTGCTCGTGGATTTTGGGCACTCCAGAAACTTGTTCCCGGCCGCGGATACTTTCCCAGCGGCAGTTGTGTTTGAGCCTGTGCCAACGCGCGTACCCGACGACACGACTCTTAGTTTCGTTGAAGCTCATGATTCGGAGCGTGAGAAAGTTGGCTTGCCGGAACTGATTCGGACCAAATCCATCCTGGTCTACCACAGGGATTTGCGAAGCGACCGATGGCAACTCGAAGGCACGGCAATAAGCCGCCTGCTGGATCGGTTGATGGCTACCGGACGGCCCCTTGTCGAGTACGCAGGCCGCCGGCCGATCCGCGGGCTGTTGACCGGGCTGAATACAGCGTTCTACCTTGACACTGCGGCCAGAGATCGGTTGGTTGAAGAAGATCCCAATTGCACGCCTCTGCTGAAGAAGTTCTTACGGGGACGGGATATCAAGCGCTGGACCAGCGAATGGGGTGACCAGTGGCACATCGTGATCCCATCCAGCCAGAACCGTGTTTGGCCTTGGTCAGATTCAGCGAATGAGTCGGCAGGCGAGGAGACGTTTGCTACGTGTTATCCGTCGGTCCACCGGCATCTGAAAGCCTTTGAGGAACCGCTTCGCAAGCGAGCCGACAAAGGCAGGTTCTGGTGGGAGCTCCGGCAGTGTGATTACTACGAGGCCTTTGACGGTCCGAAGATCGTTGTTCAGTGCATCGCATACTTTTCTCAGTTCGCTCTCGACAGGGAAGGCCACTACGTAAACAACAAGGTTCTGTTCGTCCCATCTGAAGACTTGTATTTGCTTGCGATTCTAAACTCGCGAGTGGCCTGGTGGGTCATCAACCGGACCTTCCAGCACATGAAGGACGATGGGGTTAGCGTCGATGTCCAATTCCTCTTGGCGCTGCCGATACCCGACGCAAAGGTGTCACTTCGCGCCGAGATTGAGTCCCTCACCAAGCGCTTGCTCGATCTGTCGCAATCCTCGGTGACAAGTGTTGCCGAGGAATCCGAGATCGAGTTACGCCTAAATTCATTGGTCCAGCAGGCGTTCAATCTCACGCCCGAAGAGGTCGACGTTCTGGAGCGCTCTCTGCCGCCGCGCGACCCGATTGCATTGCTGCCGACTGGAGCAGCCGTGAAAACCAGTGGTGTGCCCGCGCCTGTCGCAGAACCGATCGGGGTGCCGAGTTTGGATCTCGTGGCGAGCGGTGCCTGGGCCACCCCGCCGGGAATTCAACCCAGCAACTTCGTCCTGCTTGCTATAGCCGAAGTTCTCCATCGTTTCGGCGGACCCATCGATCCCCACCGCGTCTGGATGGCGGTCCACTTCATGCGTAATCCGGCCATGGCATTGGCGTTTCTCGATAAGGCCCGATTGAGGGACTGGGTTCGCGTCATCGGCCCCGGAGCACAGCCTATCCAGAAGAACGTCATTGATATCTCGCGGTTCAGGCGAGGCGCTACGGATCAACTCTGGGGCGATGCGATTATCTACCTCAAGTCCATAGGAGCACTGGTGGAATCCTCGGGCCTGTGGTCGGTGACGTCCAAAGCGCCTGCGCCCGCGGACGAGGAATGGCTTGCCGGAAGGGCAGACATGGCCGTTCAGGTGGCCTTGCAGCTCGCCGATGAACAAGAGACGGAACTTCGGCTCGCCGAGTTCCTGCGGAGCGTCGAAGATGGCACGGCAAGAAGAGCTGTTTCTTAAGCCCGAACTGACGATCTCAGTTCATGACTCTCGACACGAACCCCGTCTATGGGTTCGACGAGTTGTGCTGTGGGCTCAGCCAGGTGAACCGATCCGAGATATTTCCTTTCGGCGGGGACTGAATGTGATCTGGTCACCCGACCCTGGATCTGGCGCCGCCAACGTCGGACAGAATGCCGACAGCGGCCATGGCGCCGGCAAGACGCTTTTTTGCCGCCTGTTGCGATACTGCCTGGGAGAAGCCACGTTTGCGAGCGAGGACCAGCGAAGGACGATCGCCGCGAAGTTTCCAAACGGGTTAGTCGGTGCGGAGATCCTTATCGGCGGAACAGCCTGGGCAGTGGTCCGCCCCATCGGGCAGACGCGCCGTCACATTGTCCGGCGAGAGGGCCGCCTGGAAGATTTGGCGGAATCAAAGGAAGCTGCGACGGGGATCGGGCCTTTACTCGAGGCCCTCAGCAGCGTGGTTTGCCCGCCCACACTGGACGGCATTGTTCCGGAACTTCGCGAAGACTCCGCGTGGCTCTTCGCTCTCGCGTGGCTGGCGAGGGACCAGGAGAATCGCTTTGACCACATCCTCGATTGGCGGCATACGAGATCGGAGTCCGGATCGCCGGTTTCGTCTCTCTCCAAGGATCAACTCCTGGCTGGCGTACGTGCCTTATTGGGCATCTTGGACGACGACGAGATTCGCATAAAGAACGACCGCCAGCGCATTCCGTCAAAGCGGCAGAACGCAGACCGTGATCTCGCCTACTTACGGCGGCGGATCGAGGAACTGCGTGCCGAGTTGCTGCGTCGCGTCCAGATGGCTCAGGATGGCGCGGTCGGTGGACCGCTCGACTTGGCCGCCCTTCAGTCGCTTGCCGAGGCGCAGTTCCGGGAGTGCCTGGAGAAGGAGTCGTCCCGGCCGTTTGCCGCGAAAATCCGCGAAGTCCGGACCGAGCGGGATAGGGTGCTTCAGGAAAGCGCCGTTCTCGACGAGCAGGCTAAGAAATTGGACGCAAAGGTGGAACTCACTAAGCAGCAGATGCAAGGTCTGCAAGGCGAGCGGACGGATTTGAAGGTGAAGGAGCTCCGAGAAACGCATGGCGACATCTGCCCAGTCTGCTTCGTGCCGATCGATTTGGCCCTTGCTGAGGGATGCGCACTGTCAACAAAACGGCGCGATTCCCAAAGCGTGGCCGATGAAAAGGCGGAGCTCGCATCCCGCATCGACGGTTGCAAGACCGCCCTCGATCACTACTCGACCGAGGCGAAAAACGCGAGGGTCCGTCTTTCCACGCTTCGCGCGAGGAAAGAAGTGCTCGACGCGCAGGTCGCAGATCTGGAGAACCTGGCAGAGCAACACCGCGATGCCTGTCGGCGCCAATCATCCGACGCGCGGAGGTTCCAGGATGATGTAGGCGAATTCGCCGACCTTCAAGACAAGTTGTCGAAGGCCGAAGGGGCCATCCTCGCCCTAGATGATCGCGAAAAGGAACTTCGGGATCAGCAGTCCACTCTTCGCGACCGGCATGCCGACGTTATGCGCAGGTTCAACGATCTGTACGTCTTCGTCAGCCGCGCCCTCCTCGGCAGCGATGTAGAGTCGTCGATTGATCTCACCGGCCAGGGATTGCAGGCACGAGTCCAGGTTGGCGGCCAAGCCATGGAGTCGCTGAAGACGCTCGTTTTCGACATCTCCGCGATGCTCATGAGCGTCGAGGGGCGGGCCGGAGTTCCGGCATTTCTTGTTCACGATAGTCCCAGGGAGGCGGACCTCGGCGAGTCAATTTATCACCGCCTCTTTAGGTTCGCCGCCTCCCTTGAATTCCTCTCTGCGAAGCCGCCATTTCAATACATTGTTACGACGACTTCAGATCCGCCTCCGGAAATTCGGACTTCCGATTGTCTCGTCCAGAAGCTTTCGGGGTCTTCGCTCAACGACCGCCTACTTCGCTGTGACTTGGGGCAATGAATGCGCAATCAGCTGAATAGGACCCGCCTCAACCCGCCGCCTGCCGACCCGCGCCTTGCCCACGCCTGTCAAAGCGAGGTCCGTTAATGCCAGAGCCCCTCACCATTCTCGGCGGGCTCGGCTCGATCGCCACCGACTTTCTGAAGGAGAAAGCGAAGGCGAAGGTCCAGGACTTGATTTCGAAGGGGCCAATCAAGAAGGCTATCGATTCTATCTGCGACCGCTTCGATTCGAGGTTTGGCCGGTTGAGGGAGACTTTGGAGCAGTGGGTCAGCAGTGACGAGTTTTCAGGCCAGTTGAATGAGATAAAGGCGGGGGGAAGCCCCCGATCTGAAGACGAACACGTCGAACAGTTCATTCGTCAGAGCGGGTTCGGGCTAGGTGCCGGAACGACGTATGCGGCCCGAGAACTGCTATCGCATTTCTATAGTGAAGTCTACGTCGAGCTCTGCAAAAGTCCGGACGGTCTTGGCGTCGTCGGTGCTCGACTGGCTTCCGTGGACCACAAGCTGGATGAGAGCGACTCCAAACTCGATCAAATACTCGGGCACCTCGCAGACGCGCGAGCCTTTCGATTGACAGACCGGCAATTGCTCGTTCATCGGTCACTAAAAACGGTGAGTACCGAGTTAAGCGATCTGTACGAGGGAGCCCTCCGGATCCTCGGTGACGAATCCAACCCGCAGCATCACGCGCTCGGTGCTCATTCTCTGAGAGAGATGATGGGCCGGTTACCGAAATTCCTGGATTTACCTATCCTTGCCGCCGCCGGTAGGCTGGGTGACCGCGTCAACGCCCTTGAGCCACTCTGGAGCGCAACGGAGCAGAGCAACTGCCGACAAGGCAACTCATGGGGCGGCGAGATCGACGGCCCCATCCAGAAGCTCTTGGTGGCGTTGGAAACGTTCTTCAAGTGGTGGGCTGAGAGCCGGCCAAAGCGGCGGGAAGTGGCGGGAGAGCTCTTTCGGAGCACCGATCCGTATGGCGCAAGCCTGCCACCAACTTTACAGAAAAGACGCGCAGATCGATGGCTGCAGCTAAACGACTATTTCGTGGCCATCGCGCACGGAGGTGGCGTGGACGGCCGGGAATTCACGCTCGCTGTATACGATCTGGAGGAAGTCCTGTTAGGCAGCCTATATCGCCGGCCTTCAGAGGATTTTTCTGCTATTGATGCGCTGTTGGCGGAGGAGAACGGAAATGCTTAGACCCGAGACCGTCGCTAAGGCGCTGATTGAGATCGAGAAGGGGTACGCCCAGTATCAGTACTTCTTTGAGAGTTTAAACTCGCCGGCCTGGCTCGAGCCTCTAACCGAGAGGGGCTTCTTTAAGAACCCGCCGGCACCGGTCCGGGATGGCCAGTACATCAGCTTTTCTATTTGGCCCGAATCCCGGTACCTTGTCCGGATGGCCCGTATCCCCGAAGCGCAGGAGACAGTCGTTCGGATTGCATTGGCAATCCCCGTCACAGATAACAGCCGAGTCCACGACGACCTCGCGGACGTTGCCCTCGCGGTGCCACCGCATCAGTCCGCCAAACTGGTCCCCCAGATATGCGCCGCGATTCCCAATTCGGTGATGCTCCTCCTGGCGGAGAAAGTCGGAGACCTGATCGTTCACCTCGCGAGAGGTAACGAGGGACAGGCCGCGCTTCAACTGGCCGCTGCGGCACTTGCACTCGCGCCCGATCCGCGTTTCACGGAAGCTGCCGGTGAAGAGTCGCTATTATCGCCGGAACCACGGGCTCACTTCCGCAACTGGTATTACAACCGCATCGTCGACAAAGCCGCCCCTGAGCTTGTGAAGTGCTCTGGTATCGAGGCGGTCCGGCTGGTTTGTGCCCTTCTGGATCAGGCAATTCAGTTTTCTCAGAAGCGAGAGCGGGAAGGAGATGAAGACTACCTTTATATCAGGCATCCGGCCATCGAGCATGGAAAGGACCACGACGACATTCCGAGTTTGCTGCTGTGCGCCGCACGAGACGCTGCCGAGCAACTGGTCAACGCCGAGCCGGCACAGTTCGGTTCCGTAATTGCAATCTTCGAGGAGCACAGGTGGGTTACGTTCCGGTGGCTGGCGATGCACCTCTCTCGCGTTTTCCCGGACGAAGGGTACGCAGTCGCGGAGCAAATCTTCCAGGATCCGGGAGTAATCCGCGGAAGCCGCCGCCATGAAGCAGTTTTACTCCTAAAGGCGTCGTTCTCGCGGCTAACCACGGACACGCAACAACGGGTCCTGTCTTGGATTGAGGTCGGGCCGTCCAAAGAATCGGTGCGAGCGTGGCTGGGTGACGCGGCCACGGATGAGAGGGTCCGCGACTTCATCGATCGGACGCGTCTCGACCAGTTTTCCATCCTTGAGGGCCAGCTTCCGGAACCGTACGAGCGCACCTACGAAGACCTCAAGACGCGGCTTGGAGCCCCGAATCCTCCTGAGCGCGTGTCCTACCCAAAGTTCGGGGCGATCAGCGCTCAATCCCCGCGTTCTGCGGAAGACTTGACAGTGATGTCGGTCGAGGAGGTCTTCGACTTCCTTAGAACCTGGGAACCCGGGCACGACATCTTCGGGCCTACGGCGGAGGGATTAGGAGGTGCGCTGACTGGTGCTGTTTCGCAGCGGCCTGCCGAGTTCGCGGCCGCAGCTGAACAGATGCAGGGACTGGATCCTACCTATATTCGGTGTCTGCTTGCGGGTCTCACGGCAGCACTCAAACGCGGCGAGGCATGGGACTGGGAACCGGTTCTGAAATTGTCAAAATGGGTTGTCGATCAGGGACGCGAGATGCCAGGCCGTAAAGGTGGCCTCATGGACGCCGATCCTGATTGGGGCTGGACTCGAACTGCGATCGTCGACCTTCTCTCCGCAGGGTTTGAAAAATCTGATTCCGAAACGGAGACTTCTGAACGGCTTCCCTTGCTGCATCGAGCTCTGGTTTGGCTGGTTCTCCAGCTGCTGACGGAGGATCCCAATCCCGGTCTGGAAGATGAAGGGGCCGATAAGTTCGACCCTTCGTTCCTTTCTATCAATTCCACAAGAGGGCGGGCGCTAGACGCCGTCGTCGAGTACGCCTGGTGGCTGCGCCGCCACACTGACGCACCACGCAAGGCTGAGGGGCAGTCGCCGATGACGTTCGAGTCGATGCCCGAGGTGCGGGAGGTACTCAACGCACATCTAGACGTTGACCGGGAGCCGACCCTTACACTTCGCTCGGTGTACGGGCGCAACCTGACATCACTGGCTGGTCTGGATTGGGAATGGTTCCGCAGCAGCATCAGGCGAATTCTGCCGGAGGGGACTGAGGATCGCGCTCGGTTCACGGCTGCATGGGAGAGCTTCATCAGCTTCAATCGGCCCCACCCTACTCTTCTGCCGGAGTTGGTTCCGGCCTACCGGCGTGCAGTCGCTCAGATCGGGCAGCCTGGCGCGATGATGCGACACCCAGCGACGCCTGAGGATCGTTTGGCGGAGCACCTGATTGTCTACTACTGGCTGGGGACCTTGGAGTTCGGATCTGCTGATGGCCTGCTTGACGCGTTCTATGCGACCGCTCCGGACAAGTTGCGCGGGCATGCCATGTGGTTTATCGGCACAAGCGTGTCCCACTGGGAGGAAGCCGCACCGCCGCAAGTCTATGAACGACTGAAGAAATTGATCGAAAGGCGGCTTGCGGTGGCCCGACAGGCTGCGAGTGCCGCGAATTTTGTGAGCGAGTTGGCCAACTTCGGGTGGTGGTTAGTCTCCGAGAAGTTCGACGAACGATGGTCACTTGAAACGCTTCTCGCCGTCCTCCGGCTCACGCGCAAGGCTGAGGGCGAGATGGACATCGTCAAGTTGCTCGCCGCCAGGTGTGCCCAGTATCCCGTCGAGAGTGTCAACTGTCTGCGGCTCATGATCGAGGGAGACCGCGAGCGCTGGCTACTGTTGGGAGTCGAAAACGACGCCATGGAGCTGTTGCGCACGGCCCTAAGAAGCAATAATCCGGACGCGGCCCTCAGTGCGCGGCGGTTGGCGGAGGAACTCATTGCACGCGGGCACTTTGGATTCCGGGCCATATTAGCGTGACGACTATGAACAGCGACAACGCTTTACTTCCGCCGACGATCCACCTCGGCTATCTCCCCGACGAACACGTCGTCGACTTGCTCCGGCGAGCCCAAGAGTGCATCCGGTTTGTCGGGCCCGGATTGACAGTTGCGGCCGCCAAGGTTCTTGCGGAACGCTGGTCCGCGCTAGGCCTCTCCGCTGTTGAGGTTGTGCTGGACGCTGATGCGGACCTGTGCCGCCTCGGATTCTGTGACGGTGAGTCGCTCAGATTGCTGACGGATGCAGCATCGCGCATGAACGTCCAGATCCACCGTCAAACCGGCGTGCGGCTCTGCGTACTGGAGATCGACGGGGAACGGATCATCTTCGCGCCGACGCCTCGGTTAGTAGAGGAATCGAAGCCAGCCGTCGCCGAGATCGTGCTCTCGCCTAGCCAGGGCGAGCGCCTCCACGAGCAGATCCTGGCTCCTAAGGGGTTGGCTCCGCGGCCACTAACGGAGACGGTGGTGCAGAACGTAACGGCGGACTTGAAGAAGAGTCCCGCCCAGCCGTTCGACCTGGCACGGCAGGTCCGGGTCCTTTCCACGAAGTTTCAGTTTGCCGAATTCAGCTTGCAGCAGGCGGCGCTGTCCCGAAAGCGCGTCCCGGTGCCGCCGGACCTACTGGGACTAGCATCTGACGCCGGCGCCGAGGAGTTGCTGCGTGCCAGTTTCCAGTTGGTTGCGAAAGGCGACGAGATCTCCGGTGAGGCGCTACTCGCGCGGCGGGACAAGATAGACAAAGATTTCCTGGTGCCGATCGCCAACTACGGCAAGATCATCCAGCAGAGCAATCGTACGGACTTCGACAAGGCTGTTGATGAATTGCGGGAGGAAGTGAAGAAATTCCAGGAGGCCGCCAAAGAGAAGCTGAATGCGGCGATCAACAGGAACTGCGCTGAGGTGATCGCAAGACTGCTGCCGGCCGTCAAGCTCAAGCAGCCGCCGCGCTGGAGGGCGACGCTCGGCAACAACCCTTCCGAGGACCTGATCCGGCGTCGGCTGGAGCAGGAGCTGAAAGCGGCGTACCGCAACGCCGACTCCTACCTCGGCAAGATCGAGATCCGCCTGATCTACAAGGACATCACGGTCGAGATGCTGCGCGACCCTGACTTCGCGAAGGCGGCCGAGAAGGCCAACCTCTTCCTTGCCGAGATGTACGAGGAGTACCAGGCAGCCCGAGCGCGGGTTTAGTTTAGCCAAGGACTTTCGAAAGGCGCATGGAACCGGCATTTGGATGGACGCTGCTTTCGCCCGAGGCGATTCGACGCGCGGAGGCTCGCTTACGAGAGGAGATTCAGGGTGTTCGAGACGAGATCGGATTTCTATACCTACATCAAGCCTATGCGGATCGTTTCTTCCCCGGCACCTCGGTGCAACAGACTCGTCTTCGATACGCGCTGTTCGTTCCGTGGATTTACTTGCGAGTTGCCGGCTTTGATCGGCAAAAGCGGAATCGCAATTCCATAGAGAAGCTGATCCTCGACGAGGAGGTCCGGCTGACTGGCCGCCTACTCAACTCCAAAGAGACGGACGGGGTCATTGGCAAGAGGGTGTACGGCCAGAGGCGGCCGAGTTCTCAGCCGGCGACCCTAGTTTACTGGTCGGCTCTCGCGGCATGGGGACTCCTTCGGCCGCTTCACGATGGCAGCTTGCCTTCGCGCAGTGCCGCGCATCGTATCCTGGCGACGGAGACGCACGGGCCGCGCCTTCGCGACGATGACGGTGTACCTTTCGATGAGGCCCACATTGTATTCGCCAACTTGCCGACGCCCCCGGAGGCTTGGAGTACTCCCTCGGACCCAATTACGTTTCAGTTGCGTGAGTGTGAAAAGGCCTTTCTTCGACGGCAATTACTGACTACCCGGAGAGCAGATGGCGAACCATCTCTACTGGCTCGCCTGGCTACGGATCCGGAGAAAGTTTCGGCCACGTTCCCGTGGAATAAACAAGTCTTGGCCGTCGCCGATCAGCAAGACCGCGTCGCCCTTGAGCGTGCGCGTCGCACCGCGTCGCTGGCTGCGGTGGGCCGCGGCGTCTACGCATATCTGGTAGAGGAAATGCGCGATCGCCGCGACGGCCTGAACACGTCTTCTTGCCATCGCAACAATTTGCAGTCCGTGATCGATGAGCATCGACAAAGAGCCCTCGAATTGGACATGTCTTGCCTCGGTAAGGACGCCCCGGGATTGCCGGGTTTTTTCACCGCAGTCCTAAAAGAGACTCAGCGCTGGTTGGAAGATGCACGCGATCCGATGGTTCTTCTGCCCTTCTATTCGGCTGCCGAAAGGAAGCGAAAGGGCAATCGTGCGCGTCTGGCGCCTACCCCCATCGGGAGGCAACGGCGGGCAGAATGGGAAAACGAAGGTCATCCCCTGGCGCAACCGCTCCACTATCGATGGGGCATCGTCAAGCGGATGCTGACGGATCTGGATAGCAATGGGCGAGGATAAGAACTGGGGAACAGTCCCGTTTTTGCGAGTGCTCCGTCCTGAGCCGGGAGAGTCCGTCGAAGGCGCGGTCCTCGCGACGTACTCAGCCGATCTCGTCGTCGTGGCCGCCATGCTACTCTCGCTCGCCGGACTGGATGACGACCGGGGTAGCGGTAGCAAAGTCGATTTCGCGAACGCATTTGAGCGGCTCAAGGGGAAATTCAGAGTGCTCTGCCAGCGGGGGCGATTATTAGCGCCTCCACGGAGCACTTTGGTTCTTAACCTGATGGACCGCTTCGTCCGCGAGGTCCCCGCAGACGAACGCGAAATGGCTTGGCACCCGAAGATCGCGCTCGTTCGATATCGCGCCGAAGAGGGAGCGATTACATGGCGCATCTGGGCCGGGAGCCGTAATCTGACCAAATCGATGGCCTGGGAGCTTGGGGTTGTTGCCGTCAGCACTGAATCCGGCGGGCAGACGGTACCAGGCATAGGAAAAATGGGTGAACTGCTGGCCGCCCGGGCCGGTTTGGAGTTGTTGGACGCGCAACGTGTACGACGCGAACTTGAGGGCCTTCAATGGCGGTTCCCCCGCGGTATGCGGATAGATGACTTCCGACTGTGGGATACGGGTGAACGGCGTGAGTTCCCGGCTGCGCCGACGGGGATCAAGAAGTTGATCGTGATGGCGCCCTATCTTGATGGCTCAGTCGTCGCGAAATTGGGTGCGTGGGGGAAAGACGGCACGGAGAGGATCCTCGTCTCTACGCTGCCGGAATTGAAGAAGCTCTCCATGAAGGCCCATCGACCTCTGGCCGGTTTTTCGAACGGCTTACGGTACCTGAATGTTCCCGATGAGGAAGAAGCAGAGGCCGACGCTGATGCTCCCGGCGTTTCGGATGAGGAACCTGAGGCGCGCGGCATCCACGCGAAGCTGATCTATGCCGAGCACAGTCGAGGCAGAGCTCTCTGGCTGGGCAGCGCCAATCTCACTCAACGGGGCTGGCTGGGGCCAAATGCCGAAATAATCCTGTCCGTTGCCACCGACCCCGAATATTGCGCGGGGATCGAAAGCTTCTTGGCCGGGCAGACTTGCGAAGTTTACCAGGGCCAATTGGAGTCCCTTGAATTTGATGATCCGGAGCAGAAGCGCCTGGACGAGATTCGGACGGCCCTGACGGCTTCCTGGAATCTCCGGCAAGAGCGGGATAGTGGCGAGGACTGGCTGTCCGGCGACTTTGATCCTCACGACCTCGATCCGGCGCTCGACGTGAGAGTCGGCCGCCTGAATGAGGAACTGCACGACTGGCCCCACGGTGTCACCCGCGTGCGGATGTCTCCCGCTGCCGGAAACGCGACCGAGCTCGTGATCATATCGTTGCGCCTGGGCGAAAAGGATTGTCGCTGGGTGCAGGTGGCTTCGATCAGCGGATTTCAGGCAAATGATCGGGACCGCGCAGTAATGGCCAGGTTCCTCGATGTACGCACCTTCCTGTCTTGGATTCGTAGCATGCTCGATGATTCGACAGGGGGCGATGGCGGCGGAGACTGGGATAGCCCGCCTGGCCCCAAAAAGCCTCCGGCGAAGAACGGAGATCTGGAGCTCTGGGCGCCGTCGTTGGAGCAGGCGCTCAAAGCCTGGCTGCGAGACCCCGAACAGCTTAAGCGGGTAGACGTCATTCTCACACGCTACCTGGGGACGATGAAGAAGCCGGAGGACGAACCCCGCTCGGATGAAGAGAAGCAAGCTCTGGATGCGATCAGCAAGGTGTGGCCGATAATCAGGCGGGAGCTTTTGGGTGCCCGGCGCTCGAACGGTGACGAACAAGGATGACGCAGGCGAAGCAATTTCAGATAGCGACGGCTAATAGCGCCCTCAAGGCACTTCAGTCGCGGAACGGCACGTGTAGGTTTCTCGTTGCGGACGAAGTCGGGCTTGGGAAGACAGTTGTCGCCCAACGCATCATCGACGAGATGATAAAGGAGAAACAGCGCGGCTCAGGTGGCCCGTTGATCGTCTTTTACGTCTGCAGCAGCCTGGCAATCGCGGCTCAGAATCGGCGCAAGCTGCTCGAAAGCCTCCCACCCGCGGAAAGGCAATCGGCACTGTGCCCCGTTGACAGATTGACTCTCGTCAGCACGAAAGAGCCGCCGTCCCACCCCCGCCTGCACTTGTACACACTCACACCCGACACCTCCATTCCGGTACGCGAGGGCCGCAGCCGGCGCGGGCAGCAGACGGAACGCGCGCTCATATTTGCCTTACTGAAATACCGATTTCCGAAGCTTCTGAGAACGTTTCGGCAGGAGGACTTCCGGCAAAAGGAATGGATACCCTGGCCGGATCCGGTCTGGACTTACTACGTTCGGTTCTACAAGCGTGTGGTCCGAAGCAATGCAGCGTTGCGGCGGGAGTTTTATGGATCACTGCGGGAGGAGTTCGGCCTGAAAGACGGGCAGTGGATCTTGCCCGCTCTCGCCCAGGCTAGGGATTCCCGTCTGGAACTCATCGGAAGACTGCGGAGCGCGCTCGCCGCGGCGAACCTGAATAGAATCAGTCCGGATCTCGTGATCTTTGATGAGTTCCAGAGGTTTCGCGATCTCATTCAGGAGTACGACGACTTGCCGCCTTCGAGGGTCCTACGACTGCTCCGGGGCGAGGAGATGGAGGATGCACCAGGACTGCTTCTTCTGTCGGCGACCCCGTATAAGCCGTACGTCAGGCGGTGGGAGGAGGCCGATGGTAGCACGCACCGGCAGGAGCTCCTAGACCTCATCCAGTTTCTTTACGGGGGTCGTGTAAAAGCCAGCACGAAACGGCGGGACATCGAGAAAGCATTTGAGACGATGGAAAACGAGCTGCGGCTCGGGCGTTTGGATTCCGCGGAATTCCTAGGCGCGAAGTCTCAAATCGAAAAGCTCCTTCGTCCCGTGATGGCTCGGACCGAGCGCCTGGCGCATCCCGACGGCGAAGACGGCACCACTGTGAAAACGAAAACGGGCGACCTACACGCGAAGGACGTCCGGGTTTACAAGCACCTCGCTTCGACTTTCCGGGAGGAAGACAGGTCTTGGGCTGTGCCGTTTTGGAGTTCCGTGCCGTTGCCGGCGCAGACCATGGGACCAGGGTATTTGGCGTGGAAACGCCGACTGCCCGTACCGAAGGCCGATGCGCCTGAGATCACCGAGGAGCAGCGGAACTCATTTCATCGTCCGCCGGAATGGCCCCACCCGCGCTTACGAGCGATCGAGAGCTTGGCTCCGGCAGAGAAGCTCGTGTTGCCTTGGATTGCACCGTCGTTGCCGTGGTGGCCGTTGGGGGGACATTGGAAGGGCCAGGCCGGAGACCTTGATGCAGACGGCAAGGTGTTGGTCTTCAGCCACTTCCGTGCAGTTCCCCAGGCGATCGCGGCTTTTCTAAGCTACAGTCTTGAGTGCCACTTTATGCGGCAATCCAAGGGGGATTATGAGGCAGCGACCAAAAGGAGTGTGTTGCAGGCGCGGCCGAAACGCGAAGCATTGGTTGCGCTCTTCCACCCATCCCCCTGGCTCGCTGAGATTACCGAACCGCTTTCGGCCAGGCAAAAGGGCCACACCGAAGGCATCATCCGCAAGGAACTGACCCGGCAAATCCGGGCATCTCTCGTTGTCGGTGGCATCCGAATCGGGGGTGAGACGAGGCGGCCCATTTGGCGGCTGATTGCCAGGATAGAATCGCGCTTGGGCTACTGGCGGCGGTTCGTGTTTCGGTCCTGGCGAGATCTTGGGTACCGCCAAGCGAAATCCGACGACACTGAAGCCGCGTTATCAGCGCTCATCGAGAAGTGGAACGAAGAGGCCGGCGCAGACCCGATTGCGGAGATCAGCCCGGTTGAACTCGATAGGCTCGCCCACCATGCCTTGTCCGCTCCTGGGGTTGTCTTGGGCCGTGCGTTGCGGCGCCATTGGCCAGAGGCGGTATCTGAGACCGGTTTCAAGGACACGCTCGAGGCTTCCTGGCTAGGATTGCGAAGTTATTTCGATCAGCCGTGGTTTGTTAAATCCCTCGGGGGCGGTGAGCGGCACTTTCCAGAGAGCATCCAAAAGGCGATTGTTGAGGGCAATCTCGAATCTGTACTCGACGAACAGCTATGGCTGAATTCGACGCTAAACGGTCTGGAAGGATCCCAGCTCGCGGAGGAGTTGAGGGATGTGTTACGGCTGCGCAGCAGCGTGTTCTACGTGCACTCGCTCAACTCAGCGGACAAGCGGTTCACGATTCGCTGTCACGCCGCCTTGCCGTTTACTGAAGCCAGAGTCTCGTCGCAGAGACCGGGAGAGGCTGAGGAAAAACCGCTGCGGCCGGACGAATTGAGAAAGGCGTTCAACTCACCATTCTGGCCGCATGTCCTCGCTACAACGTCCATCGGCCAGGAGGGCCTGGACTTTCATTGCTGGTGCAAGACGCTGGTCCACTGGGACTTGGCATCCGATCCTGTCTCCCATGAGCAGAGGCAGGGGCGCATCCAGCGATACGCAGGGTTGGCAATCCGGACCGCCATCGCCCAACAACTGGGGGCTGCCGCGCTCGCCGGAGGCACGCCCCATGCCAGCCCCTGGGTGGATCTCGCCGGACTCGCCGAATCGAACTTGGCGGATCGCTCTGGCCTGAAGCCATGGTGGATTCTCCCCGGCGCGAAAACCGAAAACATCCTTTTCACGGTGCCGACGAGTGAACAGGAGGCCAGATTCCAATGGCTGCAGGAACAGGTTCTCCTGTATCGGCTCACGCTCGGCCATCCGAACCAGGAGGACTTGCTTGAATTGTTGCGGCGCAACGGCGACCTTAGCCGAGAACAGATCCGCAAGTCCTCGCTAGAACTCTCGGCGTATTTCAGCGGCTCAAGTGCCGATCCCGCGACCGCCTGAGCTGATCGTGGTATCCGATTCGATGAAGCAGGGTTTGAGAGTCGTTTTGGCATGCACCGCCACTTTGGACGGGGCCGTCAACAAACGCAACCTGTCAACTGGAGAAACCCGAGAGTCAGCACGAGAATTCGAGAATTCTGCCTCCGCAGGATGAACCTGGAGGTTGAACGCGCACTCCCGGCGACGCCCGGCCCAAACCCAGAGAGGTCGGCGGCGGCAACTATCTTTGAAATGTTCGGGAGACTGCGCGCCCGGGCAGACGCTGCGGTCAACGAAATCGGCGGCGGGAGTTGATACGACAGGACGGTGGCTCCCCAGTCAATGTGTGGAATTCAGGCGATCCCGCGCCGTTGCAAGACCTGCTTCATTCTTCCCGTCAGAGTCCCTCAAGACCACCGTCCCAGCGCCCCAAAGCGCCCTATAGTGATCTTTCATCAGACTCACGATGGTTCTGTCGTGCATGTGAATGCACGCTTTGGCCCCCGTGTCGTCCTGTGCCACAGAGACGAGCACGTCCTTCTCTCCGATAATAAGAGGGCCAAGTGTTGCTGACGCTGATCCTGGAATAATGGCACGCACCTCGTAGCAACGGGCCGTAGGAAACGGATCTACGTATGTTTCTACCACCCACTGCAATATTTCTGTTGAAGGGATATTAAAAAGCCTCTGAACTCGCCACTCCGACGACATGATCTTAGCCATGATGGCGGCCTCGTATTCGCCAATAACAACATCTTGCCGTCTCGCTTCTCGTCTTCTTCGGTCGCTTGTACTGTTGATCGACTCGATCCAGATCACGTTCTCATTCTTCGTGGGTTGCGTGGCTTTGATGGTTTCACATGCTGCGCGATATGCTTCCTCTCTGGTGTAATACAGTCGGACCCGACGGCTGGCGTGGAGCAACGCCGTCGCGCCGAGCGAGGCGAGGATGGCCGCGATCGGCACGTATAGCGGAACCGATCCGATACTGAAGCCCTTAGACGCAGCCGCTGTCAAGGCAAGGACGATCAAGTTCGTGGCAATTCCGACGGTCCATTGGTTCTGAAAAACGCGCCGCATGTCGTTGCTCCAAGTCGAATCGTATCACCACGTCTCGCCCTTTGTCGCATCGCCATCTGAACCACCCCATCGGGTACAGTCGTGACCGCTGGGTGACGCTAACGTCCTTGCGGGCCCGATTGGGACCGAATCGATCCAAAGGCGGCCGAAAGAACTGCCGTTGGAACCAAGGCTCCCCTCAATCGACCTGCCGGACCAGGTCGGGACCTCAAGGACCATACCACGTAGCGCCTCGTGCTTACCGGCAAAAGGGGGGCGATCTGCGCATATCCGTTGTTGGACCAAGAATCGGCTATGCGGGAGGAAGACCGACGGCACGACATGCCCATGGCACCCACGGCAAAGCTGGGCATTGTGCCTTTCGCGATTCTGCGGCCACCCGGCGGCGGTGATCTCCCGTGGACAGCAGGGTTCTGACATCCGTCGGCTGGGTTGGCAGTCCCGTTCACATCCGCCCCCGATGTGCAGAGAGCATTCCAGCCGGTACTCGAAATGGTACGATAGTCCTTTCGGCGTTGCTGGTATCGGCAGCCGGCCACCTTCACAGCACAATGGGACAGCTCCCGCCATTACCGGTCGAACTGTTGGCGATCTCCGGATCGTCGCGAAAATCCGGGAGCACCGCCAGAATTCTAGAGTACGTTGCCGAAGTGGGGCGGGCCTGCGGCGCGTCCACTACGATCCTTCATCTGAGTGATTATTGTCTGGTGCCATGCGGAACCTGCCGCAATTGCACAACACGCGTGACGCCATGCGATCAGGACGACGGCATGAGTGGCATTATCGCTCTGATGTGCTCGGCAGACGCGATCCTCTACGCTTCTCCTGTCCACGCGTTCGGACTCGCCCACCCGCTGCAGAGCTTCTTGGAGCGCGCTGGGGTCTGTTACCTGCGATTTGAGCGACCCCTTACAAACAAGGTTGGTGGAGCCATTGTTGTTGGCCGCCGATACGGTCACAATGCGGCTTACGCGCAGTTGCTGAATAACCTATTCCTTAACAGGATGATCATCGTCGGCAGCGGTTTTCCGCCGTTTCTTAATGCTACGAGCGCTGGCGACGTGATGACTGACCTTGAAGGCGTCGACTCGGTTCGGCGGCTGATAGAACGCATGGTTCGGACAGCCCAACTCTTCAAGACCCCCGCCGTAGCACCTCATTTTGAAGCGCTCCTTCACGTCGATGACGGCACCGAACGGACATTCGCGAACGTCGAGGCGACTTCCGAGGCCTGCCAGCGGGAACAACCATGAATTCAAATACCCCCTACCACACGATCGTTCAAACCACCCACTATACCCTGTCGGACATCGACCCCTTCAGCGCCTTCATGTCAATTCGCGTTGAATACGGGGCAGAATATGCCTACCTCTTGGAACCATTGGCTGGCCAAGAAACGCAGTCCTCGTTTATCGGTATTGATCCCCTTATAACGCTGCGCGTACATGACCGAACCGTCAACATTACGGGCGCGCCGGTCCTCCGATCACGCATAATTGAGAGGGCCAAACTGGACGGCGCGCTCATCGCAACCAGCGACTCCCTCTCGTTGCCGAATAGGCGAGGGCTATGGAATCTCTTGCGCTCAGTACAGAGTGGATTCTATATAGCCGATGAACCGGGGCAATCGTCGCGCGGAATGGCATTTGGCTTCTTCGGATATTTGGGCTACGACACTGCTTGGGCGATCGAAGACCTCCCTCGGCGGATCACGGAAGATCGCGATAGTTGGGATGTGCACCTCTCGATCTACCGTGGCGTGATTCGCGCAGACATGCGGGGGAAGGCAACTCTTGTAATACATGCCAGTGAGTCTTTTCCCATCACTCAATCTGTGAAACGGTTGACGGATGTCATAACATTGTCGTCCGACCGCGGGGACCTAGCCAAGGTGAAGACTGCGCCTCCGATTCCCGCAGCGTTGCGAAAGGAGGACTCCACTAAGAAGGACATTTATTGTGATGCTGTCCGAAAGGCGTTGCACTATATCGGTATTGGCGACATATACCAGGTTCAGATCGGTCATGAGCTATCGTTCACCACGACGGCTCACCCTTTTGATGTATATAGGCGACTCCGTATTCGAAACCCATCGCCTTACATGTTTCTCGCGCCATTTGGCGAGGTAACTCTCGTTGGCGCGAGCCCGGAACTTTTCGTGGAGGTAACTGGTGGAGAGATTCTCATGCGTCCGATTGCGGGTACTACACGTAGATCAGCTGATCCCGAGCAAGATCGGAACTTGGCAGATCAGCTTAGACGGGATGAGAAAGAAATGGCCGAGCACGTCATGCTCGTTGACCTGTGCCGAAATGACATTGGCCGCGTCTGCCGACCGGGGACACTGTGTGTTGACGACCTCGCCCATATAGAGACGTACTCACACGTTCATCATTTGGTATCTGACGTCAAGGGAACAATCTCGGATGGCAAGGACTCGTACGATGTGATTGCGGCGACATTCCCGGCGGGGACAATGACCGGTGCTCCCAAGATCCGCGCGATGGAGATCATAGAGGAGTTAGAGAGCACGCGGAGGGGAATATACGCAGGCGCGGTCGGCATGATAGGGTTTGACAATTCCGTTTTGATGGGACTTTGTATCCGAACGGCGATGCATCACCGGGATCGCTATTCTGTTCGAGCGTCTGCTGGTATCGTTGCGGACTCAACACCCGAAAATGAGTGGCGGGAGACACTGCGTAAGATGGCGGCCCTGTATTGGGCAATTTGTGACGAGGAGCTGGACAGTGAAGGCGTTGCTGGTTGATGCGTACGACAGTTTTGTTTATATCATCTACCAATATTTGATGGTAGCCGGCGCGGAGGCGAGCGTTGTTCGCAATGATAAAATCAGTCCGAAAGAAATAGTCTCTCAGCGACCTGATTTCATCGTCTTGGGCCCTGGGCCTGGTCACCCAGCAGATGCGGGCTACGTACCGATGATCAAGGAAGCTTCCGCCGCCGGCATTCCGATATTTGGTGTTTGCTTAGGACATCAGGCGATCGGGCTTGCTTTCGGTGGAGTTGTGGAGCAAGCCAAACACTTGATGCACGGTAAAACCAGTAAGATTTCCCATGACGGGGAGGGTTGTTTCACTGGACTTCCGGAACCGTTGACAGGGACGAGGTACCACTCGCTAATCGTCGCCGAAGAGAGCGTTCAACACCCCCTCGTCGTGAGTGCGAAGGCTTGTGACGACGGCTACGTGATGGGAATGAGGCACAGGACTCTGCCGATAGAATCGCTTCAGTTCCATCCAGAGAGCATTCACACTGAGAACGGTATGCGAATCGTGTTGAACTTCATTGAGAAGTATGTACGTTAGTTGAGCTGTTTGGAGACTGGAGTTTGCTGGCCCTGGTGAACGCCAAGTAAATCAGGTCGCCGTGGACTCTGGAGGTGCAAACGTGCAGCAGGAAAACAATGATAAAGTGCCGATTGGCCGCCCGGTGGCTGTCGCGGATGGCGTGCTGGAAGTAAGCGTGACGGGCGGGCACGTGACGGTAACGTGGAAGAGCCGGGCCGACCCAAATTGCTCTGAATCGATTACGATGCGCGACGGTCTGCCTGAAACGTCTGTATATGAGGGAGCAGGGATGGGCCTCTCAGACGGGGCTCCGAGGCACCTCATGGCTTACCGGGATCGCTTGGTTGGCGTTCACGCGGTAGTCGACGAGATGCTGGAGATGTACCAGAATCACGTGTACTTGCGGCGCACGTCTCGCGGATCGGGGCCAGTCTTTCGATAGATCGGCGTGAAGGCGTGCACGCCGATCAAGAGTACGTGATTAAGTTAATTGGGTCTCAATTTGTGACCACGGTGCGAGGATATAGGCTCCAGCGTCGGCGTGTCTTTCGAAGCCTAGTATACCCCAGCCCTCCGAAAAATATCGTTGAAACTGGCTACGGATCTGCCCTTGATCGCTCGGGTCTTTCGTGCCGGCTGGAACGATGACGCTTCGTGTTTCACCGGAAATGAGCGGCGATTCTCCGCCGAGAATTCGCAACACACGCGGGGATTTCCACCACCATTCGGCCAGCAGACGGTCGGTCGGCATGCCACGATGCAGGGGACTCGATGTAGGCCCGTACAGATCTGGCAGGTATTTTCGAACCACCGCCCCCAGTCGGGCGATGTTAAAGTGAGCGTTGCGGATTTGAAGTGGATCGAAGGTCCACTCCATGTGCCCGAACCCTCGGGCAATACCGTCCTCCCGTTGTGCCAACTTCAGCATCTTCCCGATGCCCGTGCTCCGATACTCGGGCGCAACGGCAGTCATGTTTGAGTGGAGGTACGCTGCCTCACCCTGGAGGCCAACGAAGGCGAGCGAGAACCCAACGAGCTCGTCTCCGAGAAAGGCACCAATTACTTGGCCACCGGTTTCGACCGCGACGCTGAAGGTGTCCCACGGAAGAACGTCCGCCTCCGTGTACCCCCATATTCTTGCCTGCAACTTGACGCATTCAGACCACTCGGCCTGATTTGTACAGTTCCTTATGACGATTTGGGGCGCTACGGTTCCAGGCATAAAACTCCACACGTCCCGCCGCGACGGTCGAAAGCGCTATCGAGTCACCACAGAATTCTCATTCTACATCGATTTGTGCAGGTCCGGTTCGCTGCTGTGCTCAGGCTGGACCGGGCGTTTTCGGATTCGCTTGCACACGCCATCGACACGACTATTCCAAAATGAACCGCTCGACCGTGCATTCTTCAAGGAAGGCCTCGTCAATCTGAAAACCCAAGCCAGCGGCCGTCGGAACCCTCACTCGTCCCCCCTCAAGTCTGATGAACGGCGAAATCAGGTCCTTCTTGAAATACCGCTCGCTCGGGCCGATGTCAGCTGGTAGCTTGAAGTTCGGCAGGGACGCGAGAGCGATGCAGTCAGACTGGCCGATCGCGGACTCAAACATTCCCCCGCACCAAACCGGAATCCCAACGTCTCGGCACATGTCGTGGATCGTCTTTGCAGGCAACAGGCCACCGACTCGCGACAACTTGATGTTGATCACCCGGCACGCCTTCATGGCAATCGCCTCTTGAGCGTTGGCGACGGTGTTTATGCTCTCATCGAGACAAATCGGAGTCTCGATGCGCGCTTGAAGTTTGCTGTGTTCATAGATATCGTCATAGCCTAGGGGCTGTTCAATCATCAGCAAGGCAAACGGATCAAGCGCTTGGAAAACTTCGATGTCAGATAAGCGATACGCCGAGTTCGCGTCAACCATTAAGGGTATGTTGCCAAAGGCCCGACGGAGCTCCCTCACAGGTTTGACATCCCACCCTGGCTCGATTTTGATCTTGATGCGCGAGTAGCCCGCGGCCAGAGATCGATCGACATATCGAACCAGCGCTTCCAAATCGGGCTGAATCCCGACACTGATCCCGACGTCGATGTGATCCCGCGTGCCTCCAAGGTAATGCCCAAGGGACTGGCCAGCATTTGCTGCGCTCAGGTGATACCACCCGGTGTCAAACGCGCTTTTGGTAATGTTGTGGCCCCGTACGAACGCCATCGCGTCGTGGAGTTCGGTGATCGAGTTGATTTCGCGACGCAGCAGAGCGGGGGCCAAGAAGTCCCTAACGATATGAATAGTGGTTTGCGTTGTCTCGTACGTGTAGTACGGGCCAATCAGTGAAGGCGCCTCGCAATATGTTGTGCCGATATCAGTGCACAACTGCAGGATCACTAAGTGTCTTTCAGTGAACCGCCCAAAGCTCGTTTTGAACGGTTCGGCGTGCTCCAAACATATATGCCGCAGTTCGATCGTATGGATTCTCATGACACGCACCTGCCCGAAAACGCTGAGGTCGCCTTTCCGTTCTTGTATGCAACCCGTCCGTTCACGATTGTGCAGCGCACCCCAATCGCCGGCCTCCACGGCGTTTGATAATCGGAGAGATCCTGCATCTCGTCAGGTCTGAAAACTGCGATATCGGCAAAGTTCCCTGGCTTCACCGCTCCTCGTTTTTGAATTCCAAACACTTTTGCTGGCAACGTGGTGACGCGCCGAATGAATTCGTCAATTGTCATTATGCCTAGTTTCCGCACATAATCACTGACGACCCGCGCAAATGCGCCGTAGTTCCGAGGGTGTGTTGCTTCTTCGCACCCCGTTGGGTAGACGTATCCGTCGGACGCGACCATCGCCCAAGGACGCTTCGCGATTTCCTGGAGTTCAGCGTCCGAGGCGATATTGTAGAAGACGACTCGGGTGTTCACGTCCTGTTGGAGGATGTCAAGAACTGCGGCGTACGGAGGCGCATCACCGGCAATCTCTGCGATGGACTTGCCCAAACAAGACCCGACTCTCGAACTGACGACTACTACGTCACCCCAGCCGTTGTCTGCGTACCGTTGCAGCCCGGCCGCAGCGAGAGTTCGAGCATCATCCTCGTTGTACCGCAGCCGCTCGACGTTCCCGTCGACCGATGAGAGAATGCTCTCGGGTATCACAGCCCTCAAGATTGTAGACGTCGCGGTGTAAGGATAAAACGAAACGTACGCCTCTTGATCCCTGCGCCTCGCCTCGATGACCTCCGTCATCTCAATGGCGCTACCCCAATTGGCCCTCCCAGCGGCCTTGAGGTGGGAGATGACGAGCTTCACTTGACCTTGCTGGGCCGTGTCCAATGCCTCAACGACCGCGGCCCGAAGATGATCTCCATCGTCACGAATGTGGGATGTGTAGACCTTGTCCTTGCACCCAACGACCGTCGCCAGTGCTCTCATTTCAGCTTGGCTGGCCGATCTCCCCGGCGCGTACATAAGGCCGCTCGAAAAACCAAGATACCCCGCATCAAGGGCCTCTTCGAGAATACGTTCCATGGTGCCTACTTCTTCGGGGCTCGAGGGCTGGGATGGACCGGACACGACATAGCGCCTGAGAGTGTTGTGGCCCACCAGGCTACCTACGTTTAGTCCAAGCCGAGAGTCCCGAAGGATTTGGAACTTCCGCACAAAACCGTCCGCAGCGGCGAGCACGCCCGCCATACCGCAGTTCCCAATCACGCACGTTGTGACACCTTGTGCGAGCAGGTTCAGCGCGTCATTCCCATCGAGGTTCTCGACCTGTTGCGTCATGTTGTGGCATTCGATGAACCCGGGCGCTACCACACACCCTGTTGCATCGATTACGTCGCTGGGAAAAGTCTCCGGCACTGACAACGTTCCGACAGCCTCAATTCTGTCGTCTGCCACAAGCACGTCGCCGACTCCAATAAATGAAGTGCCGTCGTGAAGATTACCGCCTTTGATCAGGATCGCGTGCATCTTTCGGTGCTACAGCCCGAACACGGTTACTAGCTGTTCGCCGTCCAATTGTGCTCCCTTACAGGAGGTCAAGAGCCTCTTCAGTACTTGGTCGCGTGAGCATTCGCCAATCATGAAGAACGCGTCCCCATCTTTGTAGTTGAGATTCTGTTCCACGAAGTCGTCAATCTCTTTATCGTCGCCACATCGCGGCAAATCGTCCCCGTACATGCAGAATCCCGGACCATATGCCTGACGAACCACCAGGTGCTCACGGTCGAAGCGACTACCTTGGAAATCGCTATGATCGCGGCGCACTTTGTCGGCAAACTCGTCGGCGGCGTCGCGTAGATGCTCAGGCGTCGCTGTGCCGGGCTTGGGGTATAGCCCGAAGCCCCGGATCATCGTCTTGACGATTCTGGGGCTAGAGATTCTAGTGCAAACAAGGGCCTGATGCGTTCCGAGAGTCCGAAGGCCCAGCAGAATCCGCAATGATATTAGCGGTGAGTAGAGCCCGAGGCCGTGGAATTTCGGGTCGATCACAATGCCCTCAAGATAGACGATATCGCGCCCTTTTGCATGATCCACTACACTCGATGAGAAGCCGATAAGACGATCGTCCTGGTGCCACACGAAGATTGCAGTCGAGACCTCGATTGCGTGCTTGACAATATCGCTTTCAGTGATCTTGGGATTACCGAAGGCCGCCCTTACAACCGGACAACACTGACTGATCAACGACGCCTTCTGCGCCTCATCGAGGGTTCTCGAAGGATTATCAACGACTTGGAAGCGGTATTGGCCCGACCGTGCTTCGGGAATCTCTGCCATCTGCCTAACTCCTTTCAACTACACCCCATCCGATTATTTGTGCTCCATTTCCAGCCAGTGTGGCTTGACCGGCCACAAACGGTACGGAAACAGGGCTACGGAGTGATATCGTTCCCTTAGTAGGGTCCTGAGCACTTGCCTGAATGGCGAGCACCTTGCAGCTCACGCACGCCATCCCAATACAGACATCCAGCCCGTTCAAGGAACCGAGCGCTTGGGCAAATAACTCATCGGGAAGGAGCGATAGATCCAATGAGAAGTCGCTTGCGAATTGAAAGTGCGCGGGTTGGTCGGTGAGCACGTCCCCCACTTTCGGGCGGTCCTTCGGAGCACTTTGGAAAAGAACTGCGGCACTCGACCCCACGGTGGCTTCCGCAATACTTTGGCCGAACTCCTGAATTTCGGCGACTCGAACTTGGTCCGTAGAGCCACCCACCATCAGGAGATCTAGCATCTGACCGACAGCCACCGACCCTCCTCTGACCGGCCCGTAGCCGGCGCGGGTCGGTTTTCCGGAATGACCGCTCACATTATAGGACTGTTCCACCGAGAGAATCGCAGCCCCAGGATGGCCACTGGGCGCGTGCCGCGGCCTGACCCAGTTCGTCAGCAAGTATGAAGCAAGAGCATCTACGCCGGATGACTCAACTGCGGGGTCTGGTGAAGGAGCATCGACGGTTAGCCAAGCCTCAACCGACAGGCGCGAACTCTCAAAAAAATCGCGTGCTTCGGCAGCCATTACTTCAAGCAATTCCGGATCCTTCAGGTCGGGAGACAGCCCTGCCGTGTTAAAGACGACCAAATGTGACCTGATGTCGAAAGGGATCGCTGCTAGTATCGATCGTTTAAGGCTCGCGTTCAGATCGTCCGGCCGAATGATCCAGACGAGCCGATCTGCCTGGTTCAAGGTGGCACTAAGATTTCGAAGAGTCACCGGGCAATTCATCAGGTCTACCAGTCCGTCGCTGTTGTAGATCCCGATGTGAAAAGTCGTGTGGCGGTCAGCAAGATTCTTTCTGTCGAGGTAATCGCCAGAAACCACCCTCGCGTTTGCTGCTAGGGCCCGCCCCAAGAGACCCATCACAGCGTTGACCCCACTCGAATCGGCATCGCCTACCAGGGCGGCTGTATACGCTTTGGAGTTACGTTGTGTGGCCATCTCTTTCCTCTTCGAGAACTGCAGCCGGGATTACATCCGCTTCCAGAGGTGTGCGAATGGGCGTCTTCAGGAGAAACTCCTCGATCCTGCCCTTCGCTTCTTCGCGTGCACGCTGGTGATCGGAGAGGAAGTCGCTCACCAATTCAATGGCGCGCGCCTTCAGATCCCCCGACAGCAAACGGCCGGAGCTGTAGTCGTCTCGAAGTGCGTCGAAGGCGTCGTCAGAGAGGAAGTTGAACGCGATCAACGAAAAAATGGAGCACACTTCCGGAATGCCGCCTCGTTCGCGGTGAACGCTAGCTAGGGAACTGCCGCCTGTGTAGGCTCTCTTGATCTTGCGTGCCGCTTCCTGGGGGGTGTCCGTCAGCCAGATGGCGCTGTCGGGGACCGACGACGACATCTTCTTGTCGGGCCCTTTCAGGCCCATCAGGAACTTCCAGATGACTTCAGACGGCTGAATGAGCCTCAATCGCTTCGCAACATCCCTCGAAAGTGCGATATAGGGATGTTGGTCGATACCCACTGGAACCAAGACCGGCTTTGGGCCCCCAAACTCCGGCAGTTGCGGCATTATGATTGACGCCATCTGGAGCGCGCCCATATAGAAAACGGTCCCGATGTTCTCGCTTCCTGACCATCCAAACAGCCCTCTCACGGTGTTGTATGTCGTGTACTTACCCAAAAACATCGCTAAGTTAGTCAGCGAAGGATAGTCCGAGTGAACGAAAATGTGGGTCAGGGCCGGATCGAAGCCCAGAGCTATTATGCTCGGTATAACGAACTCATAGGCTATTTGACGCGACTTCCTAAGGCTATCGGCCTTGCCAACGACGTAGGTTTCGTCGTTCGTGATGGGGATATAAACGCGCGCGCGGTAGGTCCTCTGAAACCACAGCAAGACGTCCATCATCGCCTTGTGACCGAAGTGCAGCGGACCAGAAGGATTCAGGCCCGAGACAATGGCCCACTCGGTCTCGTCCGCTATAGCCTTCAAAACGGTTTCAAAATCATTGTGTGCGTAAAGGACTTCCCTACTAAAGAATGGTCCGGGATCGTCAAGATACTTCAGGAATCGGTCGGTCTTCTTTAGGTTCAGCTCCTCACGCTTGCTGTCGTAGTAGCTCTCGATCTCGCGCTTCTGCTCCAGTTTTCGCTCGTAGTCGGCGAGCGCCACTTCAAGTGCTCTATCGTTCTTTTCTTTATCGGTCATCTGAGGAGGGCTGCCTGTCCTATCGCTTGGAGCGGTTCGACGACGTACCGTTTAGCGCTTTGCAAAGCCAGTTGTTTGAGTTGGGCCGGCGAAATGTCGCCGCGGTAAAACGCGGCGCGAAGTTCAATGGGGCGGTGGTCGTTCTCCATCCACTGCCTCGCCATTTCGGCGACCACGGCAGTCTCAAGGACCGGGTTGGGTACTTCGCGCTTCTTGCTTACAAACGATCGCTGAATCAGAGCCGCGAGTCTTTCTTGCGAAGTTTGGCCCAGGATAATCCGGTTCTTCTCTAGGCCCTTGCTACCAGCCTTGTAGGCGGTAACCCCAAACTCCTCGATTTCCGGACTCGAGAGGAAGAGATCCGGCCCGACGCCAAGCGGAAAGGTCGGATGCAAGTACACAGAGCAGAGAGGTGGGACCGCAATAGCGCCTGCAATCAAACGGGCAGGCTCGTCATAGAACCGCTCCCGAGGTGGTCCAACTTTGATGTCGTATTCGATTATGGTGGCGATTTCTTCGAATGCGTACGCGAAATCCTTTTCCTGTTCGATAGCGACTTTGCTAGCGGGCACGGTCTGCTTGACCCATTCGAAGATCCGCTGCTCGTTCGCGGCGTGCGCCCGGATTCTGCGTAGCCGATCCTGGAAGGCGTCGGTGTCCAGGTATTCGCTCATGGCGACCACCCGCAGGCCTAAGGAGTAGAAGTTGCTCACGGCCCTGACGAAGTTCACTTTGGCCGCGCCAATTGCCATGAGCTCGTCATGGCGTTCTTCTGGCTCGTTTCGACAACTCGCGATATCAGCAATTAGGATGGATGGGACTGCTGTGGGACCCGCAGCGCGCCCAATCAGGGCGACTGTGAAGTAGTACTTTAGGGAGTCAAAGGTGGCGCCGAATCGATCGTACGTCTCGCCATACATGATCTTGACGGGATGATGCGAATCGGATCGAGTGGTTACGGATTGGACGATGCCTTGGACAGACGGAGTCGTGTCGAGGACTAGGCCCTCGTCGCTGAGGACGCTCCGAAGATCGGTGTTCGTGTTCACTTGACTCTCGACCGCAATTCGAATTACCGCCTACGACCAGCCGCACCAGAGCAGCTGAAGGTCGCCAAGCGCTCTGCGGCGCGCAGGTGTTTCCGATCACCCGACCCATTTCAGTTCGGTTGGTAGGCCAGGAGGGTCTCGAACCCCCAACCCTCGGTTTTGGAGACCGATACTCTACCAATTGAGCTACTGGCCTATGCCGCTTGGCCCACTTCGCTGCACTTGCCCCCGCCGAAATCCCCGGCTCCTTGACCTCAGGAGCGAAAGGCACGGTCGAGTTCGCCTGCCAGCCTTTGAGCGAGCCCACCACACTGAGAGCATACCAAACGGCGAGCAGGAACTTCAACTTGCACCTTCCGTTTCATCGGCGTGCGCGCTGACGAGCAACGGCTGCACGGCCACTCGAAGACGAGCGCCTCGGTCGATCGAGGTCAATGCTTACGCACCGTCAAGACCGTCAGAAGCCCATCAGCTTTAGTGTTTGCTCAGGCAAGACAGCCCGCATCGCTGCCAAGCTTGTTCCGGAGGACACGAGACGAAAAGTGCCATCATCAACCCTCGCCCATCGCTCGTCGAAGGGTCCATCGAATGCTTCACGGGACAACGGCCGCCTCGCAAATGGATTCTCCACAACTGCGGCGCGGACAACAACAGTGTCGCTGTCGGGACCGCCTTGCCGCATCGATTCGCGCGTCGCGATAACACCAGGAGCGCTGATGCTAGGGTCTACGTGTCGGAGCATGCTAGTGTACCCAGGAACGGGCAATAAGGCGACGACGGCGCTCAGTCTTGTATTCTGATGCGGCCTCAACTCGGCGAGGCCAGAGAAGCGATACGCGTTCATCCCAACAGGTTCAACGTGTTCTCCGAACATCGCTCGCAATAATTGTTGCGGGTGAAGCAAGCCCGTCTTTCCACGGTTGTACAGCACCAGACAGCACTCGCAATCCCGGTAAAGATCAAACTTCCTGCGAGCCCCCTTGATCTTTTCGCGAATAAGAACAGCCGGATCGGTATCAGCCTCGTGACCCTCGTTTAGCCTCCTGTTGAATTCCTTGACCTCCACGATGAGGGGCCCTGCCCTGATCCGGACCCGGTAATCCGGTCTCGGCACGCCATTCTCAGGAATGCGCTCGAATTCAACTCCGTGCGAAGCAATGTAGTTCTCGAAGATTCGCTCTGAGATGGTTGGGACGGACATCAGTCCTTTTAGCCTATGGCTCTCCCCAGGAATGATGCAAACGCGAAAGCAAGTTCTGGAGTTCGCGACGGGACGGGCCAAATGAGACCGCGCGCATGTTCATCGGTCAGCTTGGGCCGGATACGAATGTTACGAAACCAACGCCTGCCTCAAAAGAAGGCCGTTGCGCAGCAAGTCGATCGCGCGATCGTTCACGCCATCGGCATCGCGAATCGTTACGGCGCATTTGTCATTCCACAGCATCTCGAAGTATTGCATCGCCAGTCTCGTTGCAGCCTGATCGTGTAGGTGAATGCAAGCCTCGGTCATCGCGGCCTCCCGTCCGATTCCGATAAGCGTATTTCGGTCACCGATGATCAGTGGCGACAGTGTATGGAGTGTTTGGTCCAACACAGCGGCCTTCACAAAATAGCGCTGCGCTTGGGCGAACGGAACGATATGCCGCTGGAGTGCCGTTTCGAGCATGCCGGTATCGGATACACGCACCAAATATCGAACTTCGCAAGTATTGGCTAGAATTGTCTCGGCCAACACCGATTGAAACTCCGAAACAGGTGGGTCGGTTGAATCATGAAGATATCGGACATCATCTTGTTTGCCGACTGATTCTATCCAGACGAAACTCGAGTCGCCAGCAGACCGAACTGCGCGAAGCAGTCGGGTTGCTGCGGCATAACTCTCCAAATGCGAATTGTAAACGTGTACTTGGCCCATCGCGGTCGTCGGCGATTCCAGGGGTCGCCACTGCTTAAAACGGCACAGAAAACGGCATCGCGCTCACAGATCCGGTATCGTACCACGGCGCAATCAGGACGCACAGAGCTGAGCGCTGGCCCGGAACACACGAGGAAGCCTCAACGAGGCCGCAGGAGAGGTTGGATCCAGCCCTATTGCCCCGGTTCTCCCGAGAACAGCGCCTCAATGAGCGGCTGGAGCCAATGCCGATCGGCGTTGGCACCGTACGAGTCCCACGTCTGGATCGCCGCCTTGATGCGCGCGACCTCTGGATCGTTGAACTCGAAGTCCGTGGCGGGGATGGAGAGCGCGGGATTCCACACCACGCGCTCCTGGCCCGCCACCATGTCGCGCTTCAACTCGACGGCTTTCTCCTCGTGTGCTTCGAGCGCGATACGATCCTGGACTGCCCAGATCGCGCGAATAGAACCCACGTCTGCCCGCTGCGCGCCCAACAAGGCGTGCAGGTTCAGACGCTGGGTGTGGTCCAGCGTCAACTTCATCGGTTTGCCTTTCGAACTACGGATTGGAATAGAGCAGGATGTAGCCTGCGGTTACGCCTGCGGGGCTCTTCACCTTGAGGCATCCGGACCACCCGGACGGGTTGCTCGCACCTACGATCTCTGCGAAGCGATATCCGTTACCAGTGCCCGCAGCGATGATCAACTCGCCGCCCGCCGTAACTTCGAGCAGCGTGTGGTCCGCGAGCGGGGAGCCAGGCCCGCGCACCTTGAACGGCGACTCGCTGGTGTCCTTGCCGGCAATGACGAGCGAGCCACACGCGACTCCGGCCGCAACCGGACTGGTTTGGTAAGCCCATGTCCGCGCGTACGCCGTCTTCGGGTCGGTGCCCTGCTGGAGGCACGCGCCCCACAGGTAGATATCGCCGGACGTCCAGTTGTCGCCATTGCCCGCGAAGCACCGCACCACGATCCAGAGCGCCGTCTGGCCGGCCGCGAGCGTGCCGGTGATCTTGAACCGCTGCCAGGAGGACGTGAGCGTGATCTGCGTGGGACCGGCGAGGTACGCGCCGTACGCATTGTTCACGATGGCGATGGACGCCGTCTTGGTGCCGGTGTTGACGCGCCCCCAGACGTAGAAGGTATACGTCCCGCCGTCCGCGAGTCCCGCCACATTCTGCTGGATGATCGGCGTGGCGGTGCTCGCGGTGATGATGTCGCCGGTCTGGTTGCCGTCCGGAGCGGGCACCAGGTTGGTCGTCACGGAGCAGGACCCGCTGTTCTTGTCCCACGTACTCACGGAGAAGTCCTCGGAGTACTTCGCCATGTTCTCGTAAGGCCCGCCGACCGACTGGAAAGGCCCGCACTCGATGGAGTTGAGGTGCGAGTCGAGATACGCCCATAGGTTGTTGGCGGCGAGGTAAGCAAACGACGCGCCGGCCGATCCATCGCGGAGGACTGCCGTGCCCGCGGTCGCGTTCGCGGTGGCATCGCTGATCTGCGAGGACGTGTGGGTGTGGACGGATGCGGCCTTGCCCGCGAGGTCCGCAATCAGGCCGGTGATATCCGATTCGGCGTGCGTGTGGCTGGTCGGGGCCTTGCCCGCGAGCGCGGCGACAAGGCCGGTCACATCGGCCTGCGCGTGCGTGTGGGTGAGCGGTGCTTTGCCCGCGAGGTCGGTGGCGAGGTTCGTCACGTCGGCCTCCGCATGGGTGTGGACCGGAACCGACGTGAGAGCGATGGTCACGTTCACGCGGTCGCTGGCGGGCACGTCCAGGAAGGTGAGGCCGATGTTGGCTCCCTGGATCAGGTTCAACGCGCGGCGCGTCCCCACCGCCGCGCCGTTGTTCTGGATGGTGAACGGGAGCGCGCCGGAGACGATATCCGCAGCCACGTGGGTGTGCGCAGGCAAGTCGCCCGCCGCGAGTTGCGCGCCAGCCGTGGCGCGGCCCCAGGAGTCCACGGTCACCTTGGTATAGGTGCCAGCCCCGACGCCGGATGCGGAGAGCGAGATCACGCCTGCGTTGACCGCGATCCCGCCTACCGGATCGATCTGCACGATGCCCTTGGCCAGCGTGGACGCGTCCGGAACCATGGTCGCGCCGAACGTCTGGCCCGGAGCGAAGTCGATGATGGCGTCCATCGCCACGTGGTTGTTCGTCCCGAGCGCCATGCCGAGGTCGCCGGAGTTGTCCTGCTTGCGCCACTTGACCGCACCGTTGTTGGGCAGGCGCACCAGGCCGGTGCTCGACTTGGTGCCCGCGCCGAACTCCGCTCCGTCCTGGAACGTCTTGAGACCGGTGATCGTGACCGCGCCGTCCTTGCGGACATACGTGCGCGCGGCGGCGGTGCCCAACTCGTTCTCGATAGCGATGACCGCCGATTGGAGAGCGGTGATGAAGCCCGCGACCATGTTCGCCTTCACCGCCACGCCGTTGTTGTGGCCGGATGCGGTGGTCCCGAAGGCTCCACGCTGGCATCCCGTGAACGACGTGGCGGTCTTGCCCGAGTACACGATCAGTTCGTCGTCAATCGAGAGGATGCCGTACGTGACGGCAAAGCCTCCGGACGTGGACGCCACGTTGATCGTGGAGTCGCCAGCCAGCACCGCGCCCGTGATCGTCGTTTCCAGAGGAGCACCGGAGAACGCGTTGACCGGCGTGTACAGACTGGCCGCGCCGTCGATTGCCCCAGGGAAATTAGCCATTGAGCTTTCTCTCGTTCAACTTGAAACGGTTGAGCGCGCCAGCAGAGGGCGCGATCACCACAACAGCCTTCTGCGCTTCCATCGCACGAGCAACGCGCGGCTTGTGGTACACGCTCGCCGTGGCGCTCGACTGTTTCCAGACGTCCAGCGGGTTCGGCCTGCTGTTCAGGCAGTACTGGTCGAACGCCCAGAAGCACATCGAGTAATAGGGCGCGGTCAACCACTGGCCGTACGCCTGCGCCATCGGCGGGTCTGGGGGACCGTACAGGCCCGCGAGGTACATGCACTCCGATGCGGGCCGTCCAAGCACCTGAGCGCCGTAACTCATGGTGGCGCGCATCAACGGCACGTTCTTGTTCCACACGTCGTAATCGAATCCTTCGCACCGGAAGTACTTGACGCCGTAAGACGACGACTTCCACTGCTCCGGCAGGTTGACATGCATCAGCAGTTGCCGGTACTTGCTCTTGGGCGAGGGCTGGCCCTGGTTTGCGTCCAACGGCCAGAGGCATTCGAACACCGCTGCCGGATGGGACGCGCGCACGTACTCGATCACCTCCTGGCAATAGGACCAGATCCGATCCCGCAGGAAATTGGCAGTCTCCTTCGGGTGCGCCGGATCGCCAGCCGGATCATCCGTATTGGCAATGAACGGCCAAATCTGGTGACCCTTCGCCGCCGCAAACGCATCAATCGTCTCCTGGTCATAAAACGGCATGCCGCCTTGGGCGTCCTGCTGGCGGTTGTCGAAGTACCACCACTGCGTCTCACCAAACTGGAGCACAACAGGCAGACCCGCCGCCGCGATCTGGTCGGCGCACTCCTTGTACATCTGTTTGAGGTACGTCCGGACGCGCGTGCCGAAGTGCATCTGGTACGACGGCACGTCGAGGAACACGTCCGCTCCGGGCGCCACGACGCCGCCCGCGAGGTGCAGATACTTCGCGCGCATCTCCGCAGGCGGGTTGTAGATCTCCATCGAGAAGGCGAACGACGCCGGGATGCTCGCCGCCGCGAACTCCGCGGCAAGATCCTTGATCCACTTCCGCGCGCCCTCCGTCATGACTGGCGAAACGGAGTCGATCAACTCCCAATCGCCCTCCGTGCCCGCATCGTGCAGGTGGTCCTCTGTGGCGGTGGCCTGAATCGACATCGGCAGGGCGTACCCGTCCAATCCCAACGTCTCGCACGCGCTTCCCGACACTTCGACGCGCATCGGAGACTCGACCCACTGCTGGCCGTAGCTTACGGCCCGCGCGGTCGCCGGAGCGTTGCTGGCAGTGAACGCAGCCTGAATATCGGCGGCGACCTGCTCGCCAGTCCTGGCCGCGCCAGCCGTGAGAGTCACGTCCACCACCTGCCCGCTCTCGCCGCCGAACGTGAACTGGAGCGCGTCGTTCGCGCCCGCCACGATTGCGAACGGTTCGTTCATCCACCCGCCGAGAGTCGCCAGACCGCTGAGGACATAGATCGGATCGAACCTCCAGGACGGAGCCTTGGACTGGATGCGGAGGGTGGTGCTCGCGCCGTAGTTGTTGTCTGCCCACACGCCGGAGAACTGGTTGATCAGCACGCGCATCCAATTGATGCAGTCCTCCAGCGACTCGCCCTCGATGACCGTGTGGCGCATGTCGCTTCCGGACAACTGGATCACCACTACGTCTCCGGCCTTCGGCGCGGAGAAGCCCGGAGCCAGCGTGTACTCGATGGTGGCGTACGGGTAGCTCGCGCCGACCCGCCGCCGCTTGTTGTTCCAGAAGACGCCCATGTACACGTCGGCGTGGCCCTTGAATCCACACTTCTGGAGATGCCAGAGGTGCCAGGCCGGGGGCTTCTTGTAGCCGTGGTCCGTGTCGAAGTCCATCGCCAGCGACACGTCCACATACTCCTCCTGCGGGTCCAGAACGTCCTGCGGCACCAACGGCCACAGGTAATCGAAGTAAAAGTAGTACCCGCTGCTGCCAGCGTTCTTGTCGAACAGCGCGGTGATGACGACGGTGTGGTTTCCGGCCGCAATCGCCGAGGCGATCTTGATGTTGGCCGTCGTCCCGCCGTACTCGTTGAGGTAGAGATCGACCGGCGATTCGGCGGTCGCCGCGCCATCCACCTCGACGCTGATCTTGCCGCAGTCCGTGTACAGGAACGTGCCGAGGTACAGGTCGTGCTGCTCCGTGGCCGAGTACTTGATCGTCACGCTCCGGACATCGTTCGCGTCGTTCGAGCCGGTGCGCTTCGCGTGGCCCATGCTCCACCGCTCCGAGGGCCACGGGGGATTCAAGCCGTACTTGTAATCCTCCCAAAAGCCAGTGAACTGGCACCGCTTGTCGGACTCCTCAATGCGCTCCGAATCGCCACCCACCTGGAGGCTCGCGTCTCCAGTGACCGCGATGTTGGAGATGGTCGCGCTCCACTCCACGTCGGACTCGAAGCCGGAGACGGGCGGAAGCTTTTTGAGGCGCGTGCCCGCAGGCCAGGAGCCAGGCGTCGAGGCTTCGTACCCACGCTGCACTTGGATGCTGGTCGCGCCGCCAGCCACGAGCAGGATGCGCTCCTCGTTCTGTGCGTCTCCGATGAAGTACCGGCCACCCGTGAGGCTGGCACCGTTGTTCACGCTCCAGGTGGTCGTGCCGGGACCAACGGGCGCGGTGAGGAAGCATCCATCCTCTAACGCCTCCTCCGCGATCTCGAAGCGAGGCGCGAAGACCATGTACATCTTCCGGCAGTCCTGCGTGGGCACCGCCACGCTGTTCTTGTCGAGGAGCGAACCGAGCGGGAGGCTGATGCGGTACTTGGTGTCGTTGTCGCCCCCACGGAACCGGATCGTCCGGTTGTCGCCCCACGTCATACCCTGCGGGCCGTCGCCCTCGTGGTAGGAGCGCACGGCGAGCACTTCGCCATTGCCGAGCTTCCCGTACACCGGGGCCGGCGGCGCGCTCGTCTTCAACGCGACCGTGAGCGTGAGGTCGTTTGCCGTCGCCTCGATCACACCGGACTGGTCCGGGCCACTGACGGAGACGTTCTCTGCGCTGCCATTGTTGATCGCGGCCGCGAGAGCCTTGATCGCGGAGTCGGCCTTCTGGAGTTTATGGACGTGCCACTGTGGACCGGCACCCATGAAATCTCCGTACGGCAGACCGATGGTGCCCCATCCCGTGCCGCCGTACCCAACAATCTCTCCCTCGCCAATGGGCTTCGTGGACGTGACGCGCACGCAGCCATCCGACGTAACGTCGGCGGTTGCATCGAGGCCCGCTCCGGCGAACGCCGCGCTGATCGCGGCGGCGACCTGCGCCGAGGTCACAGCCAGGCCCGCAGGGAGGCCGACGTAAATGCTCGTCCCATCAACGATGAAGGTCAGCGTGTCGTTAACCGTCGCCGTGATGTTGAACGGCCCCGGATTGTACGTGCGGAAGGTCGTCGGCCCGCCGTGAGTGAGCGTGTTGTCGAACGTCACCCGGTTCTTGTACACCGGATCGATGGCGCTGACGTGGCAGATCTCCTCCAAGGCGTACGGAGGGTCGGCGGGGTAGAGCGGGTCGTACGTGAAGTAAACCGTGTCCCCGACCTTCAGATCCAACTCGCCGGTCACCGGATCGAGGTCGGTCGCATAGAGATCGATCGTGCCGTTGGGCGCGGAAAGAGAGCGCGGCAACTGGTGCATCGCGCCCCACGGGATGCAATCGTAGATCGTGTCGCGGAAGATCACAATCAGGTGGTCGAAGCCCGAGTCTGCCTGCGTGCCGGAGGCCTGCACGGTCACGCTGGCGGGCGTCTCCCCTCCGGACACCACGGTGGCGTACGAGAGGAGCTTCACCTCGTGGATCTCGCCCACGCCCCCCTTGCCGCACACGAAGGTCATCGCGTCCCAGGAGACGGACGGGTACTTGGCGGCGTCGAGGCGCATCGCGCCATCGAGCGTGTGGTCGTACTCGATATCGAACTCCAGCGTTAGGCCGGAGAGGTCCGTCCGCGGCAGATGCTTCTGGCGCAGGTGGTTGAAGTAATCGTAGGCGCTGTAAAAGCCAAGCACGGCGAAGTCCTCTGCGGCTTGGAAGATGCCGGAGATGGACACACCAGTGGCGGTTGCATCATGGAGCGTGGTCGTCGCGCCACGGCCCGTGAATCCCTGCAACTGCAGCGTCCTGCGGGGGTCGAAGATGCGAAGTGATTCGGAAGACATTTTGCGCTGTCGCTTGCCGGTCCGATTTTGCTGCGAACAGGTCGAAGCGGGCTAAATTAGAAGTCTTGGCTTATGAAGGTCTATGGATACTCGGAGCGAGGCGCCGTCAATGCGCTCGCATACGAAATCGCCGGATCGGCAAATCCCGAAAGGCTCATAGAACAGTTGCTCAGTCTCGCGGTGTTTCCCGGGCCGGCGCGACCAGTTTTGAACGTCACTGCACCAAAGTTCCTGATCGAGCAGTCTTTTTCAGATTTCGGAGACGCCGATCTTGTTGTGCTGGCCCGCCATGAAGAAAGGAGCTTCGCTGCATTCTTCGAATGCAAGGTCAAGACGTTCAGCCGACGACGCTGGTCTATCACGGAGGAATTTGGTTGTTTCGTCAGGGGAACCGAGACCGGTCTGGATTCCTCAAATCTCTTTACGCAGCTCTATCACAAACAACGAATGGTGCAGTGCATGGCCAATGCAGGAATTCAGAGCCTCGCGGCAGGTGTTCCGTTCCCGTGTTGCTCCACAAAAGTCGGAAGAAAGATCGGCGAAAATGGTGTCGTTCTAAAAGCCGCCCGAATGGTATGTGACTACCTCCAGGCACCGACGTTATTCCTGGCGGTCGTGCCCGACTCGGATGAGTCAATTCTTCGGTTCTGCCGAGGCGAATTCGGTCTGTTTCACAACGGCGACCTCGAAGGTTGGGACATCGAGAACTGGGGCTTTGTGTCTTGGGCACGAATCAAGGAATTCTGTCTCAGCTTTCATCTCGAACATACTTCAGAGGTTCTGGAATACAACGCGGGCCAGATTTACTGATCGCACCCGGCCTTACGTTTGGATTACGACGGTCAAATCGGAGCCGGGGTCCGGACTGGCCACGGCGAGGATATCGAACGCGAGGCTGTCGCCCTCGTTGAGGATCGCGGTCGGCCAGATGGTCGGGCGCACCGTGGCGCCCACCGGATGGTCCTTGGTAAAGATCGCGTCGAACGTCTGATTGTCCGGATCGGCCGCGAGCACCTGGACGTACTCCTCGTCGGCGTTGCCAAGGTTGATGTGAACGAACTCGCCCACATCGAAGCCAAACTTGTTGGCCCCGTACGACGCCGTGTTGACGGTCTGCTGGCCCGCGCCGTGCGTCACATCGTCCACGATGATGATGCCGAAGTCGTTGTACGGCAGGCGGCGCGTGGGGGGCTTGCCGTACCCGGCGTCCACCATGAAGTCGTACGTGTTCTTGTAGCCATCGGGGAGCTTCTGCGCGATGCCCATATACTCCAACGGTTGCCACGTGGCACCGTCGTCCCGCGAGTACTTCACCACGAACGCGCTCTGGCCGTCCGTCGTCGGCGTCTGGACGTACGCGAAGATGCATCGGACGGAGGCGGCGTCGTGGACGCGCATCGGGATGACCACGGTGTCCGCGACTGCCAGAGCGCCGGGGATCTGGAACGAGTACGCGCCGCCGTTGCACGTTCGATCTCCCGGCATGAACGGTTCGCTATGGTGCGAGAGCGGGAACGTGGTGTACGGGCCGTACCCGAAGTTGTTGGCCACGCCGACGACCGCCGCGACGAGGCACGCGGTCGGGAGCTTCGCCTCAATCCGCGCGGGCAGTCCCGGCGTCCGGAAAAAGCCCTTCTTGACCGAGTACGTGAAGGTCTTGTTGTCGAGTTTGAAGAACCGGATGCCCACAGTGTGCGGCGTCCGGAGCGTTTCGAACGAGGCCCAAGGCTTGTCCACGCGCGTGTCTGCGGCTGGCTTACGCAGGAACTGGAAGTTGCCGGAGGGCACCACGTCTCCCTCGTTACCAGGCCCCACGATCTGTCCGCACTCGTAGCAACGCAGGTATCCCACGTCCGGACTCATGCCCTCATCGTTGAAGATGACGTAATCGCCCACCCGGAAGACATTGTCGGTGTTCGGGTTCATCGTGCAGGCGACGGTAACCGGATCGGTGTCGCGGTCAATCGCGGCGTCGAGACTGGCCCACAGATCCGTGGCCAACTCGTCCACGTAGAACAGCGTCATGGCGACCTCGTGCGCGGAGACGATGTTCATGTTGCCCGCGTCGTCCGGTTGGATCTGGATATCGTCCAACGCGAAGAAGCCGTAATCCGCGAGCTTCGTGGTCCCGGTGAGAACGCCCGGAACCCCGGTGTCGTACATGATCTCCTCCGGCATCGGCTCCGGCACCACGTCGGCGGGCTTGGGACCCGCCACGAGGTCATACATCGAGTCCGTGGTCGTGCGGCCCTGCACGTCGATCGAGAAGTCCTTGTTGAGCCTCCAGGAGACCACACGGAATTCGCCCGCGCCTCCGGGCATGTCGGCGTGCGTCATCGAGCAAACCATCCCCGGCTCCGTGTTGAGCGCCAGAACCGTGGTCTTGAATCCGACTTGCCGCGCCGCCTTCCACTCCGCTGCGCTGGTGCCGCCCAACTCCTCGCGCAGCCTCGTGCTGATGATCCGCGCGGCTTGGCTCTTGGTGGAGGTACCAGAGAGGTTCGCGCTCGACTTGAGGTACGTCGGTCCAGCGCCGCCGCCGATCAGCGTGGCGTGATCGATGTCGTACACCGAGACGCTGTTGGTGACGAAGGCGAAGTCCTGGTCCGCAAAGTTGGCCGTCAGATGGTTGAACGTAGGCTTGAGCGGCGCCAACTGGAGGCTGCGGAAGATGATGTTGCCGTCCGTGAACGCCTCCACGGCGGAGGAGTTCTCGCGGATGCCGATCCGGAGCTTCCCGAACGCGAACGTGTAGTAGCCGAGGCAGTTCATCAGGACCTCTTGAATCCAGTCCCGAAGCGGCTTCTCCTCCTGGAGCGTGCCGCGGAACGCGAACTGCGTCTCCGTGCCCGCGCCGAACATTGTGGTGACCTGATCGTCACAGATCGCGGCGGCGTCGATCGCCGCCTGCACATCGAACAGCGTCTCCGCTGCGTTCAACTGTCCGACCGTGGCGTCCGACCCCAACCGCAGGCCCCGCGCCCGCATCAGCATGTTGACCGCGATCCAGACCGGATTTGTGAGCGCCGGCCCGTACGAGCGCACGCCGGGAGCGGACCACACCCACCCGCGCATCCCCTGCGCGACCGTGGCGATCATCGCGTGGTCTCCAGGCTTCGAGAGTTGGAGGCCCTTCGAGTCGGATCTCCGGATCACGACGAACGCCGTGCCCGCAGCGAAGTTGTCCTTGAACGTCGAGTTGCCGGAGTACACCTTCCGGAAGTCACCGCCCGTCTGGTTGCCGGATTGGTCGAGGGAGAAGAAGTCGGTTCCTCCTGCCGGATCGTCGCCAAGCACCAGACGGAGGCCATAATCGTTCTTGGGATACCCGTGGTGCGCCTGCCCGTCGAGCGTGTGCCCCACCAACGTCTCCGCTTGGCCGTCGCCGTCCTTGTCCTCGTAGTGGGTCGGCGTGTACGCAACCAGCGGGCCTTCGCCCACGATTCCCAACGCCTCATAGAAGTCGCTCTCGTCCCGGCCCGCCGCGACCTTGCAGTTGACCGGCATCTCCGTGTCGGTGTACACCTCCGGCAGCACTTGATCGTAGATGGAGTCCGCGACGATGGAGGTACTGGTAAGCGTGCTCCTGCCGAAGCCCCACACGCCCGTCGAGTTGTCCTTGATCCGGACGCCCTGCGGTTCCGCGATGATGCCGCCGTAGTACCGCTTCATCCCGTGCGCGAGGCAACCGTTCGGCGTGTCGTAGTTCTTGTCGCAGGAGTTGGCGGCGGCGTCGGGGAAGTGGACCAGATCGAGCGCGCCATGCTGCGAGTACGGGCACGCCTGCGCGTTGAACGCCTTCCAGCACGTGCGCGAGATCTTGCGCGTCGGGTACGGCAGGTTCAGTTCGTACAAGCCATCGGACGCCGTGACCTTGAACTCCGGACCAGCATCGAGGGACCAGTTGACGATATCGCCCTTCCACAGGTCGAGCTTGATGCCGGTGCCCACGTGGAACAGCGAGAAGGAGATCGAGGCGCGGTACAGATCCACGTCGTTGGCGAGGTCACGCATCACGCGATCTGCGTTGCCAAAGACGAACGTGGCGTCGTCGGACTCGTTGCCCATCCCCTGCGTGATGCCGTCGAAATCGATAAGCCGCGCCTGGTAGAGCTGCGCGCCCACCGTGCAACGGCGGTCGGACAGATAGATGGCCGCATAGCCCGCCTGCAAAGGCTGGAGCTTTATTAACGGGATGACCTGCTGCACCTGCGAGAGGAGGGCTGTCGCCAGCGCACCGGACGGGAACCGCGTGACCGTGGAGTTGAGCGTGTATGTCGGCGGGTTGGATGGGATCTCGATCAGGTTCACACCGACCGAGCACACCCAATCCGCGACCATCTGCCAGGAGAGCGGTTCGTTCGCGAATCGGCAGGTGTAAGCGGTCGTGCCGTTGCTGTCGTCGTTGGGCGCGTTGTAAGTGAACGCGCCGTACGGCCCGTACTTTCCCTCCCAGAAGTTCCGGAGCGCGAGGCGCTGGGTGTCGTTCATCCAGGTGCGCCGAACGGTGAAGGTCTTGGCGCCAGTTCCCAACAGGAACCGCTGCTCGATCTTCGCGTTGCCGGAACCGAACTGATGGATCGCCACGTCCGGATGGCTTGCGCGCCCGTACGGAAACTCGGGCACGATGGGGAACGTGCCGGAGGCCAGGATCTCCGGAACGGTGATGTTGCCGATGATGTCAGACATGGACGGTCCTCGCGGCGGTGAGTGCCGCCGCCACGTTCTGCTGGTACGCGATGGTCGTGGCGAGAGCCTTGTAATTGGGATCGGTCGCGTACGTCCCGGCGACCGCCGCGATCAACGCCCGGAGGTCGCGGTTCTTCTGGTACTTGCCCCACGCCACGGCATACGGCTTGCCGTGGGTGATCAGCCACGCATAGTCACGGCACGACGCCTCCAGAGAGTCGTAATCCGCGAACTGGAGATCCCGGACGACGCTCTTGCCGTTGACGACCTCGCGCGTGGTCACCGTGCAGCACTTCTCGTGGCGGCTCGCCTTTTTGATGCCGAAGTAGTTGGCCGTGCCAGCGGGCTTCGCCCCCCACTGCGACTCCAACGCCCATTGCGCGAGCAGCAATTGCGCGGGACAGCCGGTCTCCGCTTCCAACCGCACCGCGATCCGTGCGACCTCCGCGAGTCGATGGTCCCTGCTGTTGTCCATTACCGGTCCTCGACCTTCACCGTGATGGTTCGGTCGTCCGCCCTGCCACCCGTGGTCACGATGCGATTGGTCACGAGGTACGCGGTTCCCGTCTGCCCGCCGCGCAGCCAGACGGTCGCCTTAGTCGCGGTGCTCGTGTCTGCCGCCTTTTCGAGGAGCGCGCCTTCCTCCAGCAGCCACTCGCTCGACGCGATCTCGTCGCCGCCCAGCCACGCCGTCCAGTCCACCGAATAGTCGAGGACCGCATCGGGGTCTTTGGTAAACGTCATGCGTCGATGCTCCTGTTCTCCCGTTGGGAATGGATGGTCCGGTCCTCTGTCTGTACGGTCAGGATGCGCGCCTCCGGGCGTACCAGGAGGCTCCGGTCCTCTGCCGCCAGCCGATGGGTCCGCGCCTCCAGTCGCACGCGCATGGTGCGGTTGGCGTCCCGAGGCCGGAGAGCAAGAGGCCAAGGACGCGCGACCAGCCAGTGGCCACGCCAGCCAGGACGCCCACGCAGGACGCGCGCCCGAGGCCGGTGGACGTACCGGTCGCGGTGCCCGCCAGCGGGCGCACACGGGCCAACTGTGCGCGAACGGCTGCCAATCCTGCGGCGGTTCCACGGAAACTGACCACGACCGCCAAGCGCGCGGACACCGCGCTGGAGGCCGCCGCGATCCCGCGCAGGGCGCGAGCTACCCGGAGAGCCTCGGAGGCGTCCGACGTCCCAGCCGCCGCGCCACGGAGCGCGGAGGCGCGGGCCAGGCTGCCGGAGGATAAACCTTGGCCCGCCGCCGCACCAGCCATGCTCCGGAGGACCGCCAGACGAGCGGTCCCGGTGCCTTGGCCGAATGCAATCCCGGTGAGCGAGCGTACCGTGCTGCTCGTCCGGAACAGCAGGAGAAGGGACATGGCCCTACTTCTGCACCGCCATCTCGAAGCACTCCGCGCCCGCCATGCGCTGGAGGAGCAGGAAGACGAGTTTCGTCGTGCCGTCCACGAACATCGCGGTCGCCATGCGCTGGCCGACCGCCGCCGTGCCCATCGGGTACCGGAGATAGAACGCCGGAGACAGCGTGCGGTTCTTGTTGTCCCACTTCAAGCACCGCTGCCCGCCACTCGGGTTAATGAACGCGAAGCGCCCGCCGCCCGTGTACGGATCGGGAGTACAGGTTGTCCCGGTCGTGAATGTCATGCCCGACCCGCCATAGGTGATCGCCGCCGTCCACGCGCCGGTCGCGCCACCCGAGATATCGAACAGATCCATCGTCGCCGCCGCGCCGCCACGGAAGACGTACACGTAACTGTTCCGCGCCTGCTTCGCCGCATCCGGCCGCAGGAAGAACGACGGGCACGCGAACGATCCGGCAGCATGCGCTGCCGACCTCGCGGCAAAGGTCGTGGTGTCCCACGTATTGGCGATTATCTGGTACGTGTACGTGTTGGACTGGCCCGATCCCCAATAGAGAATGCGGTCGCCGTTCAACTCGATCACGAACTTCGCGTTCGCGGAAGGCGTCACCGTCCAAGCCGGGACCGTGTACACCGGAGACGCGCCCGCCGTGTGGGACGTGATGTTCCTGCGCTGGCCCACAGCGGTCGGCGTAACCGTGTCCTCCACAATGCGGATTTGGAAGTTCCGGAACTCGTTGGCGAGCACGCCAGCGTCGGCACCCGCCACCGTGCCCGTGATGCTGGTCGCGCCGGTCGCGGTCGCGGTCAAGACGTCGAAGAAGCCCTTGCCCGGATCGGTGTCGTACGGGACGTACGACTCATCGAGGCCCAGGAAGGAGGAGTCGGTGCTCAACGTGGCGGGCAGGTTCGTCGTGGCGAGGTTGCCGGAGAAGGAATTCGTGGCGATGTCGTAGTACTTCCAGCAGCCTGCAGCCAGCGTGCCCGCGCTCATCAGGAACAGGCGTCCGGACAGGATCTCGTAACCGTCGCCGCTCGCCGGAGTAAACGAGAGCGGGGAGTCGAGATAGATGGTCGGCGTTGTGCCGCCCGTGTTACCGATGATGTAGCGCTCCTCGACCTTGCCCGATCCGCCAGCGCTATTGCCGATGATGCGGATCTTGAAGCCGTTCGAGTTGCCCTTGTTCGCCAACTGGTTCGGCGCAACGGCGGCGGGCAGAGCGGTGCTCAAGACAACGCTGCTGGTCGCCGCGCCCGCCGCGAGCGTGCCGCGCGGCCCCTGCGACGGCATCATTACCGCTCCC
>SCLI03000113.1_pt1 | contig 120625 bp, 106 predicted proteins | sample 7268041 | NCBI WGS metagenome assembly SCLI03 (sample SAMN10721081, study PRJNA514188) | viral metagenome | isolation source: depth-stratified mine tailings core A | place: China: Fankou Pb/Zn Mine tailings | collected 2017-10 | reverse complement strand
CGGAACCTCGGAAGCCAAACAGACATCGACAACTACAACGCATATGCAAAAAGTCTCGTAGAGAAGTACGACATCCATTTGGCTGACGGCGAGACCGTTGAATTCACATAGGCAAGCGCAACTCGGTAGAATAGCCACTTTTCCCAGCAGTGATCCCATTAAGATCGCTTCGGACTTGGGCCAACCAGTTCTTCATAGGTTACTTAGCAGGTGCCTTCGGGCTCGTCCTGAACAGCTTAGCTTAGTGGGCGAGGATTGAGTTTCTAGTCAGGCTTTGAGATCCGCTACTTGCTTAAGCAAGGATTTCGTATTTACAGTTCTGCCGTAGTTTCTTAATGCCTCTCTGTCGCTTAGGACTTCCTGCAGGGTTTCGACCACTAGTTCAGTTAGATCAGATTTAGACGCAAGCTCCTTCATCTGTCTATAGTCTATCTGTTCGGACAGTATCGATACTCCTTCTCTTTCTTCAGGATCTAGCAGCGCGATGATGTCAGAGCCATCCTTGACCACCTTGCCTTTCAGCCACTCAAGCCTCTGTGGATTCATTGTTGCGCCTTTGGTTCTGATATCGTACGACCTGTCTCGCCTAGCTTTCACCTTGAATAGAGTTAGGAGCGCTTTGCTGGGCACGTAGCAGATACAGTCCTTCTCCAGCCTGACCTCCTTCTTGCAGCCGTCATCTTCGCACAGCGAATACGGGAGCTTTTTCGACTCATCTTCGTGGAACTCGCTTGCACCGGCACGTTCGTAGCTGCAGGCATCTATTTCCATGTCGCCGATCTTCTCGCCTGTCTTTTTCGATACGATTGGCTTGCTAGCCGTTATAGCTGTCCCGATAAGATCTTGCTGGATGATCTCGTAGCCGTGGGACCGCTCGTAACCCTCTATAATTCCGTCAAAGCCGCCCTTGAAGCTCCGCCCGACTACGTCTATGTCAACTGAGCCGTAGTAGGGGTTGTAGAAGTAGACTGCCCACCCTCCTATTATGATTGGGGTACCGAAGTGGCGGTAGTAGCGCAGGAAGCTGACAAGCTCCGCGTACGAGGCTGCTACCATCTCCGAGCCTACCGGTGCTTTGTTGTTTACCATTTCTTCTTCTATCCTGTCATTTCACTAGATCTTCGTAACGTAACGCCGTCTCTGCCTCGCGGTCTAACAGTTAGCGAGGATGAGAGATCCGCAGCAGCCGCATACAGCTTCATGGCGCCGTCCCTGCCGGCGCCGCCGCCGCAGAAGAGGTCGATCACAACCTGCACTGGTTCGACAACGTTAAACTCCTTAACTTGTCTTGCGTCCCGCAGTATTGCTTCCGAATCGGGCCTAAGTATCTGGACCGTCACATCGCCTCTTCCCGCCGTGATATGGTCTGAGAGTTCGAGCGGCCTATCCGAGTAGACGTGAACCATCGGATAGGTGATGTAGTACTCAATGTACTTGGAAAGAGCAGAAAATGCGGTCAGCGCATAGGCGCCGTTATGAACTGCCGCCGCGTTTCTCACCATTCTCTCGACCTTCGATACCTCTGATTCCTCAGTTCTGATCTCCTTCACGACTAGCCTCGAGAGCGGCCGCTCCGTTGACAAGACTTCTAGCAGTCTGAGCGGGTCTTTGAGTTCCAGATGCCCCTTTGCTCTCTGCTCCACTATTCCTGGGGCCTCCAGCTCCTTGACTACGTGGTTTACCAGGTTTCTCGATGCCCCGACCGCTCTTGAGATCTCGATCTGGGAGCTCCTTTGATGCGCGAGCAGATATGTGATGACCATGTATGTTTGTGGAGCTGTTAGTCTCACCATTATCGTCACCGCCCACTTTTCTGTACCAACCTACATGCCGCCCTTATTTAAACAAATCCCATATTCATGGGATTATCCCATATCTATGGGATTATGATGACTGTTTCGATGCGGCAGATATACAGAACCCGCTTTTAGGTTCTGATAACTCTTCGGGACAAGAGTTAACTTCCATCCTTCTGCTTGGAGGATTGGAGCTGTTCGTCTGACTGTCTGCTCGTTCCCCTTCACAGCTTCATCTATGGATGACCGAGCCTGCGGAACCACGCAGGTCATCTTCTTCATCTTCTTCTTGCTCATTATGTTTAGTGAGGCTAGTTCGTCCCTATCCCATGTTTTGTCGCATCTTGGGCAGTAGAGTTTCCTCTCTGCCAGCATAACGACGCGGGAGCCACATTCTGGGCAGTTTCGGGATGTGCCTCTCGGATTCACATAAGTTACGGGTATGCCTTCCCATGCTGCTTTGTACTCGATTTGGCGTTGAACTTCACGGAATGTCCATGAGTTCATTCGTCCACGATATAATGCGCCTTGGCCGTTGCCCTTCCTGTAGAGTTTTCTTATCCCCTTCAGATTCTCCATGATGATGCGGAGCTTTTTCTCCTTGGCCTGCTGAACAATCTTCTTCGACACGATATGGAGTCGTTGCACTGTTCTATTCTTCTCTCTTCTTCCATACTTGGCGTAGAGTCTCTGGCTAATCCTTACGTCCTGTCTTGTTTGTCGTCCTATCTTTGCCCTGATTGCCCTATAACGTTCCTTGACTTCCATTACGCTAGATGTGTCGAATGCGGTTGTAACGCCTAGTGTATCGGACGTTGTTATATTCCTCTCATTTACATCAATACCAACATTTCCTAGAGGCTTAATCTCATCAGCAACCTCTTTTGAGAAGGCGATGCTCAGGCTGTTGCGACCCAGCGTAATTGAGCCTCTCTTGAGCGTCGGATCATCGATGTACTGGAAATGATAATCTGATCCTTGAAGCGTGAGGTAGATGAACTCTCTTGGCCTGACCGGGATTCTCAGAAGCATATGGTTCAGAGTGTAGGATTGGTTATCGAGCTTGAGGAATGCCTGTTTAACATAAGGGCTCGATTTTCTATTCTTGTTCTTATAAACTGAGTAGGCTATCTCGCATGCTGACAAGAGGTAGTGGGTATGAAGCCCGTATTGCTTAAGGCGGAAGTAGGCTGATTCGATTAGCTTGAACCTGCTCTTAGGCTTCTCCATGAACGCGATGCGAATCGCATCGTTGCACATTAAGCGAAAACCTTCGAAGAGAGAGTCAAGTTCACTCGAAGCTCTGTATCTGAACTGAATTGCCTTTACCGGTAGCAACAATGAACTACTTCCATCGACAAAATATAAACGCCATTTCCCGAAGAGCTAACAGAGCCATTACAGGCAAGGATCCTCGCGAGATGATTTAGGAGTCTTCTGTCTCTTCTTCGGGTGATATGTGCTTGCTCACTCTGCGTAATCACCCAAAAATGGAACAGAACCCACTTTTCATTCGCTTTTTAAAACAATGATCCAATTACTGATGAACCTCTTTGGTGCTGGTGAGCTCCCTCCCGATATCTCTAGATCCTTCAGACTGGGCTAACCAGTTCTTCACCCTGCTTTTTCAGCTCTTCACCAATTCTTTAGCAGGCGCCTTCGAGCTAATCCTGAACAGCCTAGGTGGAGAAGGTGGAGTCTACTTCTTCCTCGTCAAGCTCCCAATAGCCGATGTCGCTGCAGGCGGTATTGGTCCTGCCATGGTGAATGTGTTTGAAGTCATCAGGAATGTGTCGCTCGCTTTCTTTGCGGTAGTTCTGCTTGTGGCTGGCTTGAGCTATGCGCTGGAGTCCTTCGGGGTGATGAGGGAGGGAACAGCATCAGGCATCTTGACCGGAAGCGTCTTCACGTTAATCGTAATCTTCCTCACCCTACCAATATACAATGCGGTAGCAGCGCTCTTCAACGTGCTCACCGATCCAGGTTCAAAATTGATCTTGGAACCTGGGATGATAATGAGTGTGTTAAAGACAACGATCAGCCCTCCACCAGTCAATGCCGCTCAGGCCTTCCTCAACTACATCATGGCAATCTTCGTATTCATCATCGACTTGATAGCGCTGGTGGCGATAGCGGTTCTAGGCGCATTGAGAATATTCTTTGTTGGCGCTTTGGTGGTGATGCTTCCTCTGCTGCTAATTCTCAGGCTTATTCCGCTGACCAAAGGGGTTGCGGAGTCCTTGATTGAGATGCTTATCGGTTTGATGCTGTCTAGTGTGATAGCGGCGATCTTTCTAAGATTCGGCTTCGAGGTGATTCAGCAGTGGGGTGGACTGCTGGCTATGCTTGCAGCTTTCGGCACCCTCGTAGCGGCTGCGATGATGCCTACTGTGCTCGCACCCAGATTGGGAAGCGTCTTTTCAACCACCGCGGGAGTAATAACGGCAGGTGGAACAGCAGCCACTGTCATCGGGGGTGTATCTGCAGTCGGTGCAGGTACAGCCGGATTGAGCGTTATCCAGACAGCAGGAGGCATAGGGAATGTCTTCGGCCCAGCATCAACATTCGCAGGTACTGGACTACGTGCTGGACTAGGAAATAGAGTGGTAGGCTTCACGCATGGCCTCAGGCTGATGACGCCTGCTATGATGAAAGGTGGAACAAGCGGGTTTACACAGGGTACATTAGCCGTTTCAAGAGGGTTAAGGTTTGACGGCACAGGCTTCCCCAGAAGAGTCTCACTCGGTTCGCAGGTAATGGGACGCCAGCTTCAAACCATCCGCGACACAGCATCATATGATACAGCCCGCCTTCAGCTTGAAGGAACTCTCGCATCAATCGCCTTCAAGCCGATCCAAGGAGAAAGTGCTGGTCACGGCTGGCAGTACGTAAATGATATTACGGATCTAAGTGATGATAGATTGTCCGAAAAACTAGCGGATCAGATGGGTCAGCCGTCTCTAGCAGAAGATCCACATCGCACTGCAGAATCATTTAGGAGTTTCGTAGATACACTGAAGCAGCATCCTCAGCTCGCGAGTAGAGTATCCCATCACTTAGATCTCTTCAAAGAGCGAGGATCTCCACCAAAGGAAACTATTGCGAGACTTAACCAGAACAAATCTACTTTCTCCGATAATCTCAAGAACGAGGTCAATCATTTCAGAGGTCAGAAAAGACAGAAAGAACGCACATTAAGATACCAAGAGTATCCTTCGAATACAGATGCTCTAATGAATAGCCTATTCAAAAATAAAAAGGCTGAACCTAGTACTGATGAATGATGATGGTGGTTATTATATGGACAAAAGGAAATCGTCTTCAGTTTTCGGGCCAAGTATCGGCTTTGATGCTAGTATATGGGACATCTCCTTTTCCGTAAAGTTCTAAATCGACTATTTTCATCGCCTCTTTGATTTCTCTTCCTCTCTTTTTATTATCCCTCTTCTTAGCTTCGAAGTAATCGATACGAAGCTCGCTCAGTTTTTTGTCTAATATTGATGCTTCCTGTTTGTAGGCAAACCATTGTTCCTTGGTCATATCTCCCATTCTTTGCCTTCCCTGCCAGATATGCTCGTCTTGGAACTTTCTCCAGCTAGGAATCTTTTGCCATTTCATCGTCTTGCTGGTTAAATCAATTTTCACAGTGCTTGCGGATTCATCTCCGTGGGCCTGCGATACGTTCTCATCTGTGAACATATCGGGAGCTGGCAGTATTTCTTTCTGCCCACTCTCTTGAGCACCACCTCGCCGGCTGCTCAGGAATGCATCGAAGTCATCATGCCACTCTTCAACTCGTGCATGACCTTTCAGCCTGTATTTGTCGGTATGAATCTCGCGACCATCTTCACTAAGATACGATATGGCTAAACGGTTCTCCCTCAGTAGTGTAGTCGCTTGAATCATCTGAATTGTCAACATACGTGGTATTCCGCCCTCTTTTGATTCGAACATTATTCTTGTATTGGTAAGGTAGAGCGCTCCTTCGCCAAGAGATCTTCCCTCACTCTCAAGAGTAGCGTCATCCTGCCTTATGATACGCTCTCCTTCCTGCAAAACAATCATACCAATCAGTCTCTTCTTACCTGCTTAGCAGTTAACATGCAACGGACGAAAACGCTCTCACTCAAAGAACTTTCCTCCGCCTGTTAGTTCTATCTGTTTCACTTTTCACTATGTTTTCGTATCTTGCTTTATCCTTGGTTTTGAGGCTTCTAAGGAACTCCTTCAGCACCTCTTTGAAAATCTCTTCTTCAGAGATGCTCCAGCTCCGTTTCTGGCTTCTCACCATCTCCATCTTCACGTCACTCATAATGTTCTCTATAACAGAGATAGTTTCAGGACTCAGCCTCAGGCTCCAGGTCCTTTTACTCTCGCCCAATTTCATCCACTTGTAGATGAGTGGATACATCTATAAAATTCTTTCGCTTACCCCAATTCAACTCTGGATCATGACAAATTTCAAAGAAAGTGTATCTTATTCCTTGATTATTCCTTCTGGTAATTCTACAGCCTTTACCTTGACTGGAAGAACAGTATCTGTACGAGTACGTTGACGTTTCTTGCCTATTACTAAATATGGGATACTCAAATGGCTGTCTTGTTCGCCTGCTCTTGTCCTCTTGGAAAACTCGCTTAGATCTTCTTCAGCAGAACTCAATCCGCCTTTAGTTTCTGCTTCAATCAATATCGGGGCCACAATCGAAGCCCACTCACCCAATATTGAGATGCGTAGTTCAACTTCGATTAGCTCATCGGGCCTTCCTCTTCGGCTTCCGTAACCGATTCTGTACGGTCTAAGAGAAACTACAATTTCGCCATACTTAGTTTTAACATTCCAGCTCCCTCTGTACTTCTCGATAAATTCATGCACCTTGGTTTCGTCGCTTATTCCATACCACCACTGAGATGTATTCTAACTAGACCCGACTTTCTGAGTTCCTTCAGTGCATCCCAAAACTGTTCACCCATCTCCTCGGCTAGTTCATCAGCATCGTCAATACTCTCAATAATTCTTCTCTGGTTCGGATCCGAAATCCGGCTCTCAAGAACCTTCATCGCATCTTGCTTTGCTTCTAATAGTCTTGAGTACAGGGTAAAAAGCTCTTGGACATCCTGTGAGTCATTGATCTTCTCTGCGAATTGTATTTTTGTTTCGTCTAAGTTTACATTGAGATTAGCAATGTTCAGTAATATGCTCACTCTGTCGAACTCCTGAATAAAAGCCTCGTGCAACTGCTTTCGCCATTCTTTCTGCAATCGATAGTTCTCTTCCAAATCTTTCTGCACATCACTTAATGTCTCCTTTTGAAGACTTTGAACCCTTTCTTGATCAATTTCTACTGCCTTAGCGAACGGCTCAACTAATGGCGCTGTGAATCTAAGAGCGGTCTTGTTAAGCAGTTCTCGTATACTGTTTGCCTGTTGCCAAACGATGTCAACTGATTTAAGAGAGCCAAGCAAATCATAGAACTGCTGAAACTCTTAGTGTATGCGCTCATACTAATACCTGAACCATCGAGCAGTTCGATAGCGTTTCGGGCTTTCTCCAAGTTTTTTCGTGCGACTTCAATTTCTGTGAAGTCAGGCTCTTTCGACTCTAAGATTAGATCCACGGCGCTCTTTTTGACAAGCTCAAGAAAATCACCAACCACTTTTTCATCAATTAGTTCCTGTACCGCGGAATTATATTTGCTCAATTCTTCAGCAATAGTATCGATTGAGCCTTGCATTAAAAGCTCGTCAAGGATATTTTTCGCGAACTTAGATTTTAGCCGATTATCCCATCTTCCATTGAAAAGAGTCAAAGCAGTCTCCAAGTCGGTTAAGCTGGATACTAGATAGCCCTCTGGGATATTTTGAAATCCGCGCTTATCCAAGCAACCTTTCTTCAGCACTTCTATGATTTGCTTGGCTCTCTTTACCTTTGGGCTCTTTACCCATTCTTCTAACTCAGTTACAAAGCCCCCTAGTTGCTTCAAGTCTCCGTTCCACAATGGGGGAATGTTTTCTGGTACTCCGGTTACTTCAGATAAACCCTTCAGCTTCGCTTCTATCCCTAGAACTTCATTTGACTTTTGACTAACCAGCTCTTTAATATCCAATATTATCACCTTTGTTTAAGCTTGACATTGATTTCTTTCGCAAGCGCCAGAGTACGTTTTAGGTCGGTATCAAGGTCTACAAATTGTTGAATCATATCGGTTGCACCACTGATACCCTCTTCATACGGTGTCCATTCTAGTCCGTCTACATTATCCCAATCTACTTGCTGGTTGTATCTTGTCAATGCCTCAATTGACTTCTTATAACTCTCTTCAAGTCCGGCCAAAACCTGTTCCCTAGTCACCCCAAGCCATTCATATAGCTCATTGCTAAGTGTCTTGACTACTTCTAACTTCTGCTTAAAAGTGGTGGCCGTATCCGTCTTGCCTTGCCACTTGCTGAGCGTTGTTTGATCTTTGTGCAGATATTCATCTTCAAAGTCGGTGAGTACTTGCTTGGCAAAATCGGCCAAGAGGTGTTGAATAAATGGTGATGCATCACTGCAACTGCCCAAAATACTATCTAACTCAGTTATCTGGTGATAATTCCGTTCGCTTGCGGATGGCTGCAACTTGATATTGAGGGAATCGGCTAGATTTTCTCGTTCTTTGGCTAGTGATTCGATGTTGGAGATTATTTTCGATGATACTGTTCTTGCCTCAGTCAAGCTGATTAGTGAGGCTGGAGTCCGAACAAATCGGTATATGCCGATGAGTATAGTTTTGCTTTCTGTGTCTTCAGCGAGCCTGCAAAAGTCATCCTCAGAAACATAATGCGCAATACTTTTAAGATCTTGGAGTAGCGGCTCGTAATCTGCCCTTATGTTCTGCAACGGACCAGCCAGATCCTTTTTAGCTGTATACGATACGTCATCTAGCATTCCCGAAATTCCCGACCGCAGCTCCTTCAACTCCTTACTGTCCTGAAGCAGCTTTCGGAACCGGTACACTAACTCTCTTTCCTGTTTGCTATCAATGAATGCAAGTCCAACAACATCAGCGAAACGTTTGTAGCGAGTCCCGTACCGAACTACAGCGTCCTTGGAAATTCTTGTTGAGAACTTGGTTTGATCAAGCAGAAGCGCACTTAACGAAAGTTCCAAGAATGTTGTCAACATCTTCAGATAATGTGCAGCCTTTCTACCCAATTCTTTCTCGGAATCGCCTAATTCTTCTATCTGTTTTTCGATAAGACCCGTAAGGGTATCTGTACTTCCCTTTACTCCTTTCTCAAGGGCCCAAGCTGAGAAGCAGGCTAGAAAGTCACCAAGAACAGCTTTAGAGGGGCTTTCTATCCGTAACCTTCCATTCTCCTTAAGCCATGCTGCAACCCCATTCGGCTCAATCTCGTGCGTATCGCCGCCAAGAAGAATGCAAACGACTCCCATATGCGGTGGAATGAAGTTTAGAAGTTCACCTGAAGATAGGTACTCATTCATTTTGGTAGGATTAATGAAATAGAGAAACTTAATCGTTCCTCTACTTGTTGAGATTAGGTCCGTTCCAAGGAATGCATCTTTTTGCTTGCTGAGCAGAATGTCCCTTGCCTCAGCTGGCGATATGCCGCCAAAACTTGGGGAAGTGATTGGCATAGGAAATAAGTTGGAAACTTCTGTATACGACAATACAGACCCTCGGCTGTTAGAGTCTCTCCTCAGCCGTTGAAATAGGCCAGTATAGTATAGAAGGGGAAACTTGCCTCCCTCCTCCAGATCGCTTGTTTTATCTAGTATTTTTCTGACAGTCTCATTTTCCGAGGTTTCAGTTTCAACTGCTAGGTCCATTGCCAACTTGAAGAGAGACCAGAATTCCTCATGGCTGTCAGGAAGTAGGAATTTGCCATCCATCGAGAGAGCATCAGTGATAATGTTGAGGTAGTAACCAAAGAACTCTATTGACCTACTATCCCATCCCTGATCCTTTAGGGCGGACTTGATTTGACGAACAACTTCTGTTGTCTGTACAATCTGTCCATCAGTAAGATGCGTTAAGTCCTGTTGTTCATGTGGAAATAATTCAGCTACATATTTCAGCGCGCCAGACGTGTTGGAAATGCTCGCTAAGACATCTAGGTCAGCCGCCGGCACCTCGGCTACTGATCCAATTGCTTGCGCCGCTTCCTCAAACTCCTTGTAAGAACTTGGTAGCTGTTTACTGATTACGTCTCCCGCTTTATATGAGATACCGAGTCTACCTCGGGATAACCACCAAACTAAGTTTCCGGGGCTACCCTCACGTTGCCGAAGTACAGTTGCGTTTATCGGCTGTAAAGTGACCGTATCCCACCGCCTTCTTTCAGCTTCCCCATACAGTATTTCATAGTGCGAAAGAGGGGCAAAGGCTCCGATGGGAAGATACTTGGTATGCTCAAGCCAATATCCGAGCGGGCTTCTGTCATCCGTAGGTACTTTTGTCAGAAGCTGCCTGTAACTTCGCTCCATTTCGTCAACCAATATCACCGGGCAGTTAGAATTACTTTGAAATCTCTGGGACTCCAACCACGCCTTCATATCATCTGTTAGAAGCACCATTGTGGATATCGACCCTGTCTGAAACTTCACTAATTCCTCCTGAACCAGCGTATCTACGTGTTCAGCAAAGGTATTAGGGGGAAGATCTTGTTGTGGCAAAAGCCTGTCCAAAGTCGTGTAAAGTGCGATACCGCCATTCTCCCAAGTATATCTAAACGCGTGATAGAGGAGCTGAGTTTTGCCTTGTCCTATTCCGCCCCTGATTGCAATTGGATTTACTTTCTTTCCGTCGAGATATTCTTTTATTCTCTGTTCGAGGTAATTTCTGACCTCCTTGTGACGCTCAGTGTAGTCTTGCCATTGAAGATTTATTGAAGCTACATATCTTGACAACGCAAAATTCGCAGTCATTTGATTTGACAGCTGTATTTAACGGTAATGCTATTCGATTTTGATGACTTTGTGTGTCAGGGTATCCTAATTCATGATTACACCAAATTATACGATCTAAATCCTCTGTTGACTCCGCTTTAAAGTCTTCATAATGTCCGTCTTTGTTGATTACTAATGCCTAGAGTGATACGGACCCTTTGGTTTGAGGAGTTGAGTTTTCTCCGCGAACCCTTCTTTGATACTCCTCTCGGGAAACTTACATTCAGGCAGATGCTAATCATAGTAACCTTTGGTGCGTTAGCTTGGGGAGCAACATCACTTGCTTTTGACGCGATGCTCAAACTTCTCCTTGGCGGATCTATCTTCATCGTTGGATTAGCTCTTGCGTTTCAGAGGGTCAAGACAGTAACACCTGAGATGTGTATCCTGCTTATGCTGTCCTCCTCCACTTCAACAAAATTAATACCGAAACCAAAGCCCATCCCAGCATCACCTGCGACAGAGTCTACATCCAAACCTCTGGAGGCTAAGGCTCTGAACATATCAACTCAGGATATACAGAGCATAGTTCCCGTGAAGGTTGTGGGTGTTTTGAAGAATCCAGCCACCGGCAGGGCGATCCAGAGAAAAGGGTTTGAGGTGCTTGTTGAAGGCAAATCCTACACTAAGGGCAGCACCGACGATGAGGGCTTCTTCACAGTCTACTTCATACCAGAATCGTATGGCTCCTTCAAGGTTGAGGTAAAACCTGAAGGCTACACGCAGGTTCTGGAAACACTCGTAGTTAACGTGCAGCCAGCGCAAAGAGATCTTGTTGCGAAGAGGGATATGAAATGAAGAAGAATGGCGAGCAGGTCTTTACCTATGAAGTGATGCCGGTCAACTTCATCATGCTACCCGAAGTAAAGCAGGAGGAGCTGATCAACCGGTTCCACCAGTTCCTCAACGCACTGAACATCAGAGTCAGAATATTGGTGGCGAAGGGAAGCAGGACGATAAACATCTCAGAGGGGGAGGAGAGCTTTGAGATGAGCTATTACCGCTTCTTCATTGAAAGCTACGGCGAAGCGCTGGATAACTTGCTGTCAATCTTTGGACTGCTTTACCAGAGAGTCATTGAGACCCCGAAATTTGATGTAGTCAGAGTCTTCCCAAAACACCTTGTTCTGCCTGAAGGCAGGTTAATGAAGTCCTACACAGTTTACACGCTGCCCGGGCAGCTGGTGGAGGGCTTCATCAGCGAAGCCTACGGCGCCTCAGAGCAGGTATCTGTCGAGCTGAAACCCATACCTCCTGAGCAAGCAACAGTCAAGACAAACAAGTATGTGAAGTTCCTGAGAGGCACGCTTCTAGCCGATGAGGCTAGGCGAAGAACACCGGATGCGGAGAGGCTGCTCAAGTACCAGATGGCTGAAGAGGCGCTAAACACAGTCATATCCGGTCGAAGCAGGCTCTTCGAAGCCCGAGCAGTTTTCACCGTCTCAGGCAAGGATAGAGCGGAACTGAACGCAAATGCGAAGATTGTCAGGGATACTCTTCAAAGCAGAATGATAAGGCTTGACTCACCAAGATATTTCCAATATCATATGGCAACTGGAAGCGCAGGAAAGAAGCTCATTATAGACACAGCTACAGCTGGAACCTTCTTCCCCTTCGTAAGCGCAGATGTAATCGAGCTCCCCGACGGACTCTTTCTAGGAATGAATAGGCTTACCGGTGCTCCAATACTTTTTGACCCATATCTGCGCAGCAACTACAACATCTCGATACTTGGTGTGACCGGCTCAGGCAAATCCTTCTCATCCAAGATGCTACTCACAAGAATGCTTCAAAAAAGGGAAGAGGGAACGCCTTTCTTCATAATAGATCCTGAGAATGAGTATGGAAAGATTGGGGAACTCCTAGGGGCCAATGTGGTCACCTTCTCTCCCGGAGAGAAGCTGGGTCTGGATCCCATCAGTATCTTCTCTAAGCTAGAAGCCGCAGACATAATCGCCGACATAACCCATCTTCCACCACAGCGCCATGCCACGCTAAGGACTCTTGTGAACAAACACAGGAACTTAGAGGATCTCTACACAGATCTGCCGGGAAACGTTAAGCAGTACCTGGAAAGTATCGTGCGCGGGCCTGAAGCCTTTATCTTTCAAGGTGAGCCTTTGGAGTTCACGCCGAGAATGGTCTTCTCGCTCAGAAACCTTGAGAGCGAATTCCTCAAGCAGGTCATCTCGATACTGATCTTCGGTAAGATATGGCAGATGCTTAACGACGACGCATTCATTGCCAGAGAGGCTGAGAAGATAGTTGTAGTTGATGAAGCGTGGCTCTACATGGCTCTTCCAGCTGCAGCAAAGTTTCTAGAGCGGACAGCAAGGCTTGGAAGAAAGAGAAACATCCTCTTTCTGGTCATGACTCAAAGACCCGCCGATGTTTTAGGTGAGAGCAGGGATAAGCCGGGGCCTGGAAGAACAATTATCGAGAACAGCGCCACCAAGATCCTGTTAAAGCAGGATGAGAGTTCCGCCAACACGGTTGCGGAGACCTTCGGCCTGTCAGAGATGGAGAGAGATCAGATTGTGGATCTCAGGCCGGGACAGGGCATTCTCATCGCTGAAAATGTCCATGTCCCAATCCAATTCCTCGCATCAAAGGAGGAGTATGCGCTCTTTACAACCAAGCCGAGTGATTCGACCACGCCTGATTCATCTTGAACATCTAACTATAATTGCGCTTCAGCAACACTGGAATCGAAACAAATCCACACATGTTCTTGATTGATTAGATGCTGGTTATTTCTTCTTTCGAGTTCCATAGTTTCTCGAATACTTCAATCATCTTTTGGCTCAGGTTCGGGTCGCTCATCTCGATCGCTAGGTTGAACTCCCTACGGTTCTTTGGTTCCAAGATTTCGATGCAGCAGTACTCCCGATCCACCACCACGAAGCTGTATTCCACTTTACTAGTGTTTTTGATCCTGACTTTAGATACCTCAGGCGTTGTCGCTTCGATCGATGAGCGCTGTGCTGCTTCAGGATTATCATTCGGTTTCGATTCGGGTTGAATAAGTCCCGGTAGTTGTTGTAGTTTTCGTGAAGAGGAGGGGTCAAGCAGCGGATTGGCCGCTTCATTCAAGATGTTTAGGTTGATAATACCTTCCTCAATCTTGTCTAACAGTCCGCGGCTTACATTAGCGTCAAAGTATCTTGATGCGATGAATATCTCGTACTTGGCGGATTCGATGAGTCTGATAGTATCCTGTATCATCTCATCATATGTGTTGATGGTTTTAGCTACTGATGGCAGGCAGCCGCCACCACTACTATTACTATTGCTATTACCGTTTTCGTCGTCGTTGTCAATGCTGGGTTTCCTGAGCTTTGTATCGCTTAGGATTACTTCGACTATTTTTCCCAGCTCCTGCTCTGGAATAGATCTTGAAACTTTCAACTCATCTATTGCGAAGAAGTGCCAGTATCTGATTAAGGCCTCCTCAAGAGGCTTTACGTGATTGTTGAGCACCAATGCACCGAAAGATGTGTGCCTGTAGACACCATCCTTCCGCGTTACGAGACCACATTTCTCTAATGCTAGGAGAGCGGTGTAGTACTGCTTCTTAGTCAGTCCCATTTTTCTTTCAGACTCTTTGCAACCCCTAAAACCAGTAGCTGCCTCTCTGAAAATTTTCATAGCATTTGGACTAGACAAAACGTAAAGAACCGCTTCAAGATTTGGTATCTTGGTTATTCGACAAGGATACTGCGTTACAGTCGCTATGCCATGCCTCTTTAGACTCGACGAACCGCCAGACGTAACCAATCTTCCCATCCTTACTCGTGGTATGATATCAAAGTTATGGTGATGGTGGTAATAGTAGTGATAACGATGGTTACTCGCCAGATGCTTGTTTGTTTTAAGCAAATATCATCATTTTTGGCGCCTTAAAAGCTCCTAGAACTTTACACTTCGGTGTAAAGTAAGATTTGGAAAATCATGATGGTGATCATGACGACGACAATAGCAAGCTTCTTCTTCACGTTTCAGTAGACCTTCAGCAGCCTTTGCCACAGATGCTTAAGCAGGCTATGGAAAAGGCCGGGTTCAAGAATAGATCTGAGTTTGTCCGGACAGCGATAAAGGAGAAGGTTGACAAGATTCTTCTGCAAAGCCGGGTCTTTGCGATCTTACCCTTATTTTCATTCTTCTTTCCCCTTGATCAAAACTTTGCGTTCTTCACTTGGCTGGCTGGAGTAGTCGTGATTTCCGCTCTTTCTTCAATACTTGTGCAGCTGGTGAGAGCCGAGAGCGCGGAGGAGCAGGCTAGGGCGCAGAAGGTGATTGCAGGAGGCGTTCTAGGAGGGGCTGTGATGTTTCTAGCCAAACCTGTAGCGTTCTGGCTCACAGGCATAGATCCTACCGCTCCCGGCAGCAACCTACCAGCAGCTCTAATCACGATGGTGAACAACCTCCTCACTCTGCTGCAGTATTTGGGCGGCGTAGTAGTCGTAGGCGGGTTGATCTACGGAGGCATCCAGCTTGCAAGAAGAAGCAGAAAGGCTTCCAAGTAAATCGATGTTGCCGCTGGATACGTTCAGGGTCATAGTGATAGTGGGACTAGTATCGCCTATGGCTTTTCTTCTTTACAACGCTCTTCCCACTAAGTTTGCTGTTCCTCTCTTTGCTACAATATGGTGTCTAGGATTCGTATCAGATATCACGACCACTAAGAGGTTCTTTGTTCTTGATCCTGAGAACTTCAGTATCCATGAAAGAAACCGCTTTTTCCCCAAGCTCGTGAGATGGCTAGGTTTCACTTTGGCCATACCTATTTTCATCCTTATTGTTGAAGTACCGCTAGCTGTGGTAGCCACTTTCATCCTATCGCCGTCTTACTATGCTATCACTCAAGGACTAACGGTAGGTCTCGGTGAGACTTGGGCTGGCTTTTGGGCGGCAGCCTTGATGCTTGGTATCATACACTTCGACGCCGCGCTTCACAACTATTCTATTGAGCGGAAGAAGAAGGACAGGACGATTGGTAAAGATGCCTTGGCTTGAAGTCAGACCTCTGCAGACAGCCAAAGTCGAAGCCCAAGCACTCATCAACCAGCTCAATGCCTTGCACGCTTCAGGAGAATCGTTCAGGTTTCTGATAAAGTATGGAGAAAGCCCGACAGTTGAGGGGCGAAAGACCCTACAGTTCTTCTTCGAAGTAAACGAGACCCTCAAACCCTTCGTAAGAAACTTTCTTTCATCAGTTATCGATGCTGAGATAGTTGAGATTGAGCCTCCGAAAAAGGCATTCCAGTACCAGATTAGTCTGGAGCTGGCTCAGAACCCGGCGCTGCCGATTGCTCCTTCTGCTACTACGCCAGAATCGAAGGATAATCCTGTTGACACTATTGCTCAAGCCATGATTAGAGATGAGTGCTTCTTGGAAGTAACTGCAAAGCGGGATGATCGAGCCAAGTTCGAGATAGAACGGTATTTGCTGAAGAAAACGGTGAAAGGCGAATCCTTCCATCAAAGCTTTGCAGAGGTGTTTCTCGGAATCCTAGGTGCATTAGCATCTGGGCAGAGCACTACACGCCACCGAGAGAATTACTCTCAGAGAAAGACTCTGAGCCCCTCACTCCAAGCCTTGAGCGATGAGGCTCGGAAGAAAGCTACTAGCAACCTCTTCCTAGTCAGTATCAGAATATACAGCAATACTCCTGAAGACCTCAAGGTTATTGCGGACTCTTTACCTAACTACGGCCTAAACAGCTTCAAAGCATCCAAACCCAAGCAGAACAAGAAGAAGATGATGCGGGACGAACCGCACATAGGTGAAATAATTGAGCCTTCTAAACCTCTGGTAAGACCGCTCCTGAACCATCTTTGGAAGATCGCTCCTTTGGCTATGGTGGCGCTCTCCTTTTGGCTAGGCCTCTTCAACCCCATCCACTTCCTCAGCAGCGAACCTACCTTCACCGATTACTCCACCTTGCTACTCGCAGCTTCCACATCCTTCGTCCTAGGCGTGGCCTTCAGAAACCATTACCCGATAATTCTGTCATCCAAGGAGTTAGGGCTTCTTGTGAACCTGCCGTCGCAGCTGAAGAAGATTCCAGTGCAGTTCGGAGGCACACCCTCTACAAGAGTTGGGATAGCCTCAGCTGACCAAAGATTCACTAGGAAAAGCGAAGATAGTGAAGCCGGTTTTTGTCTATGAACCTGTTGAGGAAAATATTGGGGCAGCCTTCAGAGAAGAAGGCTGTTGAAAAGGAGGAACCACAAACACAAGGAGCGAACGAGACTTCCCGCCTCCAAAATCGTCATACCTACACCTTTGGAACCGATCGTGAAGGAAAGGAGTACGGAATCTTCAAGCAGGATCGGGTGCATACGGCGGTGTTCGGCTTCCCTGGCACAGGGAAAAGCACCTTTCTTCTCAGCCTAATCGTCCAACATGTGCAGGATGGGAGCGGATTTACGCTGATGGATCCTCATGGTGACTTGGCAAAGAAGGTTCTCACCTTCATCCCCAGAGATCAGTGGGACCGAGTAGTATACATCGATCCGATGACAGCTTTTCAGTACGGCTCCGTGGTCAAGATCAACTTTCTCCAGCTTTCAGGAGAACTTGATCGGAGCTTGGTGGCGAGGAGCTTTATGGATTCTTTGGCAAAGATCTACCAGCGGTTCTGGGGCCCGCGGCTGGACATGATTTTGCTGAATGCCCTGTATGCTCTGCTTGATCAGGATGAGGTGAGGCTCACCGACCTCTACTACATCATCGCAGATGAGGCGGTTCGGGACACCTATCTGCAGAATGTGAAGGATCCGAAGGTTCTCACCTTCTGGTGCAACGAGTACAAACGGATGCCTCGCGACGCGAGCTCCGCGGTGCTCACCAAGATATACCGCATCATTCAGGAGAAAATTATTACGCCGATATTCGACGCCTACGAGAGCTCCATCGACTTCAGGCAGCTGATGGATGAGTCGAAGTACGTGATAGTGAATCTTGGCGAAGGCAGGATAACTTCTGATCTAAGCAACTTTCTTGGCTCTCTCATCCTTGCAAGGCTCTTCTTTGCAGGGATGAGCCGAGAGGATACGCCTGAGGAGAAGCGTGTGCCCCACTACATCTATATTGATGAGGCGCACAGGTTCACCACCACAAGTACGAAGGATATTCTTGAAGCGCTGAGAAAGTACAAGGTTTATGCCACCATCGCATCGCAGTATGTTGATCAGTATCCTAAGGAGATCTCAAAAGCCATACCTTCGCTTTGCGATACGATGATCTGCTTTAGGGTCGGTAAGGAGACAGCTCAGACGCTTGAAGAGTTCTTCCAGCCCTACTACACCTATGAGCAGCTGGTGTCTCTCCCCAACTTCTGGTTCGCTGCAAGCGCAAAGGTGAAGGGAGTAAAGGAGTTCGCAGCATTGAAGACAATAGATATCACGCACAGCAACCAATCCTCGGTGCAGCAACAGCAACAAGAAGAAGTGGTCAAGCACAGCCTGAGAATTTACGGGAGACCGGTTGTGAAAGAGCAGTATACTTCTGCTGCTTCTCAGACTCAATCTCAACATCAGCAGAAGCTTGCTTATCCTAAGTGGTTCAAACCGTCAAGCTGGAACGTGTTGGCAGTGCTCTTCTTTGAGAATGGCGAGTGGACGCAAGAGGAGCTAGCCACTAAGCTGCTGAGGGACCGGGGTCTAGACTGCAAAACTGTGGAGAAGGCGGTTCACCTGCTGGAGAGTGAGGGGTTCATCACTTACAGGGATGAGGAGAAGCACTGGAAAGAAAAGGCGGATGGGGGTGAGGAAGGAGAAAGTGTTGAGAAGGATAGGCAGAGGAGGGAGAGATACTACAGCATATCTCCCAAAGGCATCGAGCAGTTCCGTACTCTTCCTCAGGGGCAGAGGGGAGGCAGCGATCTTCACCTCATCCTCATCCGAAAGAGAGTCGACATGTATCATCGGGACGGCTTTTACTGCATCATCGACACCGGTCAGCAGCCTGCGAGAAAACTACCTGACATCTTAGTCTACCCGTATCTGGAGGTGGACACATCGAAAGGTGGACGAGAAATAAACCCGGAGATATGGGATACGCCCCATAGATTTGCTGTGGAGGTTGAAGCTGAACCTGAGAAGCATCTTGAGAGGGTCTATGAGAACTGGGAGAAGAACCTAGACCTTGGACTGCCAACAGTCTTTGTTGTTGACAGCGAAAAGAGATGGGAAGATATTCGGAAAATGTTTGAGGAGAAAGGGAAAGGCAGGAATATCGTTGAGAACATTTTAGAAAAGCACGTAGCAGGAAACATACAGATCGATATCCAACCCATAACAACAGATGCAAACGTAACAACTACAGCGGAACCATCATCAGCAACAACAGCCCCGCTAGACCAAACCGCAACATCCGAGGCAACAGCAGCGGTAGTACCGCAAAAACTAGAAACAGATCTATCTGACGTTGCTGGTGCTTCATCAGCCAGTCAAAACGGTGATGACGTTCAATCCAGCAGCAGCCGTTCTGCCAGCAGAGTTCAGTTGGAGATAGAAAGAATCAATCGCTACAAACAGGAAGGTTTCACTCTAAAAGTAACGAAGCATGGTAAGGGGCGTTACCTCTCTGCTCGCAAAACCGAGCAGGGGCGAAGGGTAGAGGAGTACATCGGAGCAATAGACGGCCCGTTACTTGAAGCAGTCTTGAAAACGCAGCCCGACCTTCTAGCTCAGGAATAAGCAGTAGGATTAATTTGAGATCGTATCTGAGTAGCGCTTCTTCATTTGAAAATGGGTGATGGCTCTGACCATCCATCTGGTTTTTGATACTGTTGCGTCTTATGTCATGACCTAAAGTAGTCAAGATATACTTATCTTGAGCCTTGCTATAAGTGACCTGATTGAAGGTTCAACCACCGATACTCTACATGCTTGGTTTGGGGCTTATCTTGTTAGCCTCAATTCTGGGCTATATGATTGGTGCATCTTCTTCTACTTCGAACATAATAACAAAGACCACTACTGAGACAGCCTACTCTACAGTTTCCAGCATCACTACAGTGCCTACAACGATAACAGAAACTAGAACTCAGACAACCACCTCTACGCGTAACGTTACATCTACAGTCACGGTCTCAACAATCAGGTTACTGCCACAAACATTTGGTAACAATAATTCTAGAACTGTGAGCGAACTGATTCCTGACAGAGGTGTTCTTGTCACTCTTTCAATCAATGGCTCTGAATTCCACTATGGGGAAAAGGTGGGCATCACCGCTACAATAACGAATACTAGCCCGGTAGATGCTTGGCAGTGGTTAATGCAGTACGAAGTGCTCGTAGTTAACAGAGGCAATGACCGTGAAGTCTGGACTGCACCTGAGGGAGCTTTCCAAGAAGAAGGTCTTCGTCCACCTAGAGGATGGGATACTACGTTAAAGCCGTTCGAAACACAAACAATACCTTACATATCAAAAACGTGGAACCTAGAACAGCTCCAAAACATCAACGGATCAGTCAGTTACACAGGCAAGTTTGTTCCCGAAGGAAACTACACTATAATGTGGAGGCCCGGCTTTGTCAATTCGCAGGGCCCTTTCAACTGGCTTGAACTTCAATTCACTGTAAAGAAGTAAAGGTCAATTACATTAGTCTGTATCTCAGGTATATGACAAAAGACGCAACAGTATCTGGTTTTTCGCTCCTTAAATAGCATCAGTGCAGTAATGATCTGCGCGTCATATACCGCACCCACCCTAAAACTCACCGAAATTTTCTCCCAACATCCCTACTTATCTCCATCGAGAAACCACATCTTTTTCTCCCAATTCTTCTCCCAATACGATCCCACTCTCACTAATTTTCTCCCAATGCTCCTGCTTCTCCCAAAATTCTCCCAGTAATCTTCTCCCAATCCACATCTCAGGCACGCCTAACTTCTCCCACTGTCTTGGTTTCTCCCAATTTTTCTCCCAGTTTCTCCCAATGAATCCCAGCGAAACCACACCCGTATCCAGATTGATGTAATTTGACGCGTATCCAGCCTTTGAATGAGGCGTCCAAGTCCTGGCCTCAGCTCATCTCGTGAGTAGACTGGTGGCAAACCAACAAACAGCTTACTCTTTTGGTAAGGCTTCATCTTTAGGCTTCTCTTTGAGCTATTCCATCACGTCTAGGACGGCTCTCTATCCATCAGCATAGTTGGGAGCATCAAAAGCCCAGACTGCAGATTTAGCGATGAGGTCATCTCACCCGTATTTTCTTTCAAGCGGCATTAGACGACCATAGGGGAGCCTATCAGCGGATGCTCAAGCCAGAGGAGTAGTAGATCGACATAGGAGGTGTCAACATGAAGGAATTGAGCATAATCCTGCAGAAGGCTAGGCCTCTGGGAGAATGCCCGAAGGCGGATAGAAAGGTTCCGCTCCTGTCACTGCTGACTGAGGCGGAGAAATACATCGCGAAGAAGTACTCCTACATCGCCGTAGAAACCAGCGAACAAGAAGCAACAACAGCAAAAGCAACAGCTGCAGTATACTTCGTAAGGCCCATTGACCAAGTTCCCGAGAAGGCAAGAATCCTTCGAGACTCAAGCGGTGCACTTCTGGGCCTGCCCACCGTAGCAGGAGGCTAAACTAAGCATGGCCTCTACAACAACAGCCTACACGGCTAAGAACATCAAAGAGATGGACATCAACCATCTCACAGCACTGATGGAGAAGAAACTTGGAAAGCAGATCAGCCCAAGCACACGGTTGCTTCTCGCAGTTGCTCACGGTGCAGGTAGAGCTGGAAGCTCAATATGCACAGTGAACCTAGGAAGCGGCGAAGTCAACGAAGAAACCTTGAACTATGAGCGGATAGCAGAGTTCCTGAACGGCCCTGACAGAGAACTGACTACTAAGCAGTACCTCAGTCCTAAGATTCTCATTGCAAATCCTGAGCACTTGGCGAAACTGATCCTCTTCACAATAGAGCATACGCCAAGTCCTCAACACGTAAACCAGATGCGTGAGAAAGACCCGTCATACCGAAGCCCGATTGAGAGTCTCATCGATTGCCTCCAATTTCTCACAGGAATAACCAAGGAGTACGAGCCGACCGGATACCACTTCGCAGTCTACCCTGATGGAGAGTATGGCCTGCACTTCAGGGGATATGACTTTGAAGACCGGCTTGTAATGGATGGAGGAATACTCCTCCACACAGAAACACAGGCAGCAGAAGATGAGCGGCTGTACAACGAGAGGATGAAGTGGAGTGTCCACACGTAATTCCACCGCAAGAACCATCAAGCAAACAAGGCGTCGAGGAGAGAAGACCGGTTTGAACTTTGATCTCAAGGACTCAGAGTTCCTTACCGCTCAAGAAAAGGCGCTCATCCTGAAGCAGTGGAAGAGGTTCATAGAAAACGACTTCAGACAGGAAGACTTCACCAAGAAAATCTACGATCATCTGCACCTGCACTGCAGCTTCATCGCACATTTCAACCGTGAAGGCTTCTACCATACATACTTCGAGAATCCAGAGGACACAATCAGATTCATCAGACAGTTCGACTCTGATTTCGGCCTCAAGTCAGTAGAGTACGGAGCACTCTGGTGGATACAGGGAGACTACTCTGATGTGAACAATGCAATGTGTCAGGTGATGAGCGGGTTCAAGGCAGATCTCTACGAGAAGCTGCAGGCTGAAGCGAGAGCGAACGACATCGCACGTGCAGAGGCGCTTCTCGCCAAACATGGGATAGTAGGAGTGAACCTATCAGATGCCTGACTACATAGCTGAGTACACAATCGCAGAGCAGGATTTGTGTGAAGACAAGAATCCTCCTCTCTGCGACTCGTGCAGTGAACCGTTACCTGAGAACGATGACGATGGGAACAGCAAAAGCTTCACTGTGCACGGATTAATGCTGGATTATGGGAAAGACGGTTACAGTCTCTGGGGACTTTTATGCCTAGACTGCTGCCGCAAGTACCACAAGAAGCTGCCAATCGTGCCTGAGAAGGATCTGAACCCGGACGTGAAGCGCACACTCCACAATGTGTTGGGCAGAGAGATGCAGTTCACCTCTGGCGATACGTGGGAGCAGGCGTTCTTCGGAACATAAATGGAGCAGAAGTCCCTTGGCTAACGAAGGTAAAGAAAAGGAAAGAGACGCAGCGAAGATTGAAGAGCTGAGAAAGGAAGTCGAGAAGGATACTGCTGGCTTCTACAAGCACTATCAAGAAATCAAGGATGAGCTGTGGAAGACCAGAGAACAGCTCAGGTCTGCTGAAAGCATCCTCTCAGAAGTGATTGACTGCGGCACAGCAGATCTCCAGTGCATCTACGATATGGAGGAAAAGCATCCCGGCACAATCGATCGAGCAGTCGATCTGAAGGAGGAACTAGGTTCAATCAACTTCGGCAACTTCGTGATGGCTGTCAAAGACAAGGCCTTGGAGGAAGTTGAGGACGAAGACGAAATCTCAGAACAGGACAAGGAAAGCTTCCAAGATGCAATCATAGACGACAACTATGTTGCTTGGGGAGGAATAGCTGCCTACGGATACTACCAAGGCGGAGACAAAGAGGCAAACGAGAGACGGCAAGAACTGTTCTCAGACTTCGTGAACGGCAACCTGTCAAAAGAGGAGTTCCTCAAACAGTACAACGAGGCCAAGCCTGCTGAAGAAGAACAGGAACAGCTGCCGGAAAGCAGCGGTGAGTGAGTAATATATGGCAAATGAAACAACAATTAGAATCTACAAGCCCACACTCATAGATGAGAAGCCACTCCCGCTGGACAGTGCAGAACTTGCATATGCTCCGAAGCTGCTCAACGCATCCAAAAATGGTCTCATCCCCGTTCAGCTTGAGCAGGATGTAGTAATTCAGCGGATATCCCACGACCTCTACGCGAAACCAGAATCAGGTTTCAGAGAGCTCTACAACAATGAGGCAAGGGCCTGCAGAATAGCCGCTAAGCAGTACGGTGCAAAGCCGAGGATAGAAATCTCACTCATACCGTCTGAAAGGAAGCTTGTAATCCACGGAATAGACAGCCTAGGCATATCTCAGGAGAAGTTCCTAACAGTCTACACAGTTCTTGGAAGAAGCGACAACTGGGACGGCAAAGAAGTAGGAATGTTCGGCTTTGGAAGAGCCAGCTACTCAACCATGTCAGACATCATGATTCTGGAGACATTCAGCAGAGAGACGGGTGAGCAGTATGCTACTCTGGGGAAAAACGGGGTAGGCTTCAACCTCTTGCCGCAGCCAGATCTCAAACAGCCAGGAACCAGAATCACCCTCACGCTTAGGGAAAACATAGATCTCAGGAGAATAGTCGAAACAATAGTGACAGTATCGCGTTTCTCCGGCGTAGAGACCTACCTGAACATCGAGGAAGACCTAGGCGACGAATACTATCAACGTGACGAAACAATACCGGAGAAAGCTGGCAGATATCAGCTGGGACCTGAGAGCTTCAAGGAGTATCTGGTCAAGCGCATCAAAAACGAGGCTAGAAGCTACTGGAAGGTTGAGGAGCTAATCCCGATCGAAGTGGACGACGAGTCGTTCTATCTCTACGGAGTCTTTACAGTTCGGTCAGGATACGACAACATCAGACAAGTTGAGAAGCCGAGCAGCAGCTCAGGCGAAGTATACCTTGTAGGCACACCAATTGAAGCTTCACTGGACCTCCCATTCTCAGCTTGGATCCTTAACATCAAGGACGAGCGGAAATATCAACCTACAGCGGATAGAGAGAGGCTTTGCGACGAGGCTGTCGAATCCATATCGAAGAAGATAGGTGCCAAGTTGAAGGAGGCGTTGGCGCATCTCGAGCTCAGGACGCTCGACGACTATCTCTCTTCAAGCTTCAAAGACATCTACAAGGCCTGCGACAGCCTCCGCCTAGAAAAGTATCTTTCACAGCAAACAGTGAACATCTGCAGGTTCACCAGAATAACCGTCAAGGCAGACGGTGACCGGAGTACCAGAACCATAGGCGAACTCCTGCGGTATTCAAGAAACCTGTTCTACCTGCCTTCACTCAACATAGACAAGATCGCCCTAATCAGGTCGAAGGTCCCGGATGCGATTGCCTTCAAGATACCTAAGAGGGACTTCGCATACGAGTCTGTTGAGCTGATGAGCCGGTTTGGAGTGCGTTTCGGAGATGAGTTCATCAAGCAGAACAAGCTCAGGCAGAAGAGAAGAGCAGCTACGCCTCTAGAAGAAGTCGTGCTTCACTCAGCCGGCCTGGGATGGTACAGCTGGGGCAGGTTCCAGACCGTCAGAAGACACACAGAGAGAGTAAGCGAGTATGGATTTGGAGCGGCTAACACTATCAGAATACCTGAAGGTAGAATGAAGACATACCTCGAACTGCTGTCGACTATCAGGACCAGATACAAGATCGTGAAGGATGATGCTAGGCTCCAAAGAGGTGTCTCGCTACAGGAGTTCGTGCAGAAGAAGGTGGCTTCGAAGATGGTGGAGACTAGCGATGGAAGAATGAAGTTCAGCGAAATCGCCAAATCAAGTAAAGATATCAGTCTGAGACTCTACAGCGACCCAAGCCTATCGAAGCATCTGAAGTCGGATAGCAAACTCACCATCATTGGAGATGCTGATGTGCTCTTCGAGCTCATGGTTTACCTCAAGTACCACGATGTGATCTATGAGTATGACGGCTCAGGCAGCAATGCGTTCAGGGATTTTCTAGGCGAGAAGATGTATCGAAGCGAGTTCATCAACGACTCAGGCTACGAGAAGATAGGGGATAGCGAAATCACATACAGCATCATTCACGCCGAAAAGGAGGTTCGTGATGAGAAGCTGCTCAACCTGTTCCTCAACGCAGCAAGGCACAGCAGAGATGCAGAAGAAATCTCATCAATGAAGAACTACGTCTTGGAGCTCAACAAACGACTAACGGAAAAAGTGATGGTGGTGGCGGTGAAGCAAGCAAGTTGAGTAGCAGTAGTAGCAACAGCAGTATCATCCTTGAAGAGAGAAAGGATCTCCTGATAGTTCTGCTCGACGGCAAAGTTGCCGCGCTGTCGAAGACTCCTTACACAGTTCTGAAGCACAAGTACTTTCAAGGAAAAAGAATCATCTACGCATTCAACAACAGCGAGATGGAGCTAGTCGAAACCTACGATGATGGGATATTCAACGCCTACCTGAAGTCCGCACATCTACAAATCAGGAAGCGAGATCAGGTGGCGGAGGTCATCCTCAACCATCATGACACAGGAGACACAACACATTATGAGAGACTATTCGGCCAAGAATATGCTGAGCAGAACCGATTGGATCTTCTGAAACACCTGTTGCTAGAGTATCGTCAAAGAGTAAGGTTCAGCAGTAGCGGTAACCAGTTCGAGGTGGACAGTTTCTTCTCAGTAGACCAGCACGGCAACGCCCACGTCAGAGATGATCCAAGTAAACCAGCAGGCTGGAGGAACCTCTGCCTCGTCGCGCAGGGACAGCTCACACCAAGATACGTGGAGACGCCCATCGGCCCTGTGCAGCTTGATGAGAAAGGACTCACAATACTCGCCAAGGTCCTCTTCCTGCTCAACCCGAACCTTGAGGACCAAGTCTTCACCCGACAGATCTCAGAGAAGCTCAGAAGGATGCTGGAGCACAATGCAGGTCGGGATGAAGAAGACCTCAAGCTTGAGGTGTAAAGCCTACGGAGATACCTTGGCTCCTCACAATCATTCTCGCCTTCACCTCTGACACAAAGATACACCTAGCAAAGACACGTGAAGGAAGAATAAATGTGCGAGCACTTGTGAAGACTATGAACAACCTGATGGAATCTATGGACATAGACGGTCTTCGCCAACAAATCAGGCAGCAACCAAAAGAGGCAGTGACTGCCGCTAACTACGTGAACAAGAAGTATCGGTACGTGGTTCAGAGCATAGTCATAGAAGAACTACGCGCACAGAAGAAGTAACCACAGCAGCAACGCCGCGACGAACCCTTTTCCGGGCACGCATGCGTGAGATGCCCGATGATTCCAGGGTTAACCCCCCTGAAGAGCTGGTGAAACCTCAACAAGGGTCACTCCAGCGAAACCTACGGCTAGTTAGCTAGTTGGGTAGCATAACCATGCCGGATGGTCGGGGGCATTCATTTCCAGCCAAACAGAACAGAAGACCATCTGGATCGTTACTACCGCCACTACACCATTCCAACAGACACATGTGGCAACGTTGGCTGGAGACCAGTCGACCATCAATCAATCACAGACAGTTGCTCGCAATCCGCTTTGAAGGGTGGCGCAGCCTACCAATAAACGGTCTAGGAAGTGGACTAACTAAACCAAAGTGAAGACAGTGTATCAACCGATTCAGCAGGCAAAAAAGTTGGATACAGCCTCATCGGCGGCCAAGCTGCCTGCATCCTAGTGGGAACAAGCAGGCAAAGTCCCACGCCACGAAACATTTGATGCGGGAAATCCTGAAACTGCCCGCATGTATCGGTAGCGGTGGCTGTAAAAAAATTTTGTACGGCGGTTTTGGTGTGTGATGTTGAGTTTTGGTTGTTTGTTGGGTGCATTTCAGTCAGTACAGTTCGGTAAATACAGTGTCGTTTTGAGTTGAATAATACCTTCCATGCTACCATCTCTTTTGTTTGCTGAATTTCTCAGCGTAATGTGCGCCGGGGATCAGTAACATTTCTTCTATGTAGCCGGCGATGTAATTCTCAATCCAGTCTTTTTGTGTAGCCATTTCTAAATAATGTTCTAAGGGTTGTTTGTGCCTTTTTGAAAGTGACTCTGCCATGTTTATTGCGTACTCGATGCCTCCGTCCACTAAGTTCAGCTTATGTATTTTTGAATCAGGTGAGGTAAGTTCCTCTTCCCAGAGGTTTGGGCTGTACCCCATTTTTGTTGAAAGTGTTTGAGGTAGGTACTCTAATGATATTATGACCTTTGCATCTAAACCGTACTTTCCAAAGAATTCTTTAACTAGGTTTTTCGCTCGTTCTGATAACCAAATGGTCATAGATCATCAACGGTTAACCGCAATTCTTCCATGCTTCATTTAAGATTTTCTTTGTGGTTTCTATTTCAATTCATTTTTCGATTTTGAAGTTGATTGTTATTGGTTGGTTGAAGCCGCCGTTGCAGCAGCCGTTGATGCGTGCGTAGTCGGTGGTGTAGCTTGGTTGCCACTGGATTGTGTATGTTCCGGGTGGGGCTAGTACGCCGTTGTATTCTGGTGCTACGCCGCAGTTTCCTTGGTAGCAGACTTTGACGATGTGGATGCCTGTGAAGTTCCATGTTTCGGTCGCGTAGTCTATCTCAACAGTTTCATGGGGTTTGATGCTGAGTTGCCTGTCGAAGCTTGGTCTTAGGTTGTCTAGGCCGTCGTATATGCCGATTGGGGATGTCCAGGCTTCGCCTCCTGTGCTGTTGTATACGTAGATTTGGAACTCGGTGATGAAGAAGTTGTTCATCGGGTTGGGTGTTAGGTTGGTTACTGTTCCTCTGATATGCATTGTTTCTCCGTAGTGGTAGGTTTGCTTGTCGATTGAGAGGGTGAAGAGCAGGGAGTCGTTGCTCATTCTTCTCATCGTTATCACGCTGCCGTTCCCCAGAATGGTGGAAATGTCGCCTGTATCAAAATTGGTCGTTGTGGTTGATGTGACGGTGCTGGTTGCGGTGGTGGTTTTGGTCGCTGTCTCAGTCACTGTTGTTGGTGGCAATGTGCTGAAAGATATGGTTGTGACAGTGGTTGTCGTGGTGATTCTGTCCTGAAGTGTCAGGATTCGTCCTGCCTCATAACTCGCTACAGCAGCCACCACTGCTACTATTATCAGTGCTGTGAACAGATATCTTCGCTTCAGCATCTCTACACTTATGGAATCGGTGTTAGAAATAAGTCTTGACTGGAGAAACCACCACACTTGGTGTCGACAGCTCATCTGCAGACAAGAGAAACATCACATTCCAAGACCAGCAACACACTCTACAAACAACGCCTACACCTACAAAACACCAAACAGGATTCCAGTCCAATCCACGTATGCACTACGCTATTGGAGGCAACATCACCTTACGGGCGCGAGAACATTACGTTACGACGAATTATTCGGTTCTCCCATGTCGGTGTAGGCTTTGATGCTAAAAGAGTCTCGTAACTAACTTAACGTCACCACATAGACATCTTATGAATAAGCGAACATTAAAAAACATGCTCTAGAAAAATGAGACCGTGCCATCTGTTAATCTGGAAAACTGGGACAACAACGTTCACAACTATCTAAAGTCGATAAAGACTAACATGGAGCTAGGAAACTATACTGAGCACACGCATAGACCAGCCTTGAAAATGTTTCTTGAGGCCATTTGCCCTAAGATTGTGGCAACCAATGAGCCAAGAAGAATAGAATGTGGCGCACCCGACTTCATTATAACGCACGGGCAATCTCCTTGGGGTTATATCGAAGCCAAAGATATCTGGACTCAACTTGATGAAACACAAGAATCCGAACAAATTGAGCGTTACCGTAATTCGCTTTCTAACTTAATACTGACAAATTATCTTGAGTTTCGCTGGTTCCTAAACGGCGTGCTCAGAGAACCGGTGGTCTGCATTGCAAGTGTCACAAATGACAATAAAATAGAGGTGTCTAACGAAGGGCTGATTGAACTTAAGAACATCCTCCTAGATTTTCTTAATACCAACGTTAGAACTGTTAAGGACTCCAAAGAACTTGCTAGTCGGTTAGCCAATCTCGCAAAGACGTTGCAAACATCTATTGCTAGCGCATATGCAGCCGAAGATGAAGATAAAGATGAAGAGTTGCATAGCCATCTTTCATCGATCCGCGATATACTGGTGCCTGATCTTACTCCAGCTCAATTTGCTGATATGTATGCACAGACAATCACTTATGGATTATTTGCCGCAAGATGTTACTGCACAAATGCTGAGGAATTCACCCGTGAGAAAGCCGCATATTTCCTCCCGAAGACAAACCCGTTCCTTCGAAAGTTATTCACCCAGATAGCCGGGCCGGACCTGAATATCAGATATGCTTGGATTGTGGATGACATTGTGGACTTATTGGCCAGAAGCGACATGGAGTCAATTCTCAAGGACTTCGGAAAATCAAGTGGAAAGGAGGATCCTGTAGTTCACTTCTATGAGACCTTTCTTTCCGTGTATGACCCCACCCTCAGGGAGAAACGGGGCATATATTATACCCCAACACCAGTTGTGGAATATATAGTAAAGTCAGTAGACGATGTTCTCAAAAAGGATTTCGCAAGACCAGATGGCTTGGCGGATCCTACTACGCTTGTCCTAGATCCAGCCTGCGGTACTGGAACTTTCCTTTACTTCTTGATCAAACTTACACATGATCGCTTGGCTGGACAAGAAGGTTTGTGGAAAGATTACGTTGCAAATTTACTCGAGCGTTTATTTGGATTCGAGATTTTAATGACGCCTTATGCGATAGCGCATTTAAAGCTGAGCTTGGAATTGCAGGATTTAGGATACACATTCAACAAGGAGCAACGATTAGGTGTATACCTCACTAATAGCCTCGAAGAGGGGTTGAAGAAATCCGAAGTCATATTTGCAAAGTGGCTAAGTGATGAAGCAAATGCAGCTGCCGCTGTTAAGCGAGAGAAACCTATCTTGGTCGTTTTTGGTAATCCGCCTTATTCTGGGCATTCATCTAACAAAGGTACGTGGATTAGGAACCTAATACATGATTACAGATTAATAGATGGTAAAGACATAGAGGAGAAGAACATTAAATGGTTACAGGATGACTATGTCAAATTCATCAGATTCGGTCAATGGCGGATTGAACAAACAGGACAGGGAATAGTTGCATTCATAACAAACCATGCTTATCTGGATAACCCTACTTTTCGTGCAATGAGAAAGAACCTGATTGATCATTTCACTGATATCTACGTCTTAAACTTGAATGGAAACAAGAATCGTCGCACTACAGCTCCTGATGGCCGGAAAGACGAGAATGTATTTGATATAAGACAAGGCGTCGCCATCGTGATCCTCGAGAAGTGCCCCGAACACAAATCACCCGCAACAGTTTCTTATGCAGAATTATGGGGTGACAGAGATAGTAAGTATTCTTATCTCAAAACAAATACTGTATTAAGTACTGAGTGGACTAAACTCCAGCCTGAAACACCTGACTACTACTTTGTTCCAGTCGATAGGACTATGGACTCAGAGTTTAATCAGGGATACTCCTTGCCAGAAATATTCCCGAGGAACAACGTAGGATTCGTCACGTCGAGGGATAATTTAGTAATTGACACGAATCTAGGTAGACTTGAAGAGAGAATTAGTCAACTATTGGATTCTAGTATAGATGATGAGGAGCTGAAACAGAAATACAATATCCAAGACACTAAAGATTGGCATCTGTCTGATGCGAGGAAAAAGCTTAGATCTGACTCATCTTGGAAAACACGGTTTGCTAAGTGTCTATACCGACCTTTTGATGAAAGATACATCTTCTTCTCTAAGGATCTTTTAGAAAGGACAAGACCAGACATATCTGATCCATTACTAGCAAAGGGTAACTTTGCGTTGGTAAGTATGAGACAGGTTGCACAGGACGACGTACCATACTCCTATTCGACAGTCACTCAATACCCGGTCGATAACCGATGTTTTAGAAGTAACAAAGGGATAGTACAAGTCTTTCCTCTGTTTGTATACAACGCGAAAAAGGATTTAGTCCCTAATATTGGCACCACATTCAGAGAACAATTTTGTAAGGCAATAAATAGGAACTGGAGTGAAAAACCTGACGCTGAGAAAATAGATCCATTCTCAATTCTTTGTTATGTAGTTGCCACTATGTTCTCCAACAATTACAGGACAAAGTATTCCGAGCTTCTTAGAAGGAACTACCCTAAGATTCCGATAACAGCAAACTATGAATGTTTTACAAAGCTAAAGAGCCTAGGAAATCAACTTGTAGATGCTCTAACACTGAACACAGGAGCAATTTCTCTGCTGATCACAAAATTCCCAGTGGAGGGCCCCAATATAGTGGAATCGAGGTTTCCAATCTATGAGAAGGATACTCAGCGAGTCTTCATCAATAAAACGCAATACTTCGAAGGTATTTCTGACTCGATTTGGGAGTATCAACTTGGAGGTCGACAAGTTTGTTGGGAATGGCTCAAGGAGCGTAGAGGCGAGCATCTATCCTATGACGAGATGATGTTTTACCAGAGAATGATAGTTTGTATTGCTCGCCTCATCGAATTATCGGAAAAGATTGACCAAACACTAGATGAATATGGGGGAGCGGTTATTCCAAGGTCCGTTTCGACTGAGTCGACGCTGTCTGATTTTGTCGACTAGTTATTTAATCGACAAAAAGCGTCAAACAGCTAAAATACACCTTAACTAGGCGGAACCCAGATTAGCAGAGGAACAGTTATTATCATTACATTCTAATTACATTCTATATACGTTGTCGGTTTGTTAGGCGATAAACAGGATCTTTAGAGATTGGGAGAAGATTTCTGTTCTGCGCCGTTGTCAAGCGCTACACTGGACAAATGTTTTCAGTGTTTCTCTTAACAATGATTTTTACTTACTCGATGACTGTTCTCCATCAATGGAACTTGTTTTTACGCCGCTTTAATGTCTGCTCCTTCCTTGGTCCAGTCTCCAAATTCGTATGTCATAACGCTTGGGCAATATTTTTCCAAAAGTGTTCGGGTATCGGTATCCTCCGTGGCGATTATTACTTGGTTTTGTTTGGATAGCGTTGCAATGAGCTTTGCGAATGCTTCTTTGTGTGACTTGTCCATGTTTTGTGTCGGGTCGTCGAGGATCATTATTGGCAGATTGCCGGCTTGCTCACTGTTATAGGACATGAATATGGAGAGGGCTACGGCGTTGAGTTGAGCAGTGCTGAAACGAGTTGGGATGTATGTATCCTCTTGTGTGCTGGCGGCTCTTATGGAGAAAATAAGCGGATCCTCTTTCTCGATGTCTATCTTGATTCGTTTGAAGTAAGGATGACCAAGAATCTGGGAATAGTAACTGTTTATATCATCTTCAAGGCGCTTAAGCTGAGATACAGCTGCTTCCTTTTCATATTGGATTGCTATCTGCTTTATGGATTGGAGAGAGTTAGATAAGCCCTGAAGCTGCTTGCTTCTCTCTTCTAAGCCTTTTATCTGGTTTTCGACTGTTGGAAGATCCTTCTCTGCGGCTATTATCTGCGCTTCGTCCCTCAAATAATTAAGGGCATCAACAAGATCGGATAGGTCTTTTCTTAACGAGTCCACATCCGATGAGTCGCTGTAGCCAGCGATTTGTTCGTCAAAGACTCTGGTCGTTTCCTCAACTCTTTTTAGCAAATCTGGGCCTTCGGTTGATGATGATGTAGCTTTCTGAAGTTCATCTTGGAGCCTTCCAACCTCATTATTGAGTTGGGAAAGGCGGCTCAAAACACCGCCAAGTCTACTTTGCTCTGTGCTAAGCTCAGATTCTTTTTCTGAGAGGTCTGTTACTTCAATTTCCCATTCTCTCATTTTTCCATCGAGATCTATCTCTTCGAAGTTTGGAATTAGTATGCGAAGCTGTTCAGCCGCTTTAGCCAAGGCTTTTTCCAGTTCACTGATTGTTTTCGAGAGCCGATTACTTTCCTCTAATTTCTCTTGCAAGGTGCGTATGTTTGCGGTATTTGTTTTCTCGGATTCCCGGAGTTTTCTGATTGACGCCACGATATCGTCACTGACTTTTGTCTTGAGCGCCTTCGTCAATTCTTCGTTAACGATACTTCGTGAGCAGACTGGACATTCCGAAGTTTTGGTGGATTCTAAGTGCTCAATTGCCATTGTCAGAAGATTCTGTTGACCTGAAAGCTTATCGAGATCATTCTTGATGCCCGTAATTTCGTCCTGGCTTCTTTTAATCTTCTGATCAATCTCATCTACAGTACCATAGTTCAATCTAATTGCGTTCAGTTTGCCTGTTTCATCCGCAAGTCTTGTACTGTAGGTCTCGTAGGCGCTTCGCTTATTGGGAAGAGTAGCAAGTTTCTGATTTACATCCTTGATCGAGGCATCTATCGTTCTGATTTCTTGATCTATCTCCTTAATCTTTTCTGAGAGGGCTTGAGCATTAGTCTGCTTTATTTCTTGAAGCTGATTGTATACCTCTTCATAACGCGTCGCGTTTGAGTTCATGATAGTTTTTTGGCTAGCGATCTTGTTTACTGACTCCAGCCTTGCTCTATCGATACTGTTGAGATGGTTGAGTAGAATCCTTTGAGATTCTGTTAAAGATGAAACGTCTGGTTGAATTGTCACGAGCCCAGACGACTTCGCTCCATACTTGTTGTTTAGCACTTCAACCTTATCCTTTGATTGCTTCAATTTTCCATGAATTGCGGAGACAGTTAGATCTTGCTCGCTGTATCCCTTGCTTAGGAGGTTTGCTTTTGTCTTTTCGAGGCTTCTCTTCAGATTCAGCAGAAACTGAATTTTGTCTCGTTTGAGGCTTTCCAGCGTCTCTTGGATAGATGAAACAGATTCTTTTATTCTTCTTTCAACGTCAATTGTTTTGACAAACTCTCGAATTTCAAAAGTTCCCAATAACTTGTCTATTGCTTGGCTACGTTCCTCAGGTTTGGCGTGAAGTATCTCTCGGATTGTTTCTTGGTGGAGGTATTTGCTTTGAGAGAAGCCTTGCAAATTTATTGCAAGCACTCTTTGAAGCTCGGTCTCAGCTTCCTCATTTTTGAAGGTCTTACCGCCTAATTTGAGTTCAAGAGGTTGTTTGCCTGAGGCGGTTCTAGCGCTCATTTTCCTAGTTCGAGAGAAGGTAAGCGAATCGCTCTGATCATCTAGACTTATTTCGACAAGGGCTTTCTGGGATTTGTTAAACAGGTTCACAATCGCATCTTCTCGGGCAAAATCTCCGCCCCTCATGAAAGGTACTTCTCCTGTTATTGCCCATTCGATTGATTGTAACAAGCTGCTTTTCCCGGTTCCATTCTCACCGTATAGAATGGTAACTCCTTCACCAAAAGTCAACGCCGCGGCTTTGTTGAAGCCTCGTATACCTTGAAGGTTAACAGCTTTTATTTTGTAAGGCACACTCATTCCTCCAACTTCGCAATTAACTCTTTGAGGTATTTGGTTGGTGCCTCTTTACCATCTCTCTGGTAAACTCTGTATAACTCCTCGAAAAGTCGTTTGTCGTCTTCTCGAGGTAATTTTTTCTTTACAAAAGATTCGAAAGCGTTTTCAGCCAAAAATATCCTTCCTTGATAGTTTAGAGACGGTTTGAACTGTTCTAGTAAAAAAGCTTATCTATTCAATATTCTTGAGTTTGTTGGATTTGATGGCTGAAACCTCCACTAATCTGCTTTTGTGCAGACTCTACGATCTCTGCATCTCTAAAATTCATGAAAAAGGTGGAAACAGAATTGCCGCTGGGCACAGATTTGAGGATGAAACGGCTGAACAGATTTATCACTTTGCCCGAGACGCAGGTTTCGATGCTAATCCCCCGAGGATGACATTGAACCGTCCAACGCGATCAGGAAATATCCACCAATTCGACTCTTCGTTCAAACAAGGCAGGGATATCTTTGTGGTCGAATGCAAGAACACACAAGAAGCAGCCAAGGAGTATCTGTACACATTTAACGCAAAAATACTGGATTACGTTCATGCACTCAAGCCGGAAGAAGGCCTTTCGTTTAGAGGTTTTTTCCTGTCAACTGTCCCAGTTGCAGATAGCGCTTGGCGTTATGGCTTAGCGTACGGGATCAGAATTGTGGATCCAGATTCTCCTCCACCTGAATATATGATGAAGAACTGTAATGATGAGTATTTGGTTACTGCTTTACAAGGAATACTGGAGAAGATGTGGGATCTTTCTCAAAGGCATGATGTGGCGCAGTGGGCACCGAAACTCCTAGAAGAGTATCGTTTTTTATGCAGGAGATGGAAAGATGACCACAACTGATGTAGTCTATTTGAAGGCTATACCTATGGTTCGACGTTTAGAATATCTAGAAGTTTTCTTGAAAGGAGTGAGAGATGGGCTAGAACGTAAGGATCTAAGCGCAGCATTAGGTGAGCAAAAAAAGGCCTTCGAAATCGAGAAGGATATTGCGCTCGGGCGAGGAAAACCACATCGGAAAGACATTACTCAGGCAAATAAGTTGTTAAGGTCTTGCATAAGACTTTCTTGTGACTTCGGATTTGTTAAAAAAGTTGAATCAGGATACAAGTTATCTGAAGTGGGAAAATTGTATTTAGACTCTGACAATTTTATCCGCAGACGTATGTTCGCTGAATCTTTCTCCGAAGTATATCCTCACTTGAGTGCCATCATATTGTCGCTGGTTCGTCTTCAGGGAGATGAAGCGATTCTACCTATAAAGGATAGACCTGAGTTTAAACCCGAGTCAGAAAAATATGGGTTTTCTACTGGGCAAATGTATTTCGACACTGTAAGAGATCTCGGGACAAGTCTGGGGCTGATAAATTGGTATGTTAAAGGAGCAGGGTTAGAAAGAAGACAACATATCTACATGGTTTCACAGATTAAGACGCAAGAACCTGAATGGTACCTAGTGAAAATACATAGTGGAGAGGATTGGCTCTTTGCAGAGCCTTTTGATATCGATAGAACTCGTTTCAGAGAGGTTCTTTGGGAGGTTTACTTGGCACTGGCAGATGGAGTTCCTGGCTCACCCGTTTTCTATTCTTCAGTTCGTGAACAAGTATGTGCTATCTTGAAGCTGCGGGACGACCAATTTGATCAGGAGGTTATGAATATGGTGAACGCGGATGCGCTTCTTCAAGTTATCTGGTCTGAAGGTGTACTTCAATACGAGAAAGACTCTGCTAGTATGCTGAAGAGTCTGCCGCCCAAAAATGAATGGGACAGGTATGTTGTTTATCTTAAAATTGTGAGGCGCTGAAGCACAATGAACGACTTTTCGAAATATTATCTAAGAGACAACCCTTTTCCAGAAACTGCGGTAATTGATCCTCTGAGTGAAGATATTAGGGTGAACGGCGAGATTTTCAACGAAGCGATATTCAGAAAAGAAATCGAAAGTCTTGGAAAGAAGACAGACCAAGGCATCAATGTAGTTTATCTCGCAGGCATTGAATTCGACAGAGGGATCGGAAAATCCGCAATCATGATTAACCATCTGAGACACCTCAAAAATTCTACGGACTGCACTTGTGCATATATTAGGTGCTGTGAAAAGGACAAACCAAAAGAAGCTATTCGGAGGATTATTGAACAATGGCACCTTCGCGGTTACTTGTGGAACGCGTTTAAATCAGCATTCATTGCTTTTAGCAAAGCGCAGAATGATATTCTTCTTGCTCCTGATGCTGTTGAAACTCTTTTTAGAGATAATCCAAATCTACCTAAGAAACTTCCTCTGAGCCTTTACACACATACCCGAGATACTGAAAAAACGGCTGCCTTATTTGCTAACTGGGCAGCTGTAAATTTGAAGATGAACGAGTCAGGGATTGCAACAGTAGCACGAGACTATCTTTCCGTGCCCGCTAATTTCTTGGAGACTGTCAAGGGTAAATCTATCGATAACATTAATTTATATGATGTCTGCTCCCGGCTTCTTAATGCTTTTGGGTACAAACGGCACTATATTTTTCTGGATCAATTTGAAGATATGATAATGGGAACTACAAAGGCAAGTATGAACAAGTTTGCTCTTGAAATGAAGAGCATCATCAGGGTTTCTTCTGGGACATCCACTATTTTTGTAACGTTACATCCAAATTCGGAGATGAGTTTGAGAGTTCCAGCGGCCCAAGATATGACAGGTGTAGCTCCGTTAGATGCAGTCCACAGAATCGATGTCATGGTGTTGGATTCAAAAGGTGATTCCGCAATTTCGCTAGCTGAAGCGTATTTTCGGCGCTTTAGAGTTAGTGAGCCACCGTATCCAACATTCCCGATAGAGCCTGAGCTTCTAGAGTTTATTTGCTATCTAAACCGCGGTTTAATCAGAGGATTTCTGCAACAAATCCACAACGCGTTGGACTTCGGCGCCAGTAATGGACATCTAGAACTGACTTTTGAGTACGCAAAAAACCATCCTCTCGATATATTAGGAAGAGAAATAAACCAGCAAACTATTGATGGTTTTAACAAACATAAAGGCAAGGTTACTGTAAATGAGGATTCTAGCAGAGGTATTGGTAAGTTAATCAAGGATTTCAAGCGGTCAGAAGGTAATTGAGCAGATATTGATATGACTGAGCAACTAGACAATAAGTTGAAAAAAGTGTTTATGAACGAAGTTGTAAACAAACGTCTCTCCAGGTGCCAACAGCTTGATCGTCTCCCCAAATTCATTTCCGAATACGCGGTGAAAGAATTGATTGGGGAAAACGAGGATTCTGGTGCAACAACCACCCTCACCAACTTCATCAGGCAGTATTATCCTGAACCTAAAGACAAAGACAGAGTGCTCTACGAGATTACAACCAAGAACGAGTACACACTCTTCGATGAATTCAAGGTTAGAGTAGATCCGAAAGAAGGCATCACCAAAGTAGAGATACCAAGCTTGGGCGTACGGGACGCAATGATAATGCCCAACATTTTGATGGCGAATAAAGATCTTCTCGAAACAGGTATGTGGGGCACTGCGAAGCTCACATATCAGAAGAATGTTCTTGACGATGAATCTCTACAGACTCCTATACTGATAACCGAATTTAATCCTCTGCAATATGGCGAAATAAACATTAAAGATTACAAAAAGCGACGTGAAGAATTTACCCTTGAAGAATGGATAGATGTTCTCATGCAGACTTTGGGAATGAACCCAGATGCATATACAGAACGGACGAAGATCCTATACATTAGCCGGCTTATCCCCTTGGTCGAAAACAATGTAAATATGATTGAATTCGGTCCGAGAGCAACGGGAAAGAGTTTTCTCTTTAAGAATGTCAGCTGGTATGTTAGACTTTATAGTGGCGGTCAGGTAAGCCCGGCCGTACTTTTCTATCATGGCACCTTCAAAACTTTGGGCGACTTGGGAGTGCGCGATCTGGTAGTTTTTGACGAAGTCAGTCGAATTGATTTCAAGAACCCTGATGAGATAATGGGCAAATTCAAAGACTACATGGAAAGCGGCGAATTCGAGAGAGGACAGTTAAAACGGTCTCGCAGCAATTGCAGCCTGATGTTTCAGGGGAATATCGAAGTGGAAAAAAGTTTGCCGGCAGAAGATTTTTCTACGGTTATGCCAGACTGCATGAATGACTCGGCATTTATCGATAGAATTCACGGAATAATACCAGGGTGGGAAATGCCTAAAGTAAAACAAAGCGATGTGCATCTTTGTAACGGTTATGGTCTCATCACGGACTACTTCTGCGAAGTAATGCATGAACTCCGGAAAGAGCATTTTGGATATCATCTATCAAAACGAATAGTTCTTAGCGCTGAAGACGGGGAGGTAACAATCAGAGATCAGAAGGCGATCCAGCGAGTCTGCGGTGGACTTCTAAAACTCCTCAGTCCTCACGACAGTAACAACTCCGAAGCTCTGGAGATTGCCGCAAAAATTGCCGTTGAGTATCGACAACGAGTTCACGACTGGTTGTGTGCGCTAAGCCCAGGGGAGTTCCACAATAAAATTATTCGTTATAAAATTGAATCCTGAAAGAGTTCCGGTAAGTTAAGGTACAAAGGAAGGACTGTTCTATCTAGCTCGTTTCTTTAGTAGAACGATTGATACGATTGCCCCTGCTGCTAATATTCCTGCAGAGACTGGGATAGCAACGGTGGTATTCTCCGAGCTGCTTCTGGTCTCTGTTACTGTGGTTGTCTCAACGGTTTTGTATCCAGTGACGGTTGTAGTCGCTGTGATCGTTACAGTTGTTGTGACTATTGTTTGAGGAGATCTAACAAATACCGTGGTAGTCACTGTCTTAGCAGGTGTTGTTAAGGTTGCGTTGTTGCTGGTAGAGGAGGCAGAAGCTAATCCTTGGATGTTGCTGTCCTCGATTATTTGTTCAGTCGTCACATTCATTCCATTTTCGTCATGATGCCATTGTAGCTGCCTGACTTTGATCAAAGTGTTCTTCTCATACCACACTATCAGGTTGCAATCTGTGCAGGGAGGGAAGTCTAACTGATCACCCGTGAGTCTGTACGCTTCATATGTCTTGTTATTCAATCCGTGAACAAGTTCAATCTCAGGGTTGTAGGTTGCCACCTTCTCATCTAAGGTCATGAAGGTGCCATCCATGGTATTCTCAGCAACGTCAGGATCTAGGAGTCCAAAACCTGATGGGAAGTTTGGAGGGATATGCGGTTCGAAGCGTTCAATCCGCATCTTGTTGAGATATACACCGCTATCATCCTGAATCGTCACTCTCATGAGAATAGTCCCAGTTAACCCCCGTGTGGTTATCGATTCTAGATACGTTACATAGTCACCAGCCTTTATCCATTCAGGTCTGAGCGGAGTAGGCGGTCCGCCTCCCAACGCCGAGACGTTAGCAGTCAGGAATGAAGAAGTAAACACCAGAAGGACGAATAAGATCGAAGATAATACAATATCCTTCAAGCCCATAGAGAATCTTTGAATGCAAGCTAACTATAAGTGTATTATGAAGTTCGACTAGCTAATCGTTCACCTTGTACCTTAACTTATCAGAATTCGGCTGGCTAAAGCATAAGCAAGAAAGCAAACTAGACGCAACCGTTTAGACTAACCAAACTTGTCAAACAGCATTATCGCCGTGTCTATTATGCCCAAACTACGAAAGTCAAGCCATGCCCCTTAACTTATCAGAAACCACTAAAGCGTTACCCAGAAGTTAGTGGATGATTGAAATACAAGCAGTAAAAAAAGTGACTGATAACTAACTGACTAGCTAATTCCTACTACTGCTATTACACATCATCTAAGAAGAGAAGGGTGGATCGAGGTGTTTCTAGTGAAATATGACGACATATCCGTTACAGGATCTCCCTGTACACCATGCCCCGACCCGAGATGTGTAAAACACTTCTGGCTAATCTATGTTTTGATAACTAACAGTTGGCGGCTCGGTTACCAAGGGGCGCTCGTTTTGGTTCCTTAAATTACCATTTTTTGTTCCTGTTTGGGAGTTTCAACTTGATGCAGGAGACGCGATCCTTGAGAGATAGACCTCCAAAACCTAGGCGCGAAAAGTATTCGGTAGATGATGAGACTAATGAGGATGCCTTGATAATTGCAGCTTTCGTGCTTGGTGTGCATATGAGAGGTGATGTGGACTCACATCAGATTGTGAGACACTCCCCGCTTGAGATAGCTAGGACAGCTAATCGGGAGATTCTAAGAACTAGTAAACAGATAGTCACGCCGTCGGATGTAGCTCAGGTTCTAAGCAGACTGCTCAAGATAATTGACGGTTAGGCATAGTAGTTCATTTAACGGTTTGTGGTTTGACAGTGTCTTGATTCTTTTTGGGCTGAAGCAGTCCTTTAGACGCTTTTATGACATCAAGAGCAGGTGTATGTTTTTAGAAGTAGTGGGGGTTGTTTCGCGGTGGAGGAGGATGATGGTGAACTGCTTCAGAGGCTTCTGCAACTGCAGGAGTAGAGCCTTCCATAATTACTTTGCCGTTAGGCAGGGTTCCAACGTATCGCCAGCCTTGTTCAACAAGTTTTTCCGCATTTTCTGAGGTGACTGCTTTCTGCAGGATAGGCGCCTGAGTCCCTTGGTCGTGTTTCCTCATCTTTTCAAATAAGGTTGGCCAGTCAATTTCGTCCACCGATTTTTCATCTAGCAGCTCGCTGATAGTTTCAATCTGCTCTTTCGGAAGAACGTTTAGCGCCTCTAGTATCTTTAGCTGGTCTTTAGCAGCTTGCTTTCTTACCTGATCGTTAGATGGAGCTAGTCCCCACGGCAGTTTGGTGTACTGCTCTCTGATCTGTTCGACGCATCGCTCGTCGAAGCTTATTGAGGATCCTTGTACTCGGACACCTGAGCCGAAGTATGGGTCTTGGGAGCCGGGCAGCAGATGACCCATTAGGAACTCCTGCGTCTTGATGTCCATCCCGCCTCCTGGAGAGCGAAGAATGGATTCGAATGATTTTCTCAGCGCATGTGGATATACGTCCTGCCAGTGCTCTATCTTGCCGCAGCGTCTTGCAGAATTCTTGACCACAGTCTGCACGAGCGTTCGGCTGGGCGATGATCTTACCCGTTGCTCAAGCGGGACTCTTCGGTCGTCAGGAGGAAACAGATACTCATCGTCCTCTATCTTCCGGTTGTTCTTCTTCCGCTCGTTGAGGTATGTTCGGAGGGCTTCGGTTGCCTGAGGAGAAAAGAAGGTGTAGTAGGGAATGTTGTTCTTGCAGGACCTTGCAATACGGTTCTTCATCTCCGGATAAACCGGAACCATTATCGTATCTTTGTCTGACTCTACATCTCTCTTGACATCCGTGTATAGTAGTGCTCTGAAGGTTGCGTTGCGGAGCCCGGAGGAGAACAGGCAGAGTATTATCGCCCGGTTCTTCAGGCCGCCAGCACTGCCGGCCATCGCGAATACTTCCTCTTTGCTTGGAATGTACTCAGGCTTCTTTCGATATCTCGCCGGCACGTGATAGACATCAATCTCCAGCTCCTTGTCATGTTTGAAGCCGTTCTCGCGGAAGAAACTGATTAGGAAGGCCCGGTCGTTCTTAATCCGCTTCAGACTAATCCCTGACGACTTGAGCCAGTCCAGATACCCATGAACTGTCTCTTCAATCTCATCCTTGCTCATCGACACTAGCTTGTCCGGATCAGTTTCAATGTGTCGGCAGAACTTGGAAAGTATCTCACAGAATACTAGGCGGCTGGATTCGCTCTGGCTTTTCCTCTTCAGATGATTCAAAAATCGCTGCACGCTTTCATATTCGCTGGTCCAGCCGTTGACCTTCAGAAAAACCTCAATAGACCAAATACCTTTTTTATCAGGCATCTCTCGACACAGTGCCGGATAGGTCCCATGGCCTTAAAAAAAGTTATGGACACATCCGAGTGGGCCCATAGCCTAGCATGGATAGGCGCTAGATAGACGCTCCAGAATAGGGCGCTGAGAAACAAAAGAAAAGTCGCGTAAGCCTGCGAAGCCGGAGGTCGAGGGTTCAAATCCCTCTGGGCCCGCTGATAATTTACATTATTAATGATTACATTGTCAATATTTTATCATCTTATAATGACGTACGCTTCTGTTTCGTCATTAATAGTTGCTATAGGTTTGAAGAAAAAAGGTTCTTGCCATATCTAGGTTCTGTGACCTTAATTCGAGTCCTGGTGCAGAAGTTGTTTGTGGTGGCTTGCTTAGCGCCTCAAGGGCACGTCCTTAGAGTTGTGCCCTACCTATTTTCGTAGCGAGATGATTAATTTGCCGTTTGCCTTGTCCCTTATGTTTATTTGTTGAGGATGCACCTCAAAGTAAACGTTGTTTAGAGAGTTCAGCAACTCTTGATTTACCGCTCCATCTACGTTACCTGTTGTGCCCATTGCAACTAGGGCTTTCGAAGCACGTGCGCTTCTTGGTACCCCATGCTTTAAAAGATACGCGCCTACCTCTTTTTTATTGTAGAATTCAGTTCTTTGCGCGCTTTCCTGTTCCTTTGATAACACATTATTACCTCAGAGCAAGTTAAGCAGGGTTGGATATAAAGCAGTCTAGTCAAGGCGCTGCAGAGTCTTCGGTCAATTAGAGAATATGCCAAAAAGCGGTTGCTAATTTCTGGGGTTCCCCGGGTTAAGAGAGGCTTGGGGAGGGCAAGAAAAGAGAGAGATGCTTCTCCGATGTATCGTTATTACTTACTTGCTCTCGATTTTGAGTTTGAATTATATGGCGCTAAATGTGTGATTTGTTACGGGGTGTGTTTTTCCAATTTTTTCTTACTTCTTATGATTTCTCTATCAAGGACATCATAAGCTCGAGGACCATCTTCCCGGTTAAGGATCAGAATTGTTTCCTCGCCGATGTATGTGTTGATTATGTTTATTCCTGAGCGGTAAAGCAGTTCAGTGATGAGAGAGGCGAAGCCGGGGGTTCCTTCAACTCCAGCCGCAAGATGAAGACTTAGTTTAGATGAATCCATATCCTCTTTGTCGATGTGCCATTTACTGAGCCTTGATCGAAGATGCATCTCATAATCTTCGGCATTGACTATTAATTTGATCGAGTTTGAGAGCTGGAAGATATGGGATGGTTCATTTAGGCTGGACGAGGCATCGTTAATCCGCTCCAAGATAATGGGAAACTCGGATTTCTTGGCGTTGATTGTCACGTTGGCGATACCGCTGGTCAAGGTTATTCGAGTATTCTTTAGGATGTGCAGTGACTCCTCGACATTGGTGTTTGTGACGGTGTCTGAAAACCTCTTGGCGGCTACGACAATAGAGTTGATACTTGTCTTTTTGCCTGTGAGATCCTCGACCTCAGGCTTGATCTTGACGGCAAGTGCATGGTAGTTGATGATTTTCTGCCTGATGCAATCATAGATTGGATGGTTTTCGGTGATGATGGATGCTACGGCGCTTTGAACGGTTACCCTATCCTGAATAGCTGTTTTCGAAGTCAACCCGCCTTGTAACAAATTCTCATCTAAATAGACATATCTATATAGTCCGTAATATTTATTACGGTTGGGTAATAAATTAATGGCTGAAGCATCTTATGGAAGGACAGCGGGTGGACAACAAGTCCTCATTTTGAAGGAAGGCACATCACAAAGTCGCGGAAAACAAAGACGAGCTCAGAACAACAACATTACAGCAGCCAAGTTGGTTGCTGAAGTAGTAAGGTCATGTTTAGGCCCCAAAGGCATGGATAAAATGCTCGTAGACGGCATGGGAGATGTTACAATAACTAATGATGGCGCAACTATTCTAAAGGAAATAGATGTTCAGCACCCAGCAGCTAAGATGATGGTTGAGATATCCAAAACCATTGACAACGAGGTGGGCGACGGAACAACTTCAGCAGTGGTTCTGACTGGAGCACTCCTAGGTAGCGCTGAAGACCTCATCAGCAAGGGTGTGCATCCAGTCGTAATTGTCGAAGGATACAGGAAGGCCTCTGTTCAAGCACTGAAGATACTGGACAGAATATCAATCAAGATTGAACCAACGGACATCGCATCTTTGATTAGAGTTGCAAGGACGAGCATGGCCTCAAAGCTTGTCTCAAATGAAAGCGTAGCACTGGCCGGTCTCTTGGTCGATGCGCTCCTCCAAGTTGCTGAACAGATTGAGGAAGGCAATTACAAGGTCGATATAGATAACATCAAGGTTGAGAAGCGAACTGGCGGCTCGTTAAAAGATACCGTGCTGGTCAGCGGCGTGATTCTGGATAAAGAAATAGCGCATCCAAGCATGCCGAGACGGGTAAACAACGCGAGAATAGCTCTGGTGAGCTCGCCGCTTGAAATTGAGAAGACGCAGTTCGACGCCAAGATCAACATCAGCAAGCCTGAGCAGATCAAAATGTTCCTCGACGAGGAAACAAAGATGCTTAGGGAAATGGTGGAGACGATATCTAACTCAGGAGCAAACGTTCTCGTTTGCCAGAAAGGCATCGACGATGTTGCCCAACACTACTTAGCGAAGGCGAGCATCCTAGCTGTAAGAAGAGTAAAGGAATCGGATATGATCAAACTAGCCAAAGCTACAGGCGCAAGGGTTGTAACGGGTCTTGACGACCTATCTACAGCTGATCTTGGGGTTGCGGATGTGGTTGAAGAGAGGAAGGTTGAGGAGGACAAATGGGTCTTTGTTGAGGGCTGCGAGAACCCTAAAGCGGTTACAGTGCTAATCAGGGGCGGAAGCCAGAAAGTCATTGACGAAGCTGAACGCTCAATGCATGATGCGATTATGGTCATCAAAGATGTTCTTGAAAAGCCAGCGGTTGTAGGCGGAGGAGGAGCTGTGGAAGAAGAACTGTTCCATCAGCTGATGGAGTGGTCAAGTACACTGTCGGGAAGAGAGCAGCTTGCAGCACGAGGATACGCCGAAGCGCTCGAATCAATTCCTCTCGCATTAGCTGAAAACGCTGGATTCGACACATTGGATATACAAACAGAATTGAGAGAGAAACATGACTCAGGTAAGGTATGGTATGGCGTAGACGTTCTAGGAAACGGAGTCCAAGATATATACAACAAGGGGGTAATTGAACCAGCATCCGTCAAAGAGCAGATAATCAAGTCAGCAACCGAATGTAGCTGCATGATTCTCAGAATTGATGACGTCATAGCCTCATCTAAGATGAAAGCACCACCCGGTGGTCTAGGCGGAATGGGCGGCGGCATGGGAGGAATGGAGTAAAGTGTCGGAACTGGATGTGGGCCGAGTCTCTAGGTGCAGATCCTGCGATCAAGAGGTTATTTGGATGCGTGTGAATGGACACTGGCGTCCGTTTAACCACACCGGAGGTCCTCACCACTGCTATTAACACTAGATGACCATGCTACACATTTACTCTCAGAGTCGTTATTGATCATTGTAAGTGAATAAGTTGATAGATATTTCTGTACTTGAGTTTGCAAGTGCGCAGCTATGGAAGGAGCGGCTTGTTCCCGAGCTGCCGCATATGGCTGTTGAGAATCACATCTGGGCGCTTCAAGTCTTCTGTAAATGGGCTAAGAAGAATCCGGACGAGTTAATTTCGGAGAGGCAGGAGGAGATGGCTGCTAGACCGAGGAGCAAGAAGCCAGTGAGTTCCGATAGGATAGCTGCTTATCAATTAGCTGATAAATCAAAGACTAAGCAAAGTAAAACATTCATCGTTAAAGCAGTAGCCTCCTTCTACGAAAATAACCGCAGCAGCATCGATCTAAACCTCGCGCATGTCAGGTGAGCAACACAGCGAACCCACATAGTAAGGCAGTTCTCATCGCGTACCACGACCCGTTTGCGAAGCAAGAAGCAATCGGTCTAGCTGAAGCCGCAGGCTTCGAGGTTGCACAGACAGTTGTTCAAAGATACTTGAAGCACGGTGAGTTTGGAGTAGGTTCAGGCAAGGCGGAGGAGATCAAGCAGATTGCGGAAACATCTGGCTGTAAAAACATAATAGTTGATGAAGGCTTAACATCGTCTCAAATCTACAACCTCAGCAAGATAACCGGAAAAAACATAATCGACAGAGAGAAACTCATTCTAGACATCTTCGCAAGCAGGGCAACAACTACTGAGGCGAAGCTCCAAGTCCAACTCGCAGAGCTAGGGTACGAGATGCCCAGAGCACGCCAAAATGTGAGGCTATCAGTCAAGGGAGAACAGCAGGGCCTCTCAGGAATAGGTGAGTACGCAGTTGACGTCCGGTTCAGAGCATTGAAGAAGCAGATGGTTTCCATCAAGGCAAAACTTCGAGAAGCCGAGAAAAGACGGGATCTCTACCGATCCCAGAGGCAGAAGCTGAATATGCCACTAGTTTCACTCGTTGGATACACAAGCTCAGGAAAAACCACCCTGTTTAACAGAATGACAGATGAAGACAAGGAGGTCGCAAGCAGTCTGTTCACCACTCTCGGAACGACCACTCGGACAGTGTCGCTACCAGACTCCACAAAGATACTTCTATCAGACACCGTGGGCTTCATCAGTAGATTACCAACATATATGATAGAAGCGTTCAAATCAACCCTTGAAGAGCTAAACTATGCGAATGTGGTGCTTCTTGTAGTAGATGCGAGTGAATCACCTTACGATATATCAATAAAATACAGCACATGTTTGACCACTCTGAAAGAGTTGAAGGTTGCAGCGTCAAAAGTAATAACCGTTCTGAACAAATCAGATATAGCCTCCAAAGCAAATATAGATGAAGCCAAAGATATTGTAAGAGATTCTCCACATACAGTCATTTCGGCAAAATGTGGCGATGGAACTCGCCTTCTGAAAAACCTGATAATGCAAAATGTAAAGCCGGCACCTAGAGGGTACCGTTAAGTTATTGGGTAAGACCTAAACTAGTTCTACTCAATTAATGTGGATATCTAAATGACAATAACGAACATTGAGGACAGGACAAATCGACCTTCGAAATAATGTGTTCTGTATGCGGGTTTTAAAAACGACCCATTTGACATATCTAGGCAAGTGTCGTTAATGTCTGCGAGACTTCCCTCACAGCGTTGTGAATACATAGAAAGTTACAGGTGCTGAATATTGACCTTCTCTGCACAAACAAGGACACGTCAGAATGCCAGCTGATCTGCTTAACGAGCGAGAAAGCAGATGAATATAAAGCCATTTTTACCATCACAAATGAAACATCACCGTAGAACAGTATGAGTCAACAATGACGATTTCGGCATACCCAAATCACTAGTCTGGGTTTATATGGGCTTGTTATGAAGGCTCGTTGATCATAATGATTAACATTGAAAGTGGGGAAGATGAACCGGGCCCGAGCCCTTTACATGTCTTTAGCCCCCATAAAACAGATTACTTTATTCGTCTCGGGTTACGTAATGGGTGAAACTGGGTTCTGGACCGCTCTGGGGCCTCTGAGCTTTTACATTGGACTAGACTTGTTTGAATCGCTTTTGTATTGGAAAGTCATGGATCAAATGATGAACAAGGAACCGGAAAAAGATAATATCATTAGATATGCTTCTTTGTATGTGGAGGAGAAATCTGATATCTAACGGCTTGATCCATCAAGTCGTTCTGAGGCGAGACGTTCTAGACGGATGCGCTTAAGCGCAAAGCCTATGGCCTTCAAAGAGTAATAAGGTAGGGTTCTGCAAGATATAGCATGCAACAATCGCAAATATGTACAACACACAAAGTGCGCACGAGGCTTGTTGGAAATAATTACGAGTGCCCCGTATGCGCTCAGATAGCAAGTCAACCAAGAGGAAGAAGGGGACGCTAGCTAGCCCACCGTTCATTATTACGCAGCCATATCTAGCACTTTTAAGTGGCAAGAAGTATCGCATAAATCAGGTCAGACGTGACGTTTCTATCCAAAGTAAGATCCGCCGCCTGAAGCATACTTCTCTATTCATTTTTCGTTACTATCGGTAACTACTGTTCTGTAGACAAGTAATTTCCTTGTCCTAGCGTGTGATACGTATACAACGACCTCTTATGTGACATAATCGTGACGACAGGAAGGCCTTGGTTCCAAACAAGGCCTGTTTGAGCATTATCAATCGCTGGGTAGGATATAGCATCTTCCGTGAACGACGCCTGCGATTGTGTATGCATTACATCTAAAACATGCTAGCTTGCAATACTTAGCCACGATTTTGAGCCCAAAACCAGAACCGTAAACGCTTCTAGTCCCTCTGGGCCCGCTGACGTACTTCTGCACTCGACAACTTTTTCCTCACCTTAAAGCTGGAGATTTGTTTAGGTAAGTTTATCTTGCTTAGTGAGGTACGCATTTTGGTTAACGTTGAAGGCGGATACTAGCGAGAGGATCTTTAATGTTCTCATTGAGAAAGATGAGGATGGGTACTATGTGGCTTCGGTTGTGGAGCTGCCTGGTTGTCATACTCAAGCAAAGACTCTTGATAGTTTAAACCGGCGAGTGAGAGAAGCTATTGAAGCTTATCTCCAAGTAGCTGAGCCGAAGCGGCCACCAGAGTTCATTGGTGTACAGCAGCTCAGAATTAAAAAGAAATAGACAGTGAAACTATCATTTGCCTCTCAAGCCTACCAAGGCCAGAACAGTCATTAAGACACTGGCAAAATTAGGCTTCACTTTGGAGAGGATTCATGGAAGCCACATGGTCTTTAAACATCAGGATAGCCGAATAACCGTGGTTCCCCGACACGGGCATGGAGAGCTTGGGCGAGGATTACTCAGCAAGATTGCGCTGGACCTGCGAATATCTTCAGATGAACTCGCCAAATTACTGGAAGAAGAGTAGCATAAGTTTGAGTATGCTTCAGAGAGTTCGCCACTCGAGCCCACTTACGGCCGCATATTTTGAGCCCACTTTTAGCTTAATTAACGCCCCAAGTCTCTCTGGGCACGCTGATAATTTACAGCATGTATCATTTACTGTCTGATTTCTGCAAACTCAAGAATATCACGAGCGCGCCTAGCGAGAATGCAGCAGCAAATGTGAACGCGTATGATGGGTTTACGAGCCATAGAAAGCCAGCTATCGCCGATGCGGGCAGATAGATTAATCCGGTCATGAAGTTGTAGAAGCCTATCGCGGTGCCGCGCTTTGATTGTTCCAAATCTGAGATATACGCTTTAGTTTGGCCTTCGTCGATGGCGTAGAAGATGCCGAAAAGAACGAACAGCGCGATTATCTCGATTTTGGTCGATGCGAAAATGAAACCGATGACCATCACGGCGTAGAGAACGTAACTCGAAGCGATTATCTTGCTTCTTCCGATTTTGTCACCGAGCCGGCCGATAGGCGCAGAAACGATGACGAACGAAACGTTAAACAGTGCATAAAGAAGTATGACGTCAGCAAGGGAAAAGCCGGTGACATACGCCTTGAGCAGCAAGAAGCCGAAGCTGAAATAAGCTATTGAAAAGACAGCCGCAGCTATGAGGTAACGCTTGAAGCGTTTGTCCAGTTTTTTGTATGCTTTGAAAATGTTTTCCCTTTCCTTCGGTTGGGACGGCTTGTCTTTGAGAAAGAACAGCATAAGTGTTGACGCAGCGGCGGGTACGAGAGCTATTATGAACAACAGCCTGAACGAGTCGAATGTCTGCGTGAATACGCTGAAGAACGCATACGCCAACAACGGGCCGACGATTGCGCCCATCTTGTCCAGCGCTTTGTGAACACCAAAGGCATATCCTCTGTTGGACTTTTCAGCAATCGACGATATCCAAGCGTCACGTGGCGGGCCCCTGATGGATTTGCCGAAACGCTCGAACACACGGAAGAACGCAGCCACCGGAACAGAATTTGCAAATATCAGAATTCCTTTTGCTATCGCCGATGCGCCGTAACCAAGTATTGCAAAACGCTTCCGTTTGCCTGTCCTATCAGAAACGAATCCTGACAAGTAATCAAGCGATGATGCAGCGAAATCCGCCAAACCCTCGACGACACCAAGCAAGGCAGCCGAAGCGCCGAGCACGACTATGAAAAAGATCGAGAATACCGAGAATATCATCTCCGAGCTGATGTCCGTCAGCATGCTGACAATACCTAGCAGAAAAATCTCAAGCGTCACTCCCAGAACCTTTCTGGACATAACCAGTCTAGCTATGCAGAGTCAATATAACAATTGGGTTTCCAGTTGCCCCCGCCGTTTTAGAACCACAATTTTGGCTTCATCAGTAGCTCTGTTTCATTTTCGATTGGTACACGTTATCTATTCTACGTGATCGTCAGAGAAAGAAACGGAACCTAATCACCGCTTTAGATTTAGCTGCTCAACTACGATGTCGACTAATCGCTCGCCATCATTCATTATGTTTACTACTGATATCCCCTGTATTGGTCCTGACTCATCATTCGATATTCGCCCGGTGATAGCCATAATTGGTGGGCTTAACCCCTCAAGAATACGTTCCGCGTCCTTGACATCCTTTGAAGACACAATCTTAGCAACATCCTCTCTCGAAAGGCCTTCCACGATGCAATTGAGGCGGGTGGAATTCGCATCGTGCATGCGATTAATCGGCTGGAGAAGATTAACTATGTTCCTGTTGAGCAGCTTCGATCCGTGGACAAGCCACTTCGTTGCTTCATCAACGTGAATACGGAGGCAGATCTAGAGAAGGTGAGGGAAATTCTGCGTAACGAGAATAACCCGACCAATCTCACCTAATAGCGACATCGATCTAGATTTTGCTCCTGCAACAGAATTCCATCTGCAAACCGCGCTCATAGTACGATTGGATGTTGTCACATGTTTTAGTTTAATTGCTTGATACTTGCTTAGGGCCCAGAACAATATTTTATTTGAGTATTTTTTCAGTGATGAACGGTCCTAGCCAAGGGCCTACTCCGGGATCGACCAGGCTAGGGCTGCCGCCGACCATAGCCCACTTACGACCAGCTTTAATGTATCCGTAATATCCTGAAATCATATACGCATCTTTATACTCGCTTCGTAACTGTTCGAAAAGATTGTCAGGAGTATCTAGTCCGCTGATCTCCTTTGTTACGCTAGCTTTTTCAAAACCTGCTGCTGCGGCTGTCGAGCAGTTAGCTCCGAGAATATAAAAAGTGCCGGGATCAGCTTTTAGATCTTCCCAGTATTTAGATAAGGTATCAGCTTGACTCTGTGTAGCCTTGATCAGGATTAGGCTGGACTTCATATCAACGAGCTTGGCCAATTCTAGATCCACGTAATACGGCCTGTAGGTTAGAAACCAGTTCATATCTGCTGATATCCCCTGCAAACCCATCCCACTGCTTGCTGAGGACCCGGTTCCGACATCACCGAAGTACCCAACTGTCTTCATTTCTCCAGCTGCGCTTGGGACGACTACGTCAGCGTGTTGCTCCATCACTCCTGGGTGGTGCTCTTTAGACCACTTCCCTCTCACTATAAGTCCGACCCAGACCTTACCGGCTTCTCCTGCAACTGCAGACGGGATAGGGGTTGTCCTGTAATCTATGTTTTTATCAATCTCAGCTTTATTGAGTAAGCTTAACGCTTTTTGCAGCTCATCACCTGAGAATTCATCATATATATCCTCGACCAAGCCTTTCCCAGTGTGATCGTTGTAATGATCGTTATAGTAATTTATCATGGCGCGGACGGTTGGACCAGGAAATTCTAGTATGCGGTAAACTTCGTCCTCATCAGTACCTGCGCCCCTAAAAGCCTCGCGCATCTTCCTCGCCAGAACGTCAGGTGTCTCGATCTCTTTCTTTTCAATAGTGGATGTCTGTCTGTAAAAGATATTGTCCTGCTGAACGGTATGGGTTAACTCATGCGCCAGCAGCCTCATCCCCTCAACGGTACTCGGGCGGTACTCGTTTTCTCCGAATACGATATCTTGCCCTAGAGTGTAGGCCCGCGCATTTGTAGCCCGCGCCACCTCCGCAGCCTCCGCATCGGTGTGAACACGTACTTTGCTGAAGTCATGTCCAAAGCGAGGCTCAAAGAAGGCTCGTTCAGATTCAGGTAGCGGTTGACCGCCGCCTCTAACCGCGTTAGCAACGTTCTCCATGGTCTTGGTGGAGAATGAGCGTTCAGAGCTGCGCTGCTTAGCCTGAAGTGTCACATTCTCGTTTAGCGATTGTCTTTGCAGATTCTCCTTGCCTTCTAGGTTTATGTGTTTGTTAAAGCTGTTTTGATTTAGATCTGGCGAAACTGAAGATGCTTGGCTATACACAGTTTTACCAATCGCCATTACTTGATTAGCTATACTATCGGCCTCCTGTTCAAAAGGATCGTCTGGCTGACTCACGTTCAGCTTTGCCTGAATGAAAGGATGAGCAGCCGGTGCCACAGCCTCAGTCGCTGTACCTGATTCCGGGCTCGGAAGTGGACAATCATAACGCTGATTTTGCAGCGACTCAAGTTCAGTTTTCGCTGTAGTCGGCCTCCAAGCTCTGTCAGATGCCGCTTCACTCTTTTCTGCCCAATAGAACTCACCCAAGTCTACTTATCGCCATCCATCAGTTAGTCTCCTGTACTCAAGATTCTATAGATTGACTTGGCGATATGTGTTCCAAGCGATTTCGAATCATTACTGTTACGCGATATATCAAACGATTTGCCGGCTAGTTGGGGGGACCTTTTTTCTCCGGTTCGCAAGCTGGTTGGCAGCCCTTCTTTTTTTATCAAACTAGTTAATTCTTCCCGGATAAGTTTGTCCAGATCGGCCGCGTCGTTTCTGCTGAATCCTTGGAGGACTAGTTCGTCTATGTTCAGTTGAATCTTCATTCTCTCACGAACTTGGCATTGGGCATTGGGCGCTCCATCTTGTTATACTCTTCTTTGGCGGCGCGGTTAATGTGGTTCATGTTGACCGGTATTCCTTCTTCGGCTGCGAGGAATGATGCACCGAGAGCTATGTTGCGGATATGGCCGCCCGTCACATCCAGCTGTGCGAGGAGGTCGAAGTTCAGTTTGTTGATCGGGACTGACGGAGGGAAAACTTTTCGCCATATCTCCTTCCGGCTCTTTTCATCGGGGAAAGGAAAGTTCACAACGAATCTGATGCGCCTCATGAACGCGGTGTCTATGGCGTTCTTCATGTTTGTTGTCAGAATCGCAAGTCCTCTATACGCCTCCATTCTTTGAAGAAGATAGCCGATCTCTATGTTAGCGTACCTATCGTGGCTATCGCGAACCTCGCTTCTCTTGCCAAACAATGCGTCAGCCTCATCGAAAAACAGCACCGCGCCACCGTCCTCGGCGGCATCAAAAATTTTTCTAAGGTTCTTCTCAGTCTCCCCCACATACTTGTTTACAACCATCGAAAGATCAATTTTGAAGAGATCCAGCTTCAACTCATCCGCAAGCACCTCGGCCGCCATAGTTTTGCCGGTGCCGCTGACCCCTGAGAAGAGAGCGGTTATACCGAGACCTCTATCGCTGCCCTTGCTAAAACCCCACTCCTCGTATACGCGATAGCGTTGCCTGACGTTCGCTATGATGCTGCGAAGCAGCTCCTTCTCCCTCTCCGGTAAAACAAGATCATCCATCTTTGCCTTTGGTACTACTAGCTGCGCCAACTCCGACAGGCGAGGCCGAGCCACCTTTCTACTTGCAGACCATAGGGCTGATGATAAATCTTCGCCGCGGCTAATCGCAAAGGTTGCATCCAGAGCAGCTGATTCGATTGATGACGCGTTGAGGTTAAACTGGTTAACGACCTTCAGGATCTCGAGGTCGAGTTGGTCAGCGTTCTCCGCAGGAACTGCTCCGCCAAGTAGAGATTTCCAGAAGTTTCGTTGCTCCGGTTTTGTTGGTTTAGACACCTCAAGCGATATGGTGGGTCTGTTGAGGCTTGGCCATTGCTCGGTTGTGGAGAGGAATACCGCGCAGTCTAAGCGTTCCGCAAACCGCTTAACCGTTTTTTGCGTTGCTGGCTCAATCTCTGGCGACGAAATGTATAGGCCAGCGTTAAACAGCACTGATTCTCTTGTCCAGAGCTGAGCAAGTGATTCTACGTCTTCAGGTTTGCTGGGTATGAGCTCGCTAGGCATTTGCCAGAGCTGGAGGCCTAGCTGGTTACACACCCAGTTTGCAACGATTTTCTTGCTTGTTTCATCAGACCCGGTCAGCTGGAAGCTGAAAAGCCTCTTTCCTTGCTTCCACTCCTGAAGTATCAGCTCACCAGTCTTTTTCTGGGACTCACTCAAGGGTGCGCCAGCTCGTATCGACTCCATTAATCCTCTAAGAGACTGATCTAGGTATGAGATTCCTGTTAGGTAGTGCAGTATCCTTTCCTCAATTTGGAGCTGACATTTAGTGATAGGCATTTGCGGAGAACCATAGAGGCCGATTAACTTGAATCGACGTAGAGGAGATGCGGGGGTAAGGGCGCTCCAATGCGCGTCAGGGAGCGCTGCGAGAGCAAGTGAAAACGTAGGGTAGGCTGCTGCAGGGTTTCCCTGTGCCTTGGCACACAGAGTTGGCACTTCGGAGTCCAGTTCTGCGGCGGCGCAGAGGAGTAAAATCGATCTTTCAAAGTCTGACAGCCCGAAGATGGTGCAGAGATGATCTATTGCAGGTGGAGATGATTTATTATTCCAACGCGGTTTTTCGCCGGGAAGCAGCTTAGCGATGTATGCGTCAATCACTTTAGTCATGCCGACATGGTCGTGAAGGGTAGTTTTGACTTGGTTTATGCACTCGACGAGATACTCCTGATTCTCCTTGCTCCACTCATCGGGCGCTACGTCAGTCAATCTGTTATTGTCACCGTGGGTCGGTGATAGTCGTTAGCGATGGTGTCAGTAGGCTGGCTTTCGGCACCGTCAACCCTCAGCCGCACGGGATATGTGCCGGCGTCAAAATCCTCAGGGATTGTGACAGAGATTGTTGAAAAGGCCGCGGCCGCTTCGGAACTCATTTTCAGCGGTTTGAGCCTTCCAATAATGACGCTAATGCCCTGATCCGGTTCAACCTCAGGCTCGAATTCGATTGCCAGATCCTCGCCTTTTTTGACTGCTGCTGTGACGCTTTTGATGGTCGGAACCACTGCGAACAACGCCGTATTAGATATGGGGCCTTTATGAGGCGTCTCTGGGATTCCGATCGAAAGTGGATGTATAACCGTCACCTGCTTTATGCCTACCGTAGAGGATGCAGGTATCTCCGCCACCAATTTTTCATTTGATACGGATTTGGGCGTCGGCATGCTGTCAACGTCAACGCCTTCACCGAAGTCTAATCGAACATCATCCGCCTTCAAGTCTTTACCATTGATAGCTATTTCCATGCCGGATGAGTCCCACGTCACCATCTGCGGATCGATACCGGTTATTTCTGGCTGCTTGGGCGATATTATGTTGAGGGTGCGGTCTCTGACAGGCATTGTTGGAACAGCCTCCTTCTTTCCATCTATCAAGACAACAGTAGCCTTGTAAGCCACGGACAACCGGTAAGATGCGGTCTTGAAGAATGATGACCATATCTTCGTCAACTCCTCTAGTGACAGGGTTTGCATAGTAATCTTGACCAGCTCGATTTGATCTGCTAAATCAGAGTGATCTATGTCTGGGAGTTGCGACTTGACATCTGAACCTTCAGCAGTTATAGTATCATAGATAAGATCCTTGCCAAGAAACGGGTTTTCATGCAGCACCCCAATTACGTCAGCTATAATCTTCTGCGCAGAAAACTCCTCGTTTTTATCACCGTAGGCGGTGAAAAGGTAGTGTAGATCCAGCCCTATCTGCTGTTTCTGAACCAGATCGCCACTGTAGCTGCGCGCCGGCAGATCTATATTACGGTAACCGGGGTTAGGTGTGACTTGATACAGGAATATGTTCAGCCTCGCTGATTCACTTGACACCTCAGGTGACTGAACAGTCACCGCGACACCGGCTCCGTCCTTAAGAAGACGAGAAAGCGCGGCGGTAACTGTCGCGATAGCGTATGAGTTGCTCAGCCTCTCTTTCCCTCCGCGCGTCGCTTCAGATAATCGCTAAGCGTGAGCGGTGGTGAGAACTCCGCTTTAGACTCGGTTACTGGACTGGTCGGCGTTATTGACCTTACCTCGATCCGGCCTATGTTTATCGTAACCACCGTTTCAGAAGGCTCTTGTACGGCTTGATATCTAGTTTCATGTATCACAGGAGCCACTGCCATAACCTGTGGGCTAAAATCTCCATCTTCAATCTTTTCTTGAAGCACCTGTTTGTTGACAATGTCTTCGGGGACTCTTTTCTCAGACTCCGCCTCAATCTTGTGATCTGGTTTGGATGGTGGTTTTATCTGTGGATTTCTAGGTTCAGGTGTTTCGTTGAGGAAATCTCCTGACGCAGCGTTTGTGGGTTCAACAGAACCGGGCTCCTCGAAAGGTGCAGCGCCGCCTTCGAGCTGCTCTAGTCGGGCTGCCTGCTTGATGATGCGTGGATTAATGGTGTCTTTATGGTCGCTTGTAATCCTGACAGGTTCAACAGGCAACTCTTCCTGAGGCGGATGAGTAGGTGCGTTTCCGTCTCTCAGAGATTCCTTTTCCGCATTTCTATCTAGTTCACTCTGAGTCTGGACATGAGCCTCAGCTTTGACTCTGCTCGGTTTTGATTCTGATTTAGTGTTATCATCGATTTTCGCGGGCTCGACATCATTTTGTATCCGCTGCACTTTCACTTTTTGGGTGTCCCCGTTTTGGGAGTTGATTGACGACACTTCGATGGGCGAACGCTCGACCTCCTTCTCGGCTGAAACTGCTAAATTCGTTGTATGCTTGCTGGAAGCGAGATCAAATGTTTTCTCTTCGTTGGCTTCTTCCTTGCTGGGCGGATCGTCTCGCGGTAAAGGATTCGATGTCGCCTCATGTGGAAAAGGCCAGTCATCGCGGTTAGGTTGCGATTGGGTTGTTTTAGTATGGTTCACTTTTGCGGCAGTAGAGCTGGATTCGATGGGGTTCTTGGGCATAGGGGGGGTTGGTGGTTTGCTGGGTTGGGATCGTTCTCTTGGATCTGGTAACGATTTGTCTGAAGCAGTATCAGTCTGCTGTTTTACTGTGCTCGGGGTTGCTTGTACTAATTTAGGCGTTGTCGGTTCTGGCGGTGGAGTGCGCATGAGTCTGCTGCTGGGGCGAACTTTGACTTCTAGGTTTTCAGGGATTGAGTCGGGGGTGATTGCCGGCTTAACTTTGGCTGATCCTGACTCGGGATTCAGGGTTCGGTCTATTAGCCGTTTGAGGTAGCTCATTTGTGCTCTCCTGCCAGCGTTTCGTTGATGAGCTCAACATATCTTCTGCGCTTCTTTGCAGATAAGGATAGGATTTCTCTTTCGCTCCAATGGTAGTGAAAGGCCAGCCAGTGGATTTCTTGTTCGAGCTGGCCGCCGTGCGCGCCTAGTTCTCTGAGGACATAACTTTCAACAGGGAAAACGGCCAAGAAGGTATGGGCGCACTCTTGACACGTTATGTTCAGGACTATTTCTGACAGAGGATCGATTTCATCCAGCTCCGAGCTAACAGCGCCGATCAGGGAATCTGGTAGGCTTGATGCGGGTAGATGCGGATCGGAGTGGACTATGCACGATCTGACCAGCATCTCCATCAAGACGTCTTGCGAGCAATTGATGTTATCGACAAGTATGTCTTGGTCACAAGCGGTCAATGGCCTGATTTGCAGGCTGAAGCCATCTACCTCTAAATCATAACTAGGTTTTGGATCAGAGGAGCAATACTCCTTTTGCAGAAGATCTAGTACGGATAGATCCAGCGAAATATTCCCGCTGCAACTAGCGCATGTGATGGTGCACTTTATTGAATTGCCTAGAATCAACTCTCTGGCCTTTAGCAGGAGCGCAACTCTATCACCGATACTTATCTGCTTCAGTATTGCTCTAGTTTCTTCCTCATCGGTGTCTGCAAACGTAACGAGTCTCTCCAGAAGCGACGTGACGCGGCTGTGGAGGGGCAGGTCTGAAGGTATTTCATAAAGAGCCTGCTCGTCGTAACCGACTAGCTGTCGAAGCTTCGCAGTTCTGACCCATGTGGTCTTCGGGCCACTGATTACTCCATGAGGAAGGAGGATAGTTGTATTTTCCAGCGCGTGCCCGTTACTAGGCGGGTTTACTGCTCCGTTGGCTCGGCCACGCTCTCGTCTCTTTCCCATCCCTCGTTTTCCAGCTTAATGGTCTGAATTGCGATGGCGTCAGCGTTAGAGTCCAGCTCCGGCAGCGCTTGATACTCCGAGACCCAGCAGCGGTACACTTTGTACGCAATAACTACTTGTCCAGCTTCGTTGCACACCTCAATTATGATGTCTTTCCGGAAGCTCTTCAACGACATCTCAGAGCCCAGTCCTGCGCCGTAGTGCCAGACTTTATTGGCCCAATTCTCGAACTCTAGGTCATGCGTAACTCCGCGGCTCAGCGTTATGGCGTCGTACGATGTTCTGCCAGGTGACTTGCGGTTGGTGCTTGGGTCACCCCCCTCACGATGTTCTATCAGCTTGGTTGTGCGTTTGAGCGCAGTCATCTTGCTGAGACCTGCAACGTACTTGCCATCCCACTTGATCTTGAACTTGAAGTTCTTGTACGGGTCGAAGCGCGTCGAGTTTACGTTAAACTGCCCCATCTTACTGTCCCTCCGTCTGTCCAGCTAGCTGCTGGATTTTTATCATTACGAACTCGGCTGGCTTTAGCGGCGCAAATCCAACTACAATGTTAACGATACCCTTGTCGATGTCGGTTTGTGTGGTGGTCTCTTTGTCGCACTTGACCAGATACGCTTCTTTGGGCGTACTTCCCTGAAACGCACCTTTGCGGAAGAGATCATGCATGAATGCGCCAACGTTCAGCCTTATCTGTGACCACAGTGGTTCATCATTAGGCTCGAAGACCACCCACTGGGTTCCTCGGTAGAGGCTTTCCTCGATGTAAAGAGCCATCCTTCTCACAGGCAGATACTTCCACTGGTTTGCCAGCCTATCCGCACCTTTCATGGTGCGAGCACCCCAGATGACTCGCCCCGCGGGCGGCAATATACGTAGGCAGTTGATTCCCTGCGGGTTCAATGTGCCGTTTTCCTCGTCAGTTAGCCTTATGTCAAGATCCGGTACGCCGGCCAAGGTGGCGTCGATTCCAGCAGGCGCTTTCCAAACACCTCGTTGAGCATCGGTTTTCGCGATTACACCTGCAACTGCGCCGGATGGTGGAAACGCCTTTAGCCTGTTTTCTGAGAGAGGGTCTGGAGCTTTGATGTGCGGGAAGTATATTGCTGCGTTAGCTGTTCTTGTTAACCCGAAGCTGGCTCCGTCGATGCCTTTGGTTGTATCTACAGGATCGTCTTTATCAGTCCAATTGCTTGGTGGATCAACAATGAGCATTGCTCTCCGCCTTTCACAGTAATCTGCAGCGTTTGTGTAAACGCTGCTGTAGTGCCCTGAAGTGGTTGTACCATCAGGGTCTGGCGGCGGGATGCAGAGGAGGTTAAAGATGTCTGTATTAGCAAGCGCGTATATGCCTTCCTTATCATCTTCATCACCCTCTATATCACTGTCCTCTAGGTCGCTTCCATCCTGCCCTGTGGTGGCAGCCACATCGAAATTGACTTCACCGGACGGCCTCGCTGTAAGTGAAATGGTGCTGACACGTACAAGTTTGGATTCTTCCCTCAGCACCGTAACAACGTATCTCTTATGGCCTTCCTCGAATGAGACGTTAAGGAATGACTCTCGTTCGATGTAGTTACCCCCGACGTTCTCCTTTACCCTTACGTTGAAGAGATTATCGTGATCTTCTGCATCATTGTTGACTTCGTTGTCGGTGGTCACCCTGAAATTGTCAGCCCAGCTGCCTTCATTGGCCGCTTCAAACGTTATCCCTGTTTCAGCGGTGTTTTCGAACTTTGCTTTCTGAGCATCGCTGTGGACAACCCGTACAATCACCGCGTCTACGCCGCCGTTAAGGAAGTACTGGTAGACAGAGTAGCTCATCACACTTTCCTTCCACAATCCGCCGAAGGTGCTTCCAAATTCGCCGAAATTATGGATCAAGGTAGGCTCGTTAACCGGACCTTTCAATGCACGACCGACGAATGCTGTGACGGATGTGCTTACTCCTACAATTGATTTAACCGGGTTTTCAAGCTCTTCAATATAGACGCCGGGATAAGTGGGGTTTATTGGCACCTAATTTCACCTCATTAAGCGCTTCTTGCAACCAGTATCTCGATGTTGGCGTCGGTGGTGGTGTTGGAGTTTTGGAACTTGATTATTTTAGGCGCAGTCCCAATAACTTTTACAATCTCACTGCTGTTCAAAACATGATCAGTGTCGAGAACTATTGAGTCGCTGTCAGTTGTGCCATCGCTGAGCTTGTACGACACGTCATCGTGCAGACTCGACTTGATGTAAAGTAGTTTGACATCGGAGAGATCACCGGGTTGAACCTCAACTGATTCATCGGACACGGTGTTCTTAGCTATTGTTACACTGAGCATATCCACTCCGTCAGCATCGAAGCTGCCAGCGAGGGTTTTTGTCGGCCCACCATCGACACTTAAATTAAAACTCCACCGTACACTCTTAGCCAAATTGATCACTCAATAACTCGACTGAATTTATTTAAATCTATTTGTACCTTAACAGTAAACAAATCCGGGTAGAATAAGTTACCTGACGCGCAAGAAGCAGCATTCAGATCTCTACATAACAGGCATTACTCAAACTGCGTCCGGCTCTACTTGCTTATCTATTTTCACTGCTGCCCGACTTTCGCTTCAGCCCAGATATACTTTCTATTTGCAGTAGGACCGTACCAGTAGATTACGTAGATAGTGCAGTTAGGTGTGAGACCAGCGAGCTTAAACGGCGTGTTGTCCACGATTACTAATCCTTGTTTAACATTAATTCCCATCTCGCCTATGTACGTATTGCTGCTTTCACCGGTTTCAGTTAAGGAGAGCAAGACTGACGCACCGGTTGAAGTAGATTTGTTGAAAAAGTTCTTGGTAAGCTTCGTATGCGATACGTCGGTGGTGGTTAGATACGTATGCACAACACCGATTTTATTGTCTTCAGGCAGATTCGGATCAACCACGGTTACGATGGCCTTGTCATTCTGATTGTCTTCGCTATAGAGCGGTCTGTCGAAGGCTATGGTGGGGGCCTGTTCTTCATGTGGCTGGTCTTCAATAGGGCCGCTGCTCTGCTCTTCACGATCTTCAGCTGGAACCGCCCACCATCGCAGCTTCAGCGGAAAAGTCTCTGCTCCAGTATCTAGCCTGCCAGCGAGATCTTTAATGGCCTCGAATCTTGTGGTATCAAATTTTACTGCAGTGACTCTGGTACTGGTTAAAACAGATTCATGTGCAATGTATGTGGGTCTTGACGCTGCTGATGTGTCAGTGGTTGTAGTAGACGGACTGATAGCTTCTCTTAATCCACTATCGCTTCTACTGCTACTGCTTGCAACAGCTGGCTTGTGGTCTATAGGTGGAACGGTTGTTGGTAATTGCGCCCATAGCCATATCTTGAAAGTATCAGTGTTTATCCTGACGGCCTTGAACCAGATTTGGATGTTGCCAAGGAGCCAGTTGTCCATGAACCAGACTTGATTTGGGTTGAACTCGCCTTTCTTTGGATCTTCCAGTGTTAAGAAGCCTAGCAGTATGGCAGGCGGTACATCTACATCTAGAAAGTGTTTGAATGGACCGAATACGAGTGGAAACTCGGCGCCAATTGGTACTAAGAGTGTTACAATTCCGGTGTTAGCCGCTGTGATACAGCGTAAGGTGGCGTTGAAGTAGATAGGGGGAAGGTTTGTTTTAGTCCATGGAGTTTCTGTTTCCGTTTTGTAGTAAAGCTCCGCGTAAACTTGTTGCTTCGGCGAGTTCCCAAGCCTCCATGTTACCTCCGCGGTGCCGTTGAGGTTAAACAGTACCCAATCGTCAGTGTTAACTGAGCCGGAATCTTCTGATTGAACTGTGAATTTTACAGCGTAGTTTGTATACCATAAATTAGCATCATCTGGCAGAGAGTCTTTACCCATTGTGAGACCGACTTTCAGGTCTATTTCGCTGCCGGGAAAACCCTCTTCACCGTCTCCACTAATGTAGTAGAATGAAATCGGAAGAGTAGCGTTGAAGTATATCGGTGGAAGGTTTGTTTTAGTCCATGGAGTTTCTGCGTCCTCTGGACCCATGTACTTTCTGTAGTAAAGCTCGGCGTAGGCCTGTTGTCTTAACGCTGTCCCGCTGAGACTCCAAGTTGCTTTAGCAGGTACATCGATAAGGCGCACCTCTGAGGGAGATATTGATCCGCTGTTTTGTACCGTTACAAACTTAACCTCGAACTGTATATCGTCGGGCAGCATAACGTCGGCCTTTACTCTAACATCGACTTCGAGGTCGATGTCGCTTCCGGGAAGCGCTTCCTCACCGTCTCCCTTTATGTAGTAGAACGAGATTGGTAGGGCAGTGTTAAAGTAGATTGGCTGCAGATTTGTTGGTTGGTCCTTGAAATACAGGGTTGCTACGACTTGCTGGTTGAAAAAGTCGTCACCGACTGTCCAAATTGTTCCTGCGACACCGTTTGTGAACGGTACAAGACCTTCAGGGTACAAGATCCCTGAACCTTCGCCTCGCACTTCAAAATTGACCTTGTAGTCTGAGAACTCAGTACCGTCACCTATCTTGAGACCTACCGCTAGCTCAATATCATTACCTGGTATCGCGGTTTGACCGTCTCCCTTGATGTAGTAGAAGCATACTGGTAGCATTGAGTTGAAGTAGATTCGCGGCAGATTGGTCGGGGTTCCGTCCTCAAGTATTAGCTCAGCGTAGGCCTGTTGCCTTAAGGTTGTCCCGTCAAGAGTCCATTTGCATGAGGCTATTCCGCCGGCACCTGGGGACACAGTTACTTCATTCTCAGAGTTTTCGCCATCTGACAGCGACCCGTCCCCTGACTCGACGTGGAACTTGACTTGATAGGTTGTTCCAGAGGTTACCGGTGTGTTACCTATGGTTAACCCTACTGTCAAATCTATTTCGCTGTTCGGAACAGCTTCTTCACCGTCTCCACTAATGTAGTAGAATGAAATCGGAAGAGTAGCGTTGAAGTATATCGGAACTAGGTCAATCGGGTTACCGCAATCATCTAGGAGCTCAGCTTTGACCTGTTGATCTAGTTGCGCCTCTTCCTCTGTTTGAGGGTCGAAAAGCGTCCACCAGCACTCCGCGACACTCTCATCATTTGTGGTTACGTCCAGCATGTTTTCAAGCGGGCCTGACGGACTTCCTTCGATGGACTGTTGCAGCCCGGACCATTCGGAGCCCGTTATTGTAAACCGTACCTTCGCATTCTTCAAGGCAGTATTGTTTATCGGTGTTTGACCTATTGTCACACCGACTCTTAGCGGTGCGGGTAGTGTATCCTTGGGTAGCGCCTCCTGTCCGTCACCTCCGACGTAATGTATGGCCATGAGTTCGGTCAATGAGGAGAAGAAGCTCCGGCAATCGGTGACGAAATTCAGGGAGCTGTCTTCGTCTTTGTACTGTAAGAGCGCTAATGGGGCGTAATGGTGCTGTATTCCCATTGGTGGTATCGCATACGGCTCGTCGGTTTCTTTGCGCCCGAAAGGTGGCCATTCAACATTGCCGGTTCTCGTGCGCGCAGGTATCAGCCAGTAGTCGCCGGTTCGGTAACTTCCTGCGGTTAACTGGATTTCAACGCCCTGTTCCAGTTCAATGTATAGGTCTTCGCTTGCACTGATAAGTGCGGATCCATCTCTTGACTCCCATCTGCGCACCTTTGGTTTGTAGATTAACGGATAGTTCTCTTCGGTTATTGGGTCACCTATAGTTGTGTCTGGGTCATACTCCAACGTTTCTCCATTGACATCGCTTATCTTGACAAGTGTGCCGGGTTTGCCCAATGATTCGTGTAGTTCGTCTGTTACCTCGATCCACTGGTTTCCTAGAAAGTCGTGACGGGTGTCTTTCCCTCTCTTCCTTATCTTTATCTTATTTTCAGAGATTTTGAATGCGTCAACTTTTGCGACTATGGTACCGTTGTCCCTTGACCACTTGAAGGTGGCGTGATCGAGATCGCCGGGGTTGTGAACCTCTACCCTGTAGAGCTGGTTCTCTAAGCTAGTATAGCCGGCAGACTCGTACAAGCTGCACTTGTCGTCGCTTCCTGAAGAGGGCTTCGCGCGAGCCTCCAACCGGCCTGTTGCGGAGGACGGAATGAAATCGTCCCAATTATCTACGTGGATACACTTGTACTCATCATCCTCATTATCAGTCACCCTGTCGGTGACATCCACCAGCTTCACCTGCCAAGCTATCTTTGTGCGCGTTGCGGTATCTACATCACCTAAGGCCTTCTCCTGTATGTAGTCGTCCTCTAGGTGAGTAACGTGTTTTTCGAATACGTCAAGGTACGCAAGATAATAGTGGTTGTTCTCCGGGTTACTAGGAAGCGCAGGATTGTTGACCGTGTAGTAGACATTTCTCTCTGTTTCTTCGCCGCTGACCTCCTCCTTGACAGTGAAACTATAGAAGTCCGCTCCGTTTCTGTATGTTGCAACCCCTGTTCCAAGCGTGATTGTGGCGCTGTGGAGCTCATCCCCGGATTTGATTTCAATCGTATCTGTGCCGCTGACGGTGCTCTTAGTAAAAGTCGCATTTTCATCCAGCCAGTCAAGGTTTGTAAACCGTCCTTTCAGAAAGTTCTTTATGCTGTCCTCGTATTTACCCGGAACCGCACCCCATTCAAAAAGGAAGAAATCCCAGTGCTCAGACATCTGGAGATCAGGCTGACGCGAAGCAGCTACGTCGTAATCATTTTCGCAAAGGATGCCGTCGACGTAGTAGTTTCCTTTACCAACGACGTACCAGCTCGTTTCTAGATAGGTTGGTTCACCTTCCGGCGTCGCGGTAAATTTGTATACAACATCGTTGCAGACCGTTAAAGTCCCGCAGGCCGCGCTTCCAGGATCAGTTATGATCGCTACAGAGTGAGTTTTGTCTTCAATGATTGCTTCGCCAGATTCATTCGTAGCGGGTTCAAGATCAAGATTTAATTCATCAGTTAGCCATGAGAGTCCAAGGTTGGTTCTGAGGAATGTCTTGAACTCCTTGTTTTGCCCAATGTTTTCTAATGCGAATGAGAGGTTTTCCAGTACTCGGAATCCATCTCTTCCATCAACGGCGAGTGTCCCGTTCTTCCCAATTATATCCTGAAGGAAGGTTTGCTCGTAATGGAACTGAATGTCGTTCTGCTCATTCCAGTCAGCATCTACATTCACCCGGCCCTGCTGCTGGTTGACTTTACGGTAGTGTTTCTCTTTTCTGAAGGTGGATCTGCTGAAATCTCCTTTCATCTTAAGTCACCAGAAATACTCCAGCCTCTAGCCCGAAGCGCAGATACTCGTCAAGAGTCGACTTCAAATCTGCGATACGCTGCGGCTGGTACAGATGGTTGAATACGCCCATCTCGGCGCTGTTATCTGCGCCTTCAAAGATCTTAACGTCAACGCCTGTTCGCAGCTGCGCATAACCCGGATCCCCGTATCGCACTGAAGTAAAGTATGGACGTATCTTTGTGGACTCCGGATCTTCAGGATCCTCTGTTGGCTGACACATGTAGCGTCGCGGTGTCTTTGAGTTTAGAGGCACATAGCTGAACCGTACGCAGCCCTGCTGCGTTATCTTCGACTCAACCTGATCAGTAAAGATGGTGTTGCTGGCAAGATTTAGCTCGTCAACTGTTGTTTTTCCGAATACAGTTGTGTTTTGTGACGTGACTGATCGACAAGATATTGCTTCATTGACGCCTTTGCCGTCTATTATGCTGTCAGTTACGCTCAACTTAGCGTCTGACTGCATGTAGACTCGGTTCGCCCTAGAGATGAACTCATAGACTTCATTGCCATCTATACTCAATACCACCTTATTGTTTTCACGAGTAAAGGTTAAGCTGTGGCTTTCGGTGCTGGATTTGTACTCAGCGGTGATTTGGTTCTCGTCACCGGTGAACTGTGTTTTCTCACTGAGCCAAGGCAGATAGAAGTTGTCCTTCAGGAAGTTTCTGAGGAAACGCTTGTCGTCCTTCTGCGTTTTCGACACGAGCTAATTCTTTCCCATGTAAATAGAAGCGAATCCAAAATGTTGATCCTGCCGCTTATTGTGCGGTTCAAAGTAACTTCAAGATCATCGTTACCGCCAGCCAAGTACATTACTTTCTTACCGTTCTCTGTCAGGACGGTAAACTCATAAACCTTCTTCCATACTTCCTGCTCATCTTTTACACTCAGAAAGGCGCTTGTCTCCGCGGCCTCCGCGTCCTCAAGATCGATCCGAAGTGAGTCGCTACCCGCTGTCAACGTGATGCACTCTCCGTTGGGATCTGTCACTTTTTGGAACACCGCGTCTTCATTAACCCAGCCTAGATTGAGCTCTCGGTTAAGGAAGTCTGCGAGGCTTCTGCTGTGCTTGTTGCTGGTGTCTGTTTTGATGTCGCTCCACACGCACAGTTGTCTACGGATGTAACTCTTGTTGCCTAGAGATACCTTATTGTTAAGGGTGTTTCGTCCAGGTACTAGAGTGCAGTGCCGGATAGTGAGTGACTCAAGGTCTCCCGGCTGGATCTTGATGGCCGGGGTGCTTGTCGGGTTGTTGAACCAAAGCCCGTCGAGGATGAGGCGGCTGCCCTTTTCACCTTGGATCCTTAATGCTCGCAGTAATGGTCTTTTTCCCTGATCGGCTTTAATCGCCAAGGTGAAGTTGGCAGGTAGGTTTACCTCAATATTCTTGGTGTAGACCTCGCTGTCGATAATTTCGAACACGGCGTTCTGGCTTCTGTTCTTTTTCCACCATACAATTGCTTCATTAACGCTTCCGTACACATCAATATTTATTGAAACGTAAATGTCCCCCTCCTCGGTCTTTCTCGCAGGAAACTCGTAGACAGCGACACCGTTTACCCTGAAAGTAGCACTTTCATCGCCGGTGCCCAATGCGATGGAGAGCGAGTGAGTACCGTCCGTCATTGTGATTGTTCGATCGTCACCCTCCTTGTTGAAGGACAGATTTTCCGTCACCCAATCCAAGGAGACGTTGATCTGCTTCTCTTCACTTAGGTAGCGTGGAATATCGTTTCTCAACATCTCTTTAAGGTGACTAGTCTCAGCTGAGTCTCCAGGCACCTTATTCCAAGCGAAGACCTGTTTCGTAGACACGCGGTATAATGTCGGTTCAGCCTGAAAGTCGGAGTCGTATTCCGGCCGAGTGTAGAAGCCACCGCCAATTTTGCCGCTGGATCCGTAATAGTAGTTTACCTTCACATCTTCAGCTTCTTTTGAAAAGGCGATTCGACCGAGCTCTGGGTCGATTGCGATCTTGTCGTCATCTGGGGTATGCCAGTCTGAAAGATTGCAGACAACAATGTCGCGGGGCGCGATTTCTTGCCACTTGGTTTCGTTGACGTATTTTACGGTTAGGAGTATGCTCCGATCCTTGCTGTAGTACTTTTCAAAGTTGTCGTACAGCGCGCGTCGCCTTATCGGCGCAGGTACGTTGACCTCCTCCGCCAAGTGTGATGGAAGATCCTCTGTGATGGGGAGGTTGAATATTGAAATGTCATCGTAGCCAAGAGGGTTAAAGGTGAATGCCTTTTCACTTTTCTTGAAAGCATGGGTGTCAATGGATGGGAGTGCTTGTAGTCTCCAAAGAAAGATCCCGATGTTCGGGATGTTGTAGTATCCTCTTCCGCTGTTGATGTGCCTCACCTCTAATGTGTGCGCCACTGTGTCAAAAGGTGTGTCAATAAGATCCAGACTTGACGTGTTCCTTAGATCTGGTGTGCCATGGTTGGTTAACCGGATATGGTTGACGTTCTGGGTAGTAGACAACAGTTGGAAGAACTCGACAGCTTTTGCTTTCCATTGAGACACATCCCCAGCTAGCTGCTCAAGCATCGAAACGGTACCTTTGCGTCGACGGTAGCTGATGGTGTTGGCAACGTAGGCGCGTTGCGATACAACCTCAGTGGTCGAGAGCGAGCCACTGCTACTGCTTTTGCTTGCGCTGAGCGTTTTCACCCCCATTAGATCAGCGATGTACGAAGTGACCCACTCATCGCATGTTTCTATGAACCAGTTGTCATACAGGCCGCCTATGTTCTTCTCCAGCGCGGCCGCCTGAGCAGCTATGATGCTTATTAGATCCTCCAAAGGCTTACTGAGCTTGGCATCCTTCTGCCGGTAAACCGCCGGCAAAAGATCGTACAGCTTCTCCTTTGTGTACCCCAAGACGTTGCTTTCATCTTCACTCATGCTTCATTCATCTCCTCAATGGTTATCCCATTTTCGTTTACCACCAAGATTGACGGGGTTACGAGCCCGTCCTCTTCATCCTTCTCTCCAGTTGCGCGAATAATTTCCTGCCTTGATTCGACTTGACTATCCGCCTCGGAGTCATACTCGTACAGATAGACGATGTTGACCGCTTCTACTCCTTCTACACCCTGTATCGCCAATATCACTTCTGAAATTGTGACCGCCTGACTGAAGTTGCGTTCGTCGAAGGAGAAAGTCGTCTTCAACGCGTTTTCAACCTCCGGCTTGACGTCTTCGAACCGTCTGTCGCTTGACACCGTTATCTTAGCTTCGATGTTAAACATCCTCTTGACAAAAGACTTGACGACATACTTTGCGGTCGGATCCTTGTAAGATTCTATTGCACCCCGAAGGTTAGTGTAGAGAGCTGAGGATTTGTCCACCTCCTCTCCATATGACGACGCTATAGCTAGAAGCACAACATCTGCGCCGTCCACCATCACAGAATAAGACGCGGCCTTACCGATGCCTGCGAATCCCTGCGCAAAATACTTGAAATCTTCAAGCGACACAATCCGGTCAAGAGTCAGCACCGTCCGCGGCGCATTCTTACATGCATCATCCAAGCTCTCAGGGTCGGTGCCGCCTGAAGTTTTCAGAGGGTTGGTGACGCTGCGTACCCCCAACGGCCTGGTCATTAGCAGAGAGAGTTGACCAGCCTCAAGCATACCCTTCGAACCTATGCCCACCCTGTAGCTTGCCCGGATATTCTCCTGACCGGACATAGGAAGCCGCCCGGTGACACCGTCGCCGAAGATCACATTGGTTTCCCCTTCATCACTCCTTTTCGTAACATACGCATTGTCAGAATGTGTTAGATCTTCAAACGACTCCACCTCAGTCCATTCTACATTATCTACCCTAATCTCCAATGTGCTTTCCACGCCGCTGGGAGTGTAGGCTGAAACGTAGGTGAGTGGACTCTGCTTCAGAGTGAACTGCTGGAACCTCTGCGTTGGATCGCCTCCGCCAATAGCTTCCTCCTTAGTTTCGCCGTGCGTCGCCATCGCGAGGTTAGCGTTGATACTTACCGTATCTCTTTTGTAACTATATGTAAGAGGGTCGGCCAGCTTGAGCGTCGTCATCAGAAGTCCGTCTTCAAAATGTACTATGCTCGACAGAAACGCTATCTCCTTCTTAGATATACCCAGTTGCTGCTCCAGTTCACCGGATACAAGTATCGGTTGATCCTCCTTTAACCCTACAACCATCTTGTCCAGCACGATTTCATCACCGGTAATCGAATCGTCAATTGAGACCTGGGAAAGCGTCAACTTCTCAGGCATAGCGTATACTGTGGTTTCGCGGAATCCAAAATTGCCAAAGCTGCATTCTGGATCTGAGTACTTGAGAGTTAGCCCAGTGACCTTCCCAATGAGCGAGAACCCTGTAAGTGTTGTTTCAGTTATGTTTGTTACTTTGTATGCGCACCAATTAGAGGCGTTCAGAATTACCCAGCTTTCAGGCGAAATCCCTGCGTAAGTATTGTCGAGGTAGATCTGCCCGGCTCCGTAGCTATTGCCTTCAAAATCTTTATTCACATCAATTGGACTCTCGTCACTGTCCCAGTCATTTGTGTATACAGCATCTAAAGACTCGTATTCTCCCTCCTCGCCAATGACTTGGTATGTGGGGTAACGCTGGCTTACGGGTAGGCTCGACCATAGCGGAGCGTTATTCCCGAATACACCGCATTTGACCCTGAACACATAAACACAATCCTCACTCACTTCCTCTTTCTCGCTCTCCGAGTTAACCGCGTCCGCAATTTCATCTATTGACCAATCGTTTAACGCCGCATCAGCCTCAAGCTCCGATTCCGTCCATGTGGATGAGATTATTGTCTCAAGATCCGAAGTGCTGAATGATGTATCTGAATCTATGGTGGAGACGGATATGCTCTCTTCTTCGCCGCCGATATTCTCTGGTTCTACTTCAGAAATGGCACCTGCAGGTATCACTACGCGTGTCCGTTGAAGATCATTGTCCAGCTCGACGCTGTTTACGATTCTAAATGCCGCGGGTTCGCCTGAAACCACGAAAAGCAGCCCGTCGCCTATCTTGATTTTTGTTGACGTTCCTTCAAGGAATAATTCACCGTTTTCAAGCGCTACATAAAGATCCTGATTCTTGTTTATCCGAGGCTTCATTTCGTTCCAAACCTGTTTTGCCTTTATCTCCTCGATGGTCTCGAAGACCTGGGGAGTCTCGCCCTGTGCAGGGATGCTCTGAACCTTTGTCTGCTTGCTGACAGTGGCCTTCTTGGGTGAGCCTGTTGAAGAATCCAAAGAGAATGCGAGGTAGGTGCTTGCAGCCACCCCAGGCCTAAGCTCATATCCAATGCTTCTCGCTAGCCAGAGAACAGATCGTCTTTCGGTTGCAGTCTTCAGGAAACCTTCGTTAGCTATGCGCTCTTGGTAGAAGGTCAAAACATCGGCTACGGTAGCCCATGAGTCCAGTAGAGATATCGTGAGGTCAGCGTCACTCCTAGTCGTAAGCTTCGACAATGCATTTTGTGACGCTACGTCAACCAGCATGTCCGCCTTGAACCGCGCATGGGTGCCGATGCGGTAGGAGAGAGATGAGAGCCCGGCGGGGTTGTAAATCCTCATCGGTGTGTATCGTTTAGCTTCTTTGCAGCCACCCCTACACCCACAACTCTCGGATGACAATCAGGAGCCTCCGCGTAAATTGAACTCGATTTTGCCGTTTTCCGCAAAGTTAGGATCGTTGTCAAGCCTGATTATCTCCTGCTTCTCGACGTTGATTACGCCATCATCTATCTCACCGTACGAAGATTTACCCCATCGTTGGAATACGGTCACATTGACCGACGCAACACCCTCAACCTCCATCGCTGCCTCATAGATCCGGCTGAGGTACAGCGGCTGACCGAAGGTGAAGTTATCTGGGTGGAAGAAGCCTTTGCGCCCGTCCTCATCTACCCTGTTGCTGAATGCCTTCAAGAGTTCCTCTTTCAACTCGCCTGCGAAGTATCCCTTCTTCATGCAGACATAAAGTGAAATCGTGAGTGGAACGTAAATCGGCTCCTGTATTTCCACATCGTATCCTGCGAGCCTGTACCTTTCAAGAAAACCCATAATCTCGCTTTTGAACGCCTCATCTACCGGTTTGCCGCCCACTCGATCAACAGCCACGAACATTGTGTACCAGCTTCCTGTCCAGGTCTTTGTCGCAACTGCCCGTTGAACCTGAGGATGACGCTTAAGCACCTCCGCATAATCTGATTCGGTAACTGCTCTTTCCTGAACCCGAAAGGCCTGCGGAGCATGTTGCCGAACACTTTCGATAACTTCAGGATCTTCTCCGCCACTTGCGGGCATAGGATTGAAAATTTCCTGGATATCCGCTAAGCCGCTTATCGCAGGTTCACTCTCGTCAATGAAGAGGCGTTTGATAGAGCCTGCGCCCACATTGCCCATTTTACCGTTACCAATCCGGTAGGTAGTATTGAGAGGGGTGAAGCTCCCTTCAGTAATCTCGTTGGCCCAGCTCGCCTTATTGCTGTTGTCAAACCGGATGAAGGCTGAGCCGTCGTTTTCGGTTTCCACCACAAACTCACGAGCAAACTCATCGCTTGATAACAGATCCCTTTGAGGTAGCCACGTCAACCCATCACCATCCACCAGAGATATGTCTGGCTTCACACTTCTAATCTCGTAGTTGAACGCAGAAGCAGCTGACTCACCGGATCCGGCGGACGCGTCAAAGTCGGGCCCCGCTTGGGTCAAGGGCTTTCTGCTCAACTTTGGATAATATTCACCGGTCACTATTGTAGTCTTAAGATCCTCTGTCCTAGTGTAGCCGTGATCCGCTAGCACAACATTGCCGTAGATATTACTGATAGGCTGCCCGTCCTTCACAACACATAATGAAAACGGAAGCGCATCCTCTTGGTTCCACTCTATCTCCAGCACAGGAGTCCCTGTAAGATCATCTTTACTAGTCGTGACAGATGTAAGCCGCACGGCATGGCGATGCGATGGGTCAGCGGTACCGCCTGAGGACAGACTCTTCTCTTCAAAAATCAGGATGTCTCCTACTTGGAGGCTTGATGATAGGACACTGTGCTCATGTGAGGTTGGATCCTCGGATACATCGAACTCGTATACCTTGCTCCCGTTGACGTAGAGATTAATCGTATGTTCTCCCATCGTCAGTGAGACTGTGTTATCCTCGTAACTGAAACTTACTGTGTCACCACTTTTCGTGATGGCTGCACGTTCTAACCAGTCAAATTCAAAGTTCCTTGCAAGGAACTTTGTTAGGTCCTCAGTATCGTCTCCTGGCACTTTTTCCCATGTAAAGATCTCAATCTTGTTCACGGTGTTCTCGATTGTTGCGGAGGTTGAGCCCGCCGGTAACCAGCAGTTAGTCTCGTCCCAACTATAGAATGAGAGATTGTTTTTGCTCTCATACAAATTGGTATCGTACATTGTTTCGAAGGCTTCTGCACCCTTAGCTACTTCGAACTCTACATCATCACCCCTAACTATAATGTTCTGGTCGTTTTCGGCTCTTGTGAGGAGCACCGTCTTCTTAGGTAGAGATATTCCGTCCGACCCGCATTTGAAACACACCCATGCCCTAGCGTTACAACCGTCGTGTACAGAGTAATCTAGAAGCCTAGCCTGTCTTACTGCTGAAACACGTCTTCTCGCAGTCTCCAGATAAGCCTCGCTCGCAACCGCATCCTGAAAGTAGCTCAGGTGGTCACCAACGTACGCCATAAGCTCAACAAGCATGATGCCTACATCAGCAGGATTCCTTTCCTTCCAATCAGGAAGTATCAGAGACAACCTGTCAAGCATAAGTCTACGAAAGCTGGCGTAATCCTTCGCCATGTAGTCTATGACCGGTTCAACCAGATCCCTCTGTAACTGCGTCTCAGCGGACGCGCAGTCGAAATCGCTCGGACACTCAACCTTAAACGAGAATTCTACTTTAGAAAGCATAACATCAAAACCGGTGGCTGGAGTATCAGGCGCGTCAACCGACTCAACCAAACTCAGCATGTACGTCGAAAAGTCACCGCGGTTGCTCGAGCGGATAACCAGCGTGTTCTCTTTCTGATCAATCTCATTGTTTATGACAAAGAGCTCTGCTTCCGATACTCTAGTGTCAGCAGCAGAAAAGTCTGTGGCGGTGCAGGCCCACTCCGCTTTGACATCCTTAACCCTGACCCCGCCGCTGATAAGCACATTATCGGCGGTCAGACCGGTTACAGGCTTGAAGCAATAGACGATTATAAGGGGGTTCGGATAGGTTTTGTCAGTGTTCTGTATCGTACGAACGTCGAGGTAGTCGACGCCGTTGATTGTGGGATGATCTCTAACAGCCGAGCGCCTTGCGTCGCTTTCACATTTGATTTGCAGCAGTTAGACCTCCTTGGAGTACTCAGTTACCCGCCGCTGCTGGTTGCGTTTCACCATATATTGAACCACTACATGTAAAGTGGAGTCCTCGTTAGTCACAACGACAGATTCTACTTGAATAATATCTCCAAGCCACTGCTGCAAGGCACCCTGAACAATGAAGTGCGTGGCGGAAGCAAGCTCGTTGCTGTTCGGCGCAAACAGCAGCTGGCCCACTCCGCTACCGAATGTCGGCCGGTTGACCCTTTCACCCAGTGCTGTGAACAGAACCTGTTCAATCAACTGCTTGATGTGCTCGTCTTCACTTGCCACCGATGTACGTCCGCGTCCATCGACATTGAATGGAAAGCTGTACTGAGTCATCTTAGGTTCCCTTGACCCTTACCTGAGTCATCGTTACATTAGGAGGACCCTGAGGAATCTGCTCTCCAGTTTGGCATAGCCCGGTACTGTTCTGCAGAATCACCGGGTTACCGCTAACCTTGACTCTTGTTGCGGGAACCAGCCACTTTACTGTGACGCACGGTTGCGGCTTGCTTGGCGGGATCGTGAAGGCGCAGCCAGCAATTGTGAAGGTATCCGACTGTGTGGCTACAGGCTGTCCACCTGCAAGAACCTTTGTGTTTGAGGAAACGATGGTTACCTGTCCACCATGAGGACACATTGCAGTGGCTCCGACTTGTACGATATATCCAGGCATCGCGTCTCACTTTCCTTTCTGCTGTACAGTAGTTAGGTTAATCTTAGCAGATGCGCAGTCTGAAGAAGGGGTGCTCATGCCGGTTTTTATCCAATTATCTGGATGAAGTTTTTAACGCTTTTGGCATATAGCCCACTACCGGTTAAACATAGGTTTGACAAAGAGTGCCTGCGGTGAAATAATTTTTTCGGCGCCGAAAAATCAGGAAGCGAGCAGCCTATTATTGAATTTGCGCCTTTCCTTTATCAGGAGATCAATTTGGCGGTGCAGCATGCTTTTGTGCTGCATCAATATTTCATGCAACATCCATTCATCTTCGTGATCGTTTACCAATTCGCCTGTGTTTTTCAGAGCCACCCGCAATATTACAATTAGTTTGTCGAAGACCCTTTTCTTCTGTTCAATGTCTGGGACACAGTCTGGGGAATTAACAGAACGGCCAGCTTTGTACTGATCCACAAGTTCACGAGTATTTCTTAGAGAAAGATGCCTCTTCATTATTAATGCTGCCAGTTCTGATTGTTTCGAGGAATCTTTGACGGGGAACAGCTCCTCAGCTACACTTGCGCTTAGCGACATCTCATCGACAAACCGTACAATACCATCAGGTAGGTTCAGTAGGTTCATCCGCTTTGTAACGTAGCTTGGGCTTTTGTCGATCCTCTTTGCAAGCTCTGAAACACCTCCCCATCCAAAATCTGTAACGTACTTCTTGAAGGCCCTAGCTTCTTCTACTGCTGAAAGTGTTTCTCGCTGAATGTTCTCAATTAGAGAAAACTCGAATGCAGTCCTGTCATCCATTTCCACTACATGGCATGTGATTTTTCTCCACTTCAAAAGCTCGCAGGCCTTAAGTCTCCTGTTTCCAGCTACAACTTCGAAGTGATCATTAACCAGCCTCACTACAATCGGCTGCAGCAAGCCGTTTCGCCTAATTGAAGCAGCTAGCTCAGTAAGACCCGCTAAGTTAGAGCGCAGGCAATTCGCTGGGTACCCGATTTTGTGTATAGGAACATCCTCTATGACCCCCGCAATTGAGGAGGCATAAACCATAGAATTTGCCATTGCAAACCACAACGCATGGTATCTATTATACTTATCCGGTAATCAGCATAAATGTAAGAAGATGACCACACTAGGTAAAAAATTCTCATTATTTTCACTAATTGATTACACAATCAGTTAACATGTAAGCGAGTCACGCAGAGACTATCTGAAAAACAGTAGTGTAGAGTCACAAGTTTGTTTGTAATCCAAAAATCTTTTCATCGATAAGAAGCATCTATTGGAAGGCTCTGCTGTTCTTTCAGCCTTCACCAGTCACGTTAAGATTCTAAAGAAAGAGCGCCATCTTAGGCTATAATATAACACAATATTTGCGGCATATTTATCCTTATTAACTACTATTATTGCTGTATGACCGATTTCTAAATTGAGCAGCGAACCAATCGCTAAAGAAAATAAAGATCACACTCCACCCATTCTACCGGAGCGAGCTTTAAGTTTCGCCTGGGGTCTAACTGTTGGAAACACGAGTAGTGTAGATGCCCAAGAGAATGCGGAGAATATACGGCTGCATTTGAACCAGATTATAAAACACACGAACGAGTTAGCTCAGAAAAACCGGGAAGCAGAAAAAGATAAAGTATACGTGGATAATGTGGTCGCAGCCATTTACGCATCGCTCCGAAGCCTACAGATTATCTACAAAGGCCGAGACCAGAACTTTAAGGAGGTTGATGAGGTGATGGATACTCAAATCAAGAACATCCAGTCTTATGAAAGGACGGCAAGGGATCTGCAGAGTTCACTTCCAAGACTTTTCGCAACCGGAGGCGGCGCCGCAGGCACTGTGCTTGTAGGCTACATTTTTGGTATTATGAACATCAACATCCCTGAAGGAGTCATTTATTCAGCAGCAGTCTTGGCGGCTGGAGCAGCTTACGGAATCTACCAGATGATAATCGCACCACATAACGCTGAGAACGCAAGGAGTGCAATCATCGAGAATGATTATAAAAGAAACATCTATTATCAACAGTACATCAAGAGAACAAAAAAAGCCCTGAATTCACTACTTGATGAAACGTTGGCTATCTATGAAAACGCCTATAACAGAACATATCATAAAAATTATAGTGACCCAGAAGAAAGAGAGAATATTGTGACCCGTATTTTGGGTGGCCCAAAGACGTTGGATCTAGATTTTTGCCCCAAAGTTCACGAACACTATCAAAGCGGAAAGCTAACACCTAAGGTTTGGCCTAATTGTGAAACATCAATAGGAAACGAAAACTGCCCCTATTATACCGAAGACCCGCGACTAAAGAAGCCTCTGCAATAAGTACGAGGAGCAGGATAGAGGAATTTGACGATAATCATCTCGGCTTAAAGGAGCATTAGAGGTCAAGGTCAGAAAGATTTTTTGGAACGCAGCGATGGTTGGTGAGCATTTTTGTGTGGATTTTGCCGTGCGGAAAAGAACAAAGTTTCTACGGATATGTGGAGATCTCCTAAGGTAAAGTCTGAAGGTAAAACAATTAAAGATCAATACGTAGGTTATCCGATCCAGCACCCTCAACAGATCCTTGGAAACCGCATTACAATAGCAACTCACCCTATTATTCAAGCCAAGCTGAAAGTGAGTCAGCCAAATGATTCTCTTGAACTTGAGGCATATCACGTTGCTGAACAGGTAATGCAAACAGGTGAAACCTTGAGTAAGATAGAAAACTCAATTTCGCCTAGTCCGAAGCAAAACAACCGTCCAAAGTTACACTTCGAAGGAAAAGAGAAACTGCTAAGACAACCGCTAGACGGAGAAATGAAGAAGAATCAGGAAGAAGAGGAAAGAAGAGAGATGCCTCGGGCTAAACAGCGCATCTCTGACGGCTCAACCGTGCTTCCTCCTCCTTCTGACACCGAAAGTATTGTTGATGACGCGGTAGGCGAAGGCGGCCAGCCATTACCTGAATCTGAACTATCTTTCTTTGAGCCTCGCTTTGGACACGACTTCAGTAGGGTAAACATTCACACCGGTGCGAAGGCCACAGAGGTAGCGCGGGCAATGAACGCGAGGGCGTTTACGGTCGGGAGGAACATAGTGTTTGGAGAAGGGCAGTACAACCCGCGATCAAGCGAAGGACAGCTACTGCTAGCGCATGAGTTGACACACTTTGTGCAGCAGTATCAAGGAATCGTCTTACCAGCCAAATTGTATAGGCAGAAAGCAGGTAGTGCACAGCGTGAAGTAAAGAAACGCAATAAATTTCCTTCAGGAAAAGTATCTTACTTCTCGCATCCAAGCTTTAAGGAGAAGAAACTTGATGAAGAGAATATAAAGAGTGCAATCGGGCTCTTTCTAGCTGTTCCCATAGGAAAAGAGGTTGTTAGCGACCTAGAAAGCAAGTCAGTTACGGTAAAAGTCTATTTCGTCGCTGACGGCAAAAACATTCCTACTTCGGGAGAACCCGCGGGGTACTGCGATCCAGTTGGGCCAAACTTATTCGATGTGTATGTCACTGCGGGGCAAAGGACTACAGTGTCCGTACCGACTGGGAGAGGTTCAATCGAGCTGGTGGAAAAAATTGTGGATAGAGACCCTGCATCTGTCTCAGACTCGCTCTTTCATGAGATGCTTCACGCTTGGTTCATAACGTATTATCAAGATAGTGGAACAGGTCATACAGAAAAGGTGAAGCCAACTGTAGAGTTTCTGGGCACAAAAACATATGATGAAGAGGAATACGATCCGGTGTTCCTAGAGAGATTAAAGAGGTTTGATAAGGAGTTCAATGAACTTAAAACGAAACTGAAAAAACGAACCAACACGCCAGCAAAGCAAACCGATACCCCCAAGACAATCCAACCGAAGCTTATCGTTGGACAACCTGACGACATTTACGAACAGGAGGCGGATAGAGTGGCCGAAGCTGTAATGCAGCCGACTTCCACTTACCCTAGCAATCAGAGACATATGCCTTATGCTGCTGATGCGACACCCTACGCAGAGAGCAGAGACATGGGAGAAACGGCTTCCCAGTGGACATCCAACGGTTCGAGAAGCGCAGCAATCTCGGATAATCTTCTTGGGAACATGGGTTCAGGCGATCCGATAGAGTTGTCAACACGTACTTTCATGGAGACCCGTTTTGGACATAACTTCAGCAATGTGCGGGTACATACCGATGCGAAAGCCGCCGAGTCTGCAAAGGCGTTGAACGCATTAGCATATACGGTTGGGAAAGATATAGTATTTAGTGAAGAGTACAAATCGCTTAGCAGAACCAACGGATTAAAGACATTGGCGCATGAGTTGGTTCACACGGTACAACAAGAGTCCATCCAAACAGAATCATGCTCCACCGTTGTTCAGAGGCAAAAGCCACCAGCAGATCAGCCAGAGTCTGAGAAACTTCCTCCCGAGATGGAAGAAACGGTAAATCGAGTTGAGAAACTAATTCAAGATAACTGGAAGGACTACATAGAAAAAGCTGCGTTCAAAACTCCATTGAAGGATATAATTATCTGGCACAAGGATAAATTGGGATTGATCAAAGCAAAGTACGAGTTCGCTGCGAAGTTAGCTGAACGAGATGCCAGCAAATTAAAGGAAGATCAGAAGAAAAAGATAATTGAGAAATACAAAGGATCAGTCTCCTCAGATAAGCCGACGTTTGAAGAAGTCAAGCGATATTACATTATGAACGCTCAGATGAATTATTTCATAGGACTGGGCGGAGATGAGGTCCCGGCCTTTTACGACAACCTAAATCAAAAAATCCATACCGCTCAACAATACGTCGGAGTTATTGCGCATGAAGCCCTGCACCATTACAGCGCTCCAGAACTCAGGAAAGTCCTTGGGGGAGAAATAGATGAGGGCCTCACTCACTACCTAGCTGAAGAGATTGAACAAGATTACTCGAGCAAATATTCGAAAGAAACTGGACTAATACGTACTATAACTAACGAAACATACGCAAAAAATGTGAAGATAATAAGAACGATCATCGAATCTGGTAGACTGAAAGAAAATGCGGTGGTAAAAGCCTATTTCAAGGGAGATGCGGGGCTGCTAACCAAGTTGAACGAAGCCATAAAAAAGGCAAAACTCGTGGAGACAAAGGAAGAGGAATGAATAACTTAAACCTCGCCATCGATAAATTCGGCGGGCGGCTAACCAACTCGCATGAACTTGATGCGCTGCTCCACAAAATTTAGTTACATTACTTCTAGTGCACCGTTGTTTACAGAGACGCTTGATGGTGTCAATTTCACGCTCGACGAACCATTGCTCAACTCGATGCCTGATGTGTTCATAACTATTTTTAGTCCTGATGTGGTCTCGATGGTGATGCCGCCTGCGCCGGGCGTGTCGTCAAGCTTAATGGTGGCTGTGTCGGTCTTGATTATCTTCGTGTCAGGTACTGCTGGCGTGGCAGGAGCTTCTGATGTTCCCCAGAAGCAGCCGCTCCAAATTGGATAATCAGGGTCACCGCCCTCAAACTCAATCCAGACGTTGGCATCAACCGGGGGTATGAAGAAGAAGCCTACTCCTGAGCCGGCGTAAGGTACGCATGGAAGCGCCCACCCTGTTTCTTCATCACCGAAGACCGCGGGAATCTTCGCGCGTACACGTCCCAGCATCAAAGGATCGTTATTAGATGAGACGTTGCCCCGATACTTCCCGAAAAAAAGCTTCAGACTCACGGTGTCACCACAGGTGTTGTCGAGCCGAGACCCTCGCGCGTAAGCGTAAAAGCTTGTTTGTACTCACCCTTTTTGATTCTGTGAGTAACATTCTTGACATAATAGTAACCGTCGTGCAGATACCCTACACCTCGCAGCCCCACTAGCCGCCGCGCCCGCAGAATGTCTCCGTAGAGAACTCCGTCAAGCTCCCCTGTGACCGTCACCGCATCGGTGGATCCGTCGGTTTCTGACTGTGCCTCATTGTACGCCTGAAGAACATTGACGCCGCCTTCGGCTCGATACTGCTTGATCTTTGCATTGGCAAAATTGGTGAGCAGGTCCGGGGAGCTGGAAAGCGGAGGTCGTAGACTGCCAGCGATGATAACAGGAATCTTCGCATTGAAGGTGGGGTCTTGAACACTCCCTGTGACTATAGTTGAGTCTAGCGAGCTGTACTGGAAGTTGATACCGGTTATATTCGTTTCAGCACCCATGTTCACCGTTAACGCCTTCTGCGGGACACCGGTGTAGCCGCGGGGTCCCCAGTAGGCCTTGTTAACCCCCGGCGCCTGCGTCGGTTCAACGTAAAAGACGTAGTCATAAGCCTCTGCAAGTGACTTGATGTATTGCAGATCCGTTGCCTCCTGCGCGGGTATCCTGTTGACCATCATGGGAGTGTCCATCGAGGCCGGAGGCATGACGGCAGGTACCAGTCCGTATTGACCGTAGGAGGCGATGATTTTGGAGACTATCGCCATATCGGGCTGGTTCGGGTGTGTTGTGGATTTCTCCTTCCGGTCCATCATGACGCTCACGTCTTCTCCGGTGATTGTGAGCTTGGACTGTCCAGGTTCAGCTGAAGGGTTGAACTGCTTGTGAGTTATGACGCCATCTATGAGAACGGTTGGCAGAAGCCCAAATGCAACCATGATGATGACTCGGTTGAAGCTGTTGAGAAGCGGGTTGTCGACGAATGAGTAGTCAAGAGGGTTTTCCGTCGGGTTCTGGGCTCCGCCTCTGCCCACGGAGAACACTATCTGGAAGCCGTCTCGACCCTCGTCGGTGTTCTTCACCTCGATTGATTCAACTGCGTTTGCCAGCGACTCGGGCACCGGCGCAGGTATAGTGGGACCAATCATCAGTACCGCGTATACGCCGGTCAAGTCCGTTATCGCCAAGGCCTAGCTATTCGCAACGAGCTGCCGGACTCCGCCGTCAACTCAAGTGGATGCATAACGTTATTCGCGTCACAGATACGCCAGTACTGCTCTGGATCACCGATGATGCGGGCTGAAATTCTGTCCAGCCGATCGCCAGCTGTCACTTGGACTTCTTGGAGCAGTGTCATTTTAGATCCGTCGGGGAGAAAACGCCGTTTCTTGTAAGCGATTTCTTCACCATTCTTGGTTACAAGACTAGTGTTCTCAATGTCCGCGTATCTGCTCGTCGTTTCGAACATTACGGTACTCTCACGCCCCCGAGCGAAGCTGTATTGGTGATAGAGCCGACAGCAGCCATAGTCTCCTTTACTACTTGGTGCGCGAGGAATATGGAGTATCCGGGGTGTGACATCTTGAAGTCCTCGTACGTTAACACCTCAAGAGTTAATGACACGTCTGCCGTAATCGGATTAAGGTTCGGGTCGTAGGACTGCTCAACTATGCTGAAACTTGCAATTCTCACCGGCACAACTCTATTCACGCCCCAAACAAATAATGTGAACGGCTCCTCAGGCGGAGCAATCTCAATGGCACCGCCAGCAGCCAACGCCGTCTTAGCTATGACCCAGGAGCTCTTCGGATAAATCATCATTTCCAGTGCAGATAACTGAGGGTATATGCCCATGGCGACGGTCGTAGCATTCTGCTCAGGCTTCTCCAACTGATCAGCCGCGTCAAGCTCAACCTTAAGTTCAATCTTCTCCACAGGCGGACCCTTTAACCTGTACGTTTCGACTGGACTACCACTCCGTTGCGTCCGCTGCGCCTCAAGCTTGCGCGTCAAGGTCTCTGGGTTATACTGGAAAATGACAACCTGCGGAATAAAGCCAAGCGGGTCATAAGAGATAAGCGCGCCCTTGGAAAGCTTAGGAGATCCGGGAAAACTGGACATCCGAGATTCAGAGCACAGAACCCCGTGAATTATAAAAGACTTTTGCATCGTTTCGATGTCGCTAGGACAAGGTTTTACGTTTCAGCGCCGGTTGTTACCCTGTGCGTTCTTAAGGTGGTGGTTGATGGGGTCAGGTAGTCTTCTACAACGACTTTCCCTACTACTCTAATCTATGCTCCATGATGAGCCTTCTGGAAGATTTCGCAGCCATCTGCAACTGGTGCTGCTCAACGGCTTTTGCTAACAACATTACTTCTCAATATAAACTGAGCCGGAACTGAAATTTAACTGAATATAAATATAACTTATGAAATCTTTCTGTGAGATTTATAACTGTCTAAGTGTCTTCACATCATAAGTTGTTACCGATAACTTTGAACAAAAAATACATTACTGGTGCTGCACTCGCAGTAGTAATTGTAATAACCACAGTTCTAATCGCTGGCTCAGCATTAGGCCTGTTCCCAGCCTATCTGGTGCAGGCTAAAGAAATGGGGAAGAGCGAAGTTTTCGACGACGCACAAAACATGGCTTGGGAGGGCATGCAAACCTTCCGATATGACACCTTCGGTGATGAAGAGTTCTGGGGGGGCGCACTTAAGCTGCATCAAGCTATAGCGGGCGAAGCAAATGGCGGCGTAGGCCCGGGTGTAAGCCCACAGACAGCCTTGGCAGTAGGCTTGAAGGTGGATGTGGACGCACTCCCCGAGAGCCTGAAGAGTGATCTAAAGGCTGGAAAAGTCAACCTCACCGATCCCGCTACCACGATAGCGCTTCTCAAGCTCAACGCGGTTGTAGGTGTCACAGGATTCTTCAACAAGACTGAAGACATGAACATGACGCGTGAAAACTTCCCATCTCGAATGAATAGGACAACAGGGATGACACTTACTTCGATTGGTATTCAATGTGCCTTATGCCACTCAACTGTTGACGACTCATTCGCACCCGGCATAGGTCATAGAATGGACGGATGGGCTAACCGTGACCTCAATGTCGGCGACATAATTGCGCTGGCACCTAACCTGAAACCGATTGCTGACCTCCTAGGAGTAAACGAAACGACAGTAAGACAGGTTCTTCACAGCTGGGGCCCAGGAAAGTTCGATGCCGAGCTCATACTTGACGGGAAGGCGTTCAGACCTGACAATAAGTCGGCAGCCACATTAATCCCACCCGCATTCGGATTAGCTGGAGTAAACCTACACACATGGACAGGATGGGGCTCAGTAACTCACTGGAATGCGCTTGTAGCGATCCTAGAAATGCACGGTAAAGGAAGGTTCTGGGATCCTCGACTAAACAACTCAGTACAGTTCCCAATAGCCGCTAAAGCAGGCTTTTGGAACGTATCGGTGTCAAACCCAGATGATGATAGATTTACACCTAAGCTTGCGGTACTACAATTCTACCAACTCGCACTTGTGGCGCCTAAGCCTCCAAAAGGCAGCTTCAACGAGTCAGCAGCAAAGCGTGGAGATGACCTATTCACCGGTAAAGCAGGCTGCTCAAGATGCCATGTTGAACCAAAATGGACTGAGCCAGGCTGGAACGCGCATAAGCCTTCGGAGATAGGAATTGATAGCTTCCAAGCAGATAGAGCACCTGATAAAATCTATCGCACATCACCTTTAGGCGGACTTTGGACACATCAGAAGGGCGGGTTCTACCACGACGGTAGGTTCGCCACGCTATTGGATGTAGTTGATCACTATGACAAATTCTTTGGCCTAAACCTAACGTCCACAGAGAAGAACGATCTGGTAGAATACCTGAAGTCACTCCCAGATTAGTTACATTAAAAACAGCTTAACTGAGAAGCACCTAAAATTACGCGCAAAGGAGGCTGCATTAGCTGATTCAACAGCTAGTTGCGCCTCCCACATTTCTTTTCTTATTTTTGGGTTCTTCGAGGTTACAACTGTTTTAGCCCTTGTGCACGGTTCATTCCACTTGGGCAATGACTCTGCAAGGTGCCCCGTCGAAGTTGTTCAAATTCAAAGGAAGAGCGTACAGCATAAAGTCTTTCTGAGGTATTAGCCTTAGGTTAACAAGGTTTTCTAGGCAGAGTATTTCTTGCTTGAAGAACATCTTGTGGATTTCATATGGAGGTTGGTCTATAGTGAAGGAGTCTATTCCGACTATACTGGGCTTCGCTTGTATTATTCTTCTTGCAAGTTCTTTACTAAGTACAGGGTAGTTTTTAAAAAAGTCAGGTGAGCCCATATTTTCGGTTTGGTCAGTTCTGAATAGTAGTATCTTTTTTCCTTCAAGTCCGTGTAAATTCACGTCTATCTCATTTTGATCTCTAACGTCAAATAGCACTCCTCGGCCTACGAATCGTTCAATTGGGAAGTCGCTTATCCTTTTGCCAGCCTTAAGCATATGCCACGGAGCGTCGATATGTGTTCCAAAATGGGTGCCGATACTAATTTTATGCGCGTTCCAGCCTTCATTCTCGCAAGAGGCAACCCGTGTAAATTCCTGCGCAGGGTCGCCAGGGTAAACAGGCGTCAGTCTGTTTATAGGCATAGTTAGATCGATTAGTTTCATCTTAGACTGTGCTTCTGAGACGGCAATTTTAACTTTCATTAATACAGCAGATGCTGTTTCGCGCTTAAGGAAAGATGTGGATTGTGCCAGGAATTGCGTGATATAGAAATATCACGCGTTAACAGGATTATTCGTAAGACCTAGAATTTGCAGCATGTTAATTTTGCACTTGTATCATTTTGCTTTAACTGTTGGTCTATATTTTATAATCATAAAGCGTATATTTGGGGTTCCGGCAGCACCTTGTACCAAAAGGAGGAAATAGACATGGCAAAAATAAAATGCCCGAAATGTGGAAATGACCACGAGTTTGCTGTTATCGCATCGTCAGTCTTCTCCATCTACGTAGATGGAAACGGAAAAACGGTAGCTAAGGAACCGCTGTCAGAGGCCTGCACAGGCATCGACAGAGTAGAATGCACCATCTGCCGTGCAGAACTAGACGAAGTAGGATACGACATCAAGAAGGAAGAAGCATTCCTATACAAGGAAAAATACTCGCACGTCAAGGCGTCGATGGCAGGCTGAACGAGGACCCAGCCGGACTAACAGACTAACCAACCTACAGCTACACGCAACTATACGTCGTATCTGTAGAACCAGCTTAAACGGTCTGTTCGGCGCAACGCATACGTAGACACCGCAAACATTTGCTTTGAAATCCGATATGCGGCGCGCTGGATAACCACTTTCTCTTTCTATCTTGTTAAGTTAGGGTTGATTCTCTTTGTGCTGGGGATTTCCCGCTGGCTTGGGAGTGTTGTTAGATTGACCGTGTTTCGAATGGCAACAGTATTTTTGGTATTTCTTTAGCCATCGCCATGTACGCGTTTACGAAGCAGTCGGCTTCTTTTCTGATATAGTCCTCGATTTTGTCGTAGTCGCCATTTTGATACCATGAGGGCACTTTTGACCCACCGCCTGTTTTTCCTAAGCAGTGGTTGTATCCTTTGAATGAGCCGCGGTTCTTCACGACCAGTATGTGTTTGATGTCGATGAACGGTTTGTTGGCGAAGAACTGTAGCCCGTACTCCTTTCCTGTGTGCTCCTTTATTTTATGGTTTAGGAAGCTGAAGTCGAAGAGAAGGTTTTCACCGATAGGAATAAAGTCCCATGTGGGGGAGAACACGTTGCTGAACTCTATGAGCATCTCTTTTTCACTGCTCTCCCACTCCTTCAAAATAACTAGGTCACCTGTGGGGGAGCCGTCCTTAGAAGATAACGCCTGATACTGTATTGTGCAAAGTTTGGAATTCTTCGGATCTAAACCGGTGGTTTCTATGTCGAAGTAGTATCCAGGCAACCTAAATCGGACTATCAGCAGCGGCTCCCTAAAAAATTGCTCAGTCAAGTGATTTTGATACGAGGACGATCATTTCAACATATGCGAGCAGGGTCAGGCTTAAATAGTGGTGGAAAGTAGCTGAAATTACTGCGAAAAACTGCCGATACAGAGATAAAATCTCCGAATAATTTGACAGCAATATTGCAGTAGTAGCAAAAAAGAATTGAGTGATTTCCAAGATTTAGGGTTAGATCCAAATTTACTGCAAGGTGTAACTGCCGCAGGCTTTACCAAGCCGTTCCCTATTCAAGAGCAGACAATATCTCACCTTCTAGCAGGCGCAGATGTGATAGGACAGGCTAAGACCGGCTCAGGCAAAACCGCAGCATATGGTCTTCCGCTGCTCCAAGCCATTGATACTCAGAACCGGAAGGTGCAAGCGGTGGTTCTAGCGCCCACTAGGGAGCTGGCGGTGCAGATAACTGAGGAGTTGAAGAAGCTAGGCAAGTTCACTGGAGCAAGAATTGTAACGATTTACGGCGGTCAATCAATCAATGTTCAGATCGAGGCTTTGAAGCGCGGAGCTCACGCGGTAGTCGGTACTCCTGGAAGAGTGATTGATCATTTGAAGCGAGGCACGCTGCACCTCAGTGCAGTGAAGACGGTTGTGCTAGACGAAGCTGACACTATGCTGGACATGGGTTTCATCGATGATGTCGAGTTCATAATTGACTGTACGCCAGATAAGAGACAGATCAGCCTGTTCTCCGCAACCATGCCTCAGGAAATCATTAACTTGTCGCAGAAGTATATGCGTAATCCTGAGAAGGTGCTGATAGACTCTGATGAGCCCTCGGTTGACACACTCGATCAGTACTACGCGTTAATGTCCCAGAGTGAGAAGCTAACTTTTCTGCTAGAGCTGCTTAACAGAGAAAAGCCTGAGAGCGCCATAGTGTTCTGCAGAACAAAATATGGAGCCCACAGGCTGGCAAGAGACTTAGAGCTCAGATTCCTAGACGCAGTCCCACTGCACGGCGACCTAAGCCAAAGCCAGCGAGATCACTCTATGCGTCTATTCAGATCAGGCCGCGTAAACATCTTAGTGGCCACAGACGTTGCGAGCAGAGGTATAGATATCCCGCAGGTGGACTGCGTAATCAATTACGAGGTACCACAGAATTCTACACTATACTTCCATCGCGTCGGGCGAACCGCCAGAGCAGGTGACACAGGAAAAGCATTCACATTAGTCTCCGAAAGAGAATACGGTGACTTCGTACACATACGCAGCCTAACCAAAGCAGAAATCAAGCCACTTAGACCGGAAGATGAAAAAACAGCCCCATCTGGCTCGCACACACAATACAGCAACAGAATAGAGCGGAGAAGAGGAAGAGACGACAACCGACGCAGATCAAGAGGATTCAGACAATCTAAATCCGGCCCGAGATGGCAACGTCGGCGACAACACCAACAACAGCAACAGCAACAGCAACAGCAACACCAGCAGCAACGACGATACCGCCGCTGAGAAGCTGCTAGTTACGTCCCGAATAATCAGTAGTGTGTCTTAGTCAAGCAGCATAGGCAGACTAACGCGGTGCTCTGCGATACACATATACCTCTTTGAGTTTCTGACGATCATCTGAAAACAGGTAGTAGCGGTGGTGACAGCAGCAGATGAGCGAGAAGGCGAATAACGATGATCCTTCAGTTATTGAAGAGGTAGTTCGGCGAAGGATAGACGGTATTAAGCTGAAGAAACCTGAGCTTATACGAGAATCTATTGACGCGAGTCTGTACTCAAAGTTTGATGATTGGCCGCCTGGTACACGTATGGAGGGGGAAGAGGCTCTTCGAGGCGAGGATGATGCGATTAAGGTTTTGGAGGAGTACAGCTATAAGCTGGATGATTTTGCGGTGAAGGTTAAAGGTGACTTTGCTTGGGTTTCGTTCTACTTCGGTTATAACGGTACAATAAGGAAGAAGAGCTTCGACATCAGATCCAGAGTGTCAATGGTTCTGGCTCGATCTAGGTCTGGGTCAGCGTGGAAGATAGTTCATGAACACTTCTCTATGTTTCCGAGTGAGATGCCAGTCACAGGCCCTAGGCTTCTAGTGAAGAAGGATACTGAGGGGGTGGAGAAGCAGTTGAAGGATCTTGACGAAGCAGTCTTGAAAGCTTTAGAAGACGGCTCGGAGAAGCATATCGCAGATCTTACGAAGCAGGTCTCAAAGACCCTTGGAAGAGATATTCCGGCCTCAGAGGTTGTAAATAGATGCAAGATCCTTGAATCGAAAGGAGAAATCAGGAGAAGCGGACGGTTCTACCCCAGATACATAATCGTGAAAAAATAAGATACACAGTACATTCCTGGATCTCTTCACTCGTAGCGTAGCATCAGCTAGCCTCTAGGGCATTCGGATCCCGTGAGCCTTGCGCCGCTTGAATTGGGGAAAGAGAGGGAAATGGGGTGGAAAGCTATTCTTTGGGTCTGGTGGTTATGCCTCGGTAGAACTCGTCTTCGGGAACGGCGGTGGTTGAGCAGAATAGCCGTTGCATATCCTCCTCTCGCTGCTGTAGGATGGTCTGGGTTTTCCCGATTTCTCCGTAGATCTCGAGATAGTTTTGTCCCAGCTCGGTTATCCGGTACTGGTCGCCGTCCTGCAGGATTAGCCGCTTGTCCATCAGTAGACTGAGGTATTTCTTGAGCAGCGGGTAGCTGAGACCAGCCTTGTACATTATGTGAGTTTTCGCATCTCCTTCACAGCAGACTCTTAGAATATCCGCAACGATGTCGGCTTGACGACGGTTCTTACGGTTTCTAATATTCGCGGTCATGCTTGGCGGCCCCTTGAGATTAATACTGTCCCAACTGTTAATCGGTGGGAGTTTTGTAGACATTTCATAGCAGTTTAGCAGAGAACTGTAATTATAGTATTACGCAACAAACAGCACCAGATTCACCTTTAATTGCAGTCGATTAATACTTTACAATTTGAAGAACCCAAGTGTAAACAAGTTCTGCATTTTTTTTCTATAACAACAGGCTGAAAGATCTGTAGTTATACCTATAACTACACCTGTATCCAAGCAAACAACTACGCACAGACGGCTTAACGATTACTGTTTGCTACTCTGAATCGATGTACGCTAGAGTTCTGATGTCGATTAACGACCTAAGTTTTTCTTTTGATCTATGAAGATTCTCTTTTGCACGTGCGATTTCATGGATAGCTTGGAGCAGCTCGGATCCTTTAGGTGTCATCATGAATAACCGTTCCTCAGGCTCAAACAGAAGGCACTTCGCATCCACCAGTAGCGTAAGATACCGTCTCATCTGGCTACTGCTTAGGTTCGCGGCATACATAATGCGGGTCTTTCGACAACCATTTCCTGTCTTAGTTAGAATATTCTCAATTATCTCAATTTGGTCACGGTAGGTTCGTGAAACACACTGACTTTTCAACCCTAATCCAACTCCCCATCCACGGTATTTGTCAAGAAGACCTCGAGTTCTTCCTGACCCCGCATGATAACTTGATGCCCAGAAATGTTAAGATTAGCAGCGGTCAGACTCCACAACCTCAATATAGAAGGCTTCCAAATAATAGGCTAGAGGTTCATATTAAACTATCCGCATAAATAGTTAAGTACTATTCGTCAAATTATATCAACATACCGCATCCTATTTTCGATTCGGATTAAAATATGTGAATTAAATGAGAAATAATAATCTATAAAACTGGAATGAATTAATTACAAAAATTTTCCATGTATACCCACCAAACTTATATCATTCGAACCATATTAAACGAACGATTCTCATTATGACTAGATCATCCGCATTAAGCCCAGCAGAGCTATATGCGCTAAATCTCGAATAAGGAAGAGAAGAAGTTGATTGTTTAGATGGCTGACTACAAGACCCGTTTAACAGGAAGAAAAGAGGTATGTTTTGCCACAATGTCCTTCGACTTCGAAAAGCCAAGAGGGTTCCAACATAAGGCGGGACAACATGTTGACATCACCTTAATCAACCCGCCAGAAACGGATGAAGAAGGCAACACCCGCACATATACTCTTTCCAGCGCCCCCTTTGAAGACAACCTCACCATCACCACCAGAATGCGTGACACCGCGTTCAAACGCTCGCTAAAGACAATGGCATTAGGTGCAGAAGTTGAACTGGAAGGCCCATCAGGCTCCTTCCGCCTCCACAAAGACGCGTCTAAACCAGCAGTGTTCCTCGCAGGCGGCATAGGTGTCACTCCGTTCTACAGCATAACTAAACAGGCAACAAAGGAGAAGCTACCGCACACCATGTATCTGTTCTACTCGGATCAAAAACCTGAGGACGCAGCGTTCCTTAAAGACCTTCAGAACCTAGAGAAAGAAAACCGGAACCTCAAACTAATCGCAACTATGACCAGGATAGAGAAAGACCCAAGTTGGCGAGGCGAGACAGGTCGCATCAACATAGAGATGTTGAAGAAGCATGTTCCAGACCTCGCCACTCCGATATACTACATAGCAGGTCCCCCTGGGATGGTAGAGGCGATGCAAAAGATGCTGGTAGAAGGAGGAATAGACGAAGACAACGTTAGGACGGAAGAGTTCGAAGGATACGATTAGACAAATTAACCGAATCCAGCGTTGAACTAATACCTAGGTAAATCAAATTAATAGGTAAAAATGAAGCCATACTTAGTGATGCTACGGCAAACAACTTGTAGCCCAATGTATCATACTGACGGGTAGAATGGAGAGACCCCGTTTGGTAACGCAGAAGCGATTGAGACGGCTGATCGATTTAGCGATCTATCTTTCGGTAGCATTAGGCGTTCTCTTTATCGCACAGATATCAGGAATTGTTCCTCAGCAGATTGTCTATGCACTTCTCACCGGATGGGTAGCTTATCTTTTCACAGCCGTAGCGGTGGTCGCAGGTAGAAGAGAAGCATATTCAGTTGCGTTTATACTCGTAATCATCACGCTACTAGTGTCGTTGCCTGAGCCGAGGCATTATACGCTCATAAACAGTGTTAATCCGCTTCCATGCTTAACGTTCATAGGAGGCTCAGCGCTTCAAATCACACTAGTAATCCTGTTGCCGATTTACTTCTGGCGTGGAAGACACCCAGCAGAACCGGTTTAGCTCTTTAGCGATCGGCAAGGGTACTTCATCTGAGTTAGTTAGGCATGTTATTAAGTGGCGGCGTTTCATTACCGGGCTATGTCAAGCAGGCTACTTATCGCAGGGTTTGTTGCAGCAGTAGTTATCACAGCTGGCGCCGCATACGGCTTGTCTGTCCTGTACTATCAGCCTCAGATGGACGGGTATAAACAGCAGGTCTCTAGTCTTGAGGCGAAGCTGAGTGAAGCGGGTAACAGGACTCAAGGATTGGAGGCGGAGCTGGCGAACCAAACGGTGCTTTACCGTCAACTCTCCGACCGGTTGAACAATATCTCAAGTAAATCTGAGAGACTTGAAGTTGATCGAGCATTTCTAGCGAAGATGTATAAGCAGATCAACACGACTACGAGCAGCTTTGACGATGAGCTGGCGCTATGGCAAGACGTGATGCCGGAGGCGAAACGGTTCGATCCGGAGCTTCAGCCAATGATTGACAACCTTCTCAGAGACTACAAGCAGCACTTCGCGTGGCTTGACAACCTCAAAAGCAAGCCGCAGATGACAGCATCTGAAGCGGCTACAGAGCTAAACAAAGGCTTCTCGCTGACTTGGCAGATTAACGATGACCTCAGAAAATTCGACGCCTACTGGGTCGCGCGGATACAACAAGACATCAAAGACGCTATCGCTCCACTCCAAAAGTAGCAGAGAACAGGCGGGCGTTCTCTCAGCGCGCTAGAAGGACTTTACGTCGAAGAAGCCGTTTGGAACAGCAGGTCCAAGTAAAGCGGTGATTATGAGAGCGATAATGACGAACACTATTGCCGCGATAACCGCTATGAGTAATGCGCCGAGCCAACCTGTTGAGAATGCTGCTTTGTATACTGCAAGCCACGCGATGAAGGCTATGACAAGCGCAATGGGTGCAGCAGTGAAGCCGAGTACTGCACCTATAGAGAAGGCGGCCAGTATAGCTGTGATGAAATAGACGATGGGACCGAGAAGGGTAGCACCCATAGCTGCGAGGAGTGTCGCTTTACCGCCGGTTACAACCTTAGCTGCGATATAGACTGGAAGAGAGAGGACAGCCCAGATAATGATGAGTCCAACCACTACCACTACCAGTCCAGCCGGGGAGAAGATGGCGGCGCTGGAGAGCAGCGGCATCATGGACAGTTCAGTAGTCTCTTCACCACCTCGAGACTTTTCAACTTTACTAACACTACTGCTTTAGGATCCAATTTAACGTTAAATCGGTGTGGAGATATTCTTCAGGGTATGGGCGAGAAGCAACAGCAGGATTACGCGCATATAGATCTTAACCCGGTGATATTGACTCCTGACGGTAAGGTGGTTTTGGCGAAGAGGAAGACTGATGTGTTCGAGGGAGGTAGGTGGCATCTTCCCGGTGGGAGGTTGATGGTTGGAGAGCGGGTTGAGGATGCGATGAAGAGGCTGGCGAAGATGAAGATCGGTTTCGAAATTAGGTTGTTAACTGGGTCGCTCACCGGCGACCTAGTAGGAGTTTACGATGACCCTGCTCGAGATGCTCGCGAGCATGTGATTGCTCTGACCTATCTCTGCGGCATATCTGGTGGTGAGGAGCAGCCGGGTCATAATGTGAGTGAGGTGAATGCTTTCGATAAGGAGGAGCTCGCAGAGCTGGATATTGCCTTTGATCATAGGCGTATGGCGGAGGATGCGTTCAGGAAGCTTGGGCAGAGCTTGATCTAAGAAGAAAGGATTTTGCCGGCAATCTTTAAAGAAACGGCTTCGGTGTAGTGGAGTCGATTGAGTTGCAGGCTGAGACGCCGAAGTGGACGTTCATCTTTATTGCGGTGGCAGTTGTCTGTTTCGTTATTCAGCAGTTTACTGATCTTTGGATTTACTTTGCGTTCTTTCCCGCGCTGGCTGTAAATATGCCTTGGATGTTCGTCACATCCATCTTTCTTCACTCCGGTGTCGAGCATCTTCTCTTCAACATGCTTGCGTTGTTCTTCATGGGAATGAGCCTAGAACGGATGATTGGGCATAAGGCCTTTGCAATGCTCTTCATCGCTTCGGGAGTAGTTGGGAACGTCGGTTACATGCTCACGGCCAGCGATCCTATGACCCCTGCTATCGGTGCGTCCGGAGCCATTTACGGTGTAATTGGCACCCTCGCTACTCTCGCGCCGCTGATGCTGATCTTCATCTACGGCATCATACCGCTTCCTATGGTCGTTGCAGCGGTTCTCTGGGGTCTGCTTGACTATATCGGGCTCTTCGACACCTCCGGGATCGCGCATGGAGCCCATCTAGGCGGGCTGTTCCTCGGCGTTGCCTTCGGCCTCTACCTCAGGTGGAGAGTGAGCGATGCGCGGCGTCAAAGCCACTTTTTGCGCCGATAATGGTAAAGGTTCAAAAGGAACTAGGGTAAAACAGCTGTAGCGTCGGAGAAGATAGTGGAGTGTCTGTTCGCCTTGATGACCTAGACCGAGCCATTTTGAACATGCTTCAAAGAGACGCTAGAACATCCTACTCCGATATAGCTAAGAAGTACGGAACTGCGGAGGCGACCGTCCGGTTCCGAGTTAAACGGCTGGTTAAAGAGGGAGTAATCAGTGCTTTCGTCGCCTTTCTTAACCCAACTAAGATCGGGTTCACTGTAAGCGGTGCAATTCTGCTCAAGCTCAACCCTACGCACACTGATGACATCGTCTCTACACTGATAGAATACACAGAGATATCTTACATCTACAGAAGCACAGGAGAGTATGACGTTATCGCAGTTATCTATGCGCATGATATGCAGCATTTTAACGCCCTTGTAAAGGGGATTAAGATGCTTGAGGGAGTTGAGGATGTAAGAATCTCGGTGACCACCGAGTTTCTCAAGTCGAATCCGATATTCAAACTTTAGAGGCGGGTATAATTGCGGAATCCGCAATAATATGAAAAGTTTATACGAAATAAGTAAATAGCCACCGGCCGCATGTTCAGACTAATGTTCTCAACGCATCCACGCGCCTCATTAAAGTCGAAACACTTCGCAGATAAAACCGGTAAAAAGGAGAACTGCAGCGTTAGGGGTCGGCGCATAGAAAACCTAAACAGTCAGATGATTGTCCGAAGATACACCGTTGATCAAGGAGGAGTCTTTTTTGCAAGGTAATGACCGCTTCCTAACTGCTCGAGAAATGGGAAATATAATCAACCTCAGAATCACCCATAAAAAAGCACCTATCCCTGTGCTGGAAGCAATCGGCTTCAAAGACGTTGAGAAAACCTCTAAAGAGATACAGATGGTCAAAGGCATAGATGAGTGCCTGATACTTCAGACCTGCAACCGCGTTGAGATATATCTCTCAGTCTCAGAAGGCATGACTGCAACCACGGCGAAATCTGTCGCCGACTGCTGGCGGATGAGAGCCGGTTTCAATAAAGAGGACTTCAACGGTTACCTAGAGGTAGCCTACGGCGCAGATGCTATTCATCACCTGATGAGACTAGCATCAGGTTTGGAGTCGATGATTGTTGGTGAAGACCAGATTTTAGGTCAGATACAGGATGCTTTCGATAAGGCGAATGAGTGCGGTGCATCTGGAGCGGTGCTGAGAAAAGTATTCGGTCGCGCCGTGAAGATGGGTAAAGTGGTACGTGTCGAAACCAACATTAACAAAGGAGCAGTCTCCATCGGCTCAATCGCAGTTAACCTGCTTGAAGAAGTGGCTGGAGACATCCACGGCAAAAAGGTACTCATTATTGGGGCAGGCCGCATCGGAGCATTAACAGGCAAAGCATTAGCGGCGAAGAGCCTCGCATTCATCTTCGTGGCTAACCGAACCTATGAGAGAGCCGCATCTCTCGCGAAGATGCTGAACGCAGAAGCAGTGAAGTTTGATAAGCTCATCGAGTCCCTCGCCGGAGTAGATATTGCAATCGTCACTACAGCAGCCCCACACTATGTTCTAACCGAGGAGAAGGTCAAAGAGTCGATGAAGCTCAGAGGCAACGCTGCCAGCAACCTCCTCATAATGGATCTCTCGAACCCTAGGGCTGTCGAGAAAGAGGTTGGAACGATTTCTGGAGTGGAGCTCCGCAACATCGATAACCTAAGAGAAATAGCGGATGCAAACCTGAAGATGCGTCTCCAAGAAGCAAGCAAAGCCGAAGCGATGATTCAGAAGGAGATGGAGCGTCTAGCCGTTTCAGAGAAGCAGGCTGATGTTGAGCCGCTTATCAGCGCGGTCAGTAGAAAAGCGAATGAGATTAGGCAGCGAGAGCTCAAGAAGGCGTACTGCCTGATGAAGACAGATCCGAGTGAAGAGAAGTGCGGTCACTGCCAGAAGGTAATGGACGATTTATCAAGAACACTGATGGAGCAGATGATGCTTCACCCGCTCCTGAATCTAAGAAGCAGAGAGCTTGACAAAGATGATGAGAGAATTGCGTTACTCCGCGAACTATTCGATGTAAAGACAGCAGAAAAACAGAAGTGAGGCAGTGGTTAAACAAACAGCCAACTAATAGAAAGAAGTAGGAAAAGGAAATAGAAAAGAATACAGTAATTGGTGTGTGATAGTGTAGATGACTCAACAGAAGATAAGGGAAACAAGATCGAAGGAACTCTTTGAACGAGCTAAAAAAGTAATACCCGGTGGAGTTAACAGCCCAGTCAGAGCCTTCTCACCGTATCCGTTCTTCACCGCGCGCGCTGAAGGCTCAAAACTCATTGACGTGGACGGAAGAACCTACATCGACTACTGTTTATCATACGGCCCGTTAATTCTTGGCCACGCTAACCCTGTAATCATAGAAGCGGTCAAGGAGAAGCTGAAGGACGGAACAATGTACGGTACCCCCACTGAGCTTGAGATAGAGTTCGCTGAGACCGTTGCAAAAGCGGTTCCGTGCATCGAAATGATGCGGGCTATCAGCAGCGGAACTGAGGCAACTATGCATGCTATCCGAGCCGCGAGAGGCCACACTGGTCGAGACAAGATAGTCAAGTTTGAGGGATGCTACCACGGAGCCCATGATTACGTTCTTGTTAAGGCAGGCTCAGGTGCAGCGACCTTCGGCTCACCAGACTCGCTAGGAGTCCCCCGTGACACTGTGAAAAACACTGTTGTGTTACCCTACAACGACGTCGAAGCCTTCGAAGAGGCTGTGCGGAAGGAGGAGAACGAGATTGCAGCAGTCATCCTTGAACCGGTCGTCGGAAACGCAGGGGTAATTCTGCCTGAGAAAGGCTATCTGCAGGCGATTAGAAGAATCACTGAGAGGAACGGCATCGTCCTAATTTTCGACGAAGTCATCACAGGCTTCAGGCTAGCGTTAGGAGGCGCCCAAGAATACTACGGGGTAAAACCTGACTTAGTGACTCTTGGCAAAATCATCGGGGGAGGCTTCCCCATCGGCGCCTATGGAGGAAAGAGAGAGATAATGTCAAAGATATCCCCAGTAGGCCCTATATATCAGGCTGGAACTCTCAGCGGCAACCCAGTGTCAGTTACAGCCGGTCTAACTGTCCTGAAGATTCTAATGGAGAAGCGGCGCGAAATATACGGGGGACTGGAGAAGAACGGCAACAAAATGGCGAAAGGTCTCCGAGACTATGCTAGTGATGCTGGAGTAGAGGCGCAGGTAAACAACGTGGCTTCAATGTTCCAGATATTCTTCACAGGCAAACCTGTGAAAGATTACGCTTCGGCAAAAACTTCGGATACAAAACGGTTCAGCAGATACCACAGGAATCTGCTGCAGAAAGGGGTGTTCATACCTCCATCACAGTTTGAAACCTGCTTCCTCTCAACCGCACATACAGATGAGGATCTGAACATGACCTTAGAAGCAATGGGCACAGCAATCAAGACGTCAAGAGAAGAGTAAGTAGTAGGTGGAAATGTAAAGATATGAGAATTGTAGTAGGGCTTCGCGGAAGCAAACTATCGCTTACTCAGGCTGAGACCGTTATTCAACGACTCAAAGCCTCGGTAAAAGATCTAGAGGTTGAGAAGGAGATAATCAAGACCACCGGCGACGTTGTAACCGGTCAACACATTCTCTCAATAAAAAGTGAAGGGGTCTTCGAAAAGGAGGTTAATCGGTTTCATCTTGCTGTTGCTGAGGAGAAGGTGGACTTTGCCATCCACAGCATGAAAGATCTCCCAAACGACTTCGACCCAAGCCTTGTCATTGCGGCGGTTCCTCCCAGAGAGTCACCGCACGACACTATTGTGACTAAGGAGGGATACAGCATACAGGATATCCCAGCTGGATCCACCATCGGCACGGGAAGCCCCAGACGTGAGGCTCAGATCCGATATGTGCGACCCGATTTGAAGATAGAACCCATCCGGGGAAACGTGGATACCAGGCTTCGAAAACTCGACGAGGGACTTTACGATGCGGTGCTGCTGGCTGAGGCGGGGCTGAACCGGCTGGAAATCAACAGCAAGATGAAACGGCTGCCGCTTGAAGATTTTACACCGACCCCCGGTCAAGGAGCCCTTGCGGTCACGGTTAGAAAGGATAGGAAGGATCTGCTGAAAATCTTCAGCAGAATCGATCATCAGCCTAGTCGAGTAGAGACTACGGCTGAACGAGTCTTTCTCGCAAAAACTGGCGGAGGATGCAAGGTGCCTATCGGAGCAGTCGCCCGTTTGGCAGGAGACGTTCTAACTATTCATGCGATGGTTGTCGCCCCAGATGGTAGTGAACGCTTCTATCTGGTTCGCACAGGCGATGCGGATGATCCCGAGGCGTTAGGGGGACGGGTTGCTGATGAGATGCTTCGTGAAGCTGGAAGAGTGGTGGAGATGGTGAGAAGAGTTGCGTAGCGGCATAGTGTATCTCGTAGGAGCAGGACCGGGAGACCCTGATCTCATTACCGTAAAGGCTGTAAAAGTGCTGAAGGCAGCTGACGTAGTCGTCTACGACCGGCTGGCTTCACCTGAAATCCTTGATCTGGTGCCAAAGTCAGCTGAGAGAATCTCAAAGTCAGCTGAGAGAATCTACGTCGGCAAAATCTCTGGTGACCACACGGTTCCGCAGGATCAGATCAGCCAGATACTGGTTAAGCAGGCTCAGATGGGTAGAAAAGTTGTGAGATTAAAGGGAGGCGATCCCTTCCTCTTCGGAAGAGGAGGCGAGGAGGCTGAGGAGCTTGAAGCTGCTGGGATTGAGTTTGAAATTGTCCCAGGGGTCACCTCTGCAATTGCTGTCCCAGCGTACGCGGGGATACCGGTTACTCACAGACGCTTCTCCTCATCCTTTGCAGCGGTCACAGGTCATGAGGATCCTGATAAAGATGAGAGCAGCGTCGACTGGGAGAAGTTAGCCACTGCCGTTGACACAATTGTGGTGATGATGGGTGTCGGTAGACTGGACAAGATTACAGATGCGTTAATCCGAGGTGGCCGTAGCAAGAAAACACCTGCAGCCGCAATTGAGTGGGGAGCTACAAGCAAGCAGCGAACAGTAGTAGGAACCCTAGGAAACATTGCTGCAAAAGTTGTGTCTGAGAAGGTTGAGTCTCCAGCGATAATTGTCGTAGGAGACGTTGTGAACCTCCATGAAAAACTGTCCTGGTTTGAAGGGGAAGATGGTAAAGGAGATGCTTGAAGGAAGAACCGTCGTCATAACCAGACCGAAGCACCAAGCTGACGATCTAGCGCAGATAGTGACTAAGCTAGGAGGCAAGCCTCGGATCGTGCCTACAGTTGAGATAGGACCGGTCTCAAACCTAGAAGAGGTGCGGGAGCCCTTACAGCTAATAGTCTCTGGCGGCGCAGATCTAATCGTCTTCATGAGCCAGAATGGGGTAACAAGCTTCGTCGCCCTCGCTGAGCGGCTTGGTGTGAAGGAGAAGATGCTGAAGGCGCTTAGCAAGATGCAGGTTGTCGCTATCGGCAGCAAGACCAAGGCGCGGCTGGAGAAGCAGAGCATCCGGGTAGACATCACCCCTGAGGACTTCAGTTCTGACGGGTTGGCCGATACGCTTCTTCAGATTAATCTTGACGGCAAGGTTATTGTGCTGCCGAGGACTGATAAGCCGACTGATTACCTCAACGTGAAGCTTGCGGAGAGACAGGTGAAGGTTGTCCAGTTCCCCGTTTACGAAACTAGGATACCTTCAGATGTTGTTGAGGTGCTGCATCTCATCAGAGATATTCTGCTGGGAGATGTTGACATCATCACATTTACCAGCTCAGCCACAGCCCAGAACCTTATGCACATAGCGGACACCTACCGCGCAGCTGACCGGTTGAGAAAGGCTTTGAATGAGAAGACGCTGGTCGCATCAATAGGCCCGGTTACTGAGAAGACTCTGAGGAGCCTCGGGGTAGAGGTTCACGTAACACCCTCGGAATACACGATTGATGCTATGATGAACGCGGTGGACGCCTACTTCATGAAAGAAGAGGGTAAAATCACGCTCGACGACGTTGACACCAAGATACTCGATGTGGTGCAGAAGGCGGTTCCCTTGACGACCAGACCTTGGGATGAGATTGGAAGAACCTTGGGGTTAAGCGGCGTCGAGGTGCTGAGACGGCTGAAACGGCTAAGCGATGCAGGAATGATACGGAAGATAGGCCCCATAATCGATGCGAGAAAAGTGGGGTTAACAGCCTCAACCCTAGTGGGGGTACGGGTGCCACCGGAGCAAATCGAGGAGATAGCTAGCATCATCAACCAGTATGATGAGGTCTCTCACAACTATGAGAGAAACCATGAGTATAACCTGTGGTTCACACTCACCGCGCCAAGCCAAGATGAACTGTCAAGAATCCTCAAGGAGATACAGGCGAAAACCGGAGTCTCAGATGAAGATGTCTTGAACCTGCGGACTGAGAGATTGTTTAAGATTAAGGTGAACTTCGATCTAAAGGAGAAGAAGCATTAACGATGGAAACAACTAAACTGGACACAGTTGACGTAGAGTTGCTGCGGGAAGCCCAGAACGGCATCCCCCTCGTGGCTGAACCCTTCAAGGGAATTGCTGAGCACCTCAACATAGATGAAGAGGAGGTTCTCCAAAGGCTGAAGAGCCTGTGCGACAGGAAGGTGTTGAGACGCTTCGCCGCGTCAATCGACAACAGAAAGGTCGGCGTAGTCGCCAACGCAATGGTGACCTGGAAGGTTCCTCAAGAACGGATAGAGGAGGTGGGTGAACTCTTCGCCGGCAACGAAAGAGTGACTCACTGCTACATCCGCTCCACAGTGCCGGGCAGATGGACATACAACCTCTACACGGTGCTTCACGCGCATGACAAAGCTACTGTTGAGAAGCTTGTGAAGGAGATGAGTCGACAAGTAGAGATAAATGACTACCTGCTTCTCTTCAGTACACGCGCATTCAAGAAGACCAGCAACGGCCGAATCATCTCTGAAGGTACCGGCAACATTAAAGAAAGAAGAATAAAGGAGAGGAGGTGAAAGCAAGATTTGATTAATATCACAAAGACTTGGTGTGGGCTAGAGGGATCTTCAGACCATCTACGATACCGAGAAGGTGTTCACAAGCGGCCGGTCGTCGTTTGGAACACAACCCAGCAGTGTAATCTAAACTGTATTCACTGCTACGCGAGGGCTGACAGCAAGACCTTCTCAAACGAGCTGACAACTGAGGAGGGTAAAGCGCTCATAAAGGATCTCGCAGAGTTCGAGGCGCCAGTACTTCTCTTCTCAGGAGGAGAACCGTTAATGAGACGGGATCTCTTCGAACTCGCCAATCTAGCAAAGGATCTAGGGTTACGAATCGTCCTGTCAACCAACGGAACACTCATCACACAGGAGAAGGCGAAGCTTCTGAAGAAGACAGGTTTCTCGTACGTAGGAATCAGCCTCGACGGACTTGAGGAGACTAACGACCACTTCAGAGCACAGAAGGGAGCCTTCAACGCGGCTGTTAAAGGCATCAGAAACTGCCTCTCTAACGGAGTTCGAACAGGGCTCAGATACACATTAACTAAGAACAATCTCGCCGACTCCTACAGGATATTCGACCTAATCGAAAGAGAACGCATCCCAAGAGTCTGCTTCTACCACCTAGTCTACTCAGGACGAGCCGCTGACCTAAGGTTGGAGGATCTCAAACATGAGGAGGCGAGGAGCTTCGTCGACAACATGGTGAAGAGAGTTGAAGATCTCAGTCAGAAGAACAGCGACCTCGAAGTATTAACAGTTGACAACCACTGCGACGCACCGTACATTTACTTGAAGCTACTTGACGAAGATCCGAAGAAGGCTGAGGAGGCTATGCGTCTCTTCAAACTCAACGGAGGAAACAGCTCGGGCTTAGGCTTCGCAGACATAGACTTCCATGGAAATGTGCACCCAGACCAGTTCTGGCAGCACTACTCAGTCGGAAACATCCATGAGCGAAAGTTCAGCGACATCTGGTCAGATGAAACCGAGCCGCTGCTCAAGAACCTGCGGAACAGAAAGAAGCTGCTCAAAGGAAGATGCGCACAGTGCAGGTTCCTAGACATCTGCAACGGCAACTTCAGAGTCAGAGCAGAAGCGACATACAACGACATCTGGGCACCTGACCCAGCCTGCTACCTCACCGACCAAGAAATCGGACTAAAAGCGTAAGACGAACAACAACCGGAGCGGAGACTGAACAAGTAAAGATGATGAAAAGCAACATCAGCAACGATAGTAGTAAGCCGATTCCCCGCGTCATAGCTTGGGAGTCCACCCGAGCTTGCCGCTTCGCCTGCGTCCACTGCCGTGCAGACGCTCAGACGCAGCCCGATCCGTCTCAGCTTACTACTCAAGAAGCCTACAGACTAGTCGATCAAATAGCAGAATTCTCCAAACCGGTCTTCATCATCACAGGCGGCGACCCGCTTATGAGGAAGGACATCTTCGACGTCGCCAAATACGCGGATAAAAAAGGACTCAGAGTAGTTATGTCACCCAGTGGAAGCCGCATCCAGCCTGAAACAGTCAGAAGAATGAAGGAGAACGGGGTAAAAGCGGTTTCCATCAGCCTAGACGGCTCAAACTCCAAGGTTCACGACGGCTTCCGAAAGGTAGAGGGCTCCTTCGGGACAGCCACGGCAACCCTTGAAGTTATGCGGGCCGAAGGAATGCCGTTCCAGATCAACACCACAGTAACGCAGCACAACATCAAGGATCTGCCGAACATTCGAGACCTAGCTGTGAAGCTAGGAGCGACGAACTGGGACGTCTTTATGTTGGTACCAACCGGCCGAGCTAAGATCAAGATGGAGATCACCCCGGAGGAGTATGAGGCGACGCTGGACAAGATCTACGAGTGGAATCATTCCACGCCTATTCAGATCAAGATGACCTGTGCACCGCACTACATGAGAATAATCACCCAGAACGAGAAGAAGAAGGGTGTCAAGTCACCGGTCACAGCTGGAGACCACGCTCACGGAAGAGCGCCTGCAGGCCGCCTCGGCGGAAGAGGATGCATGGCTGGCAACGGATTCTGCTTCATATCGCACGTCGGTAGAGTCTACGGCTGCGGCTTCTTACCCCTTGAAGCTGGAGACGTGCGTAAACAGCATTTCCGCGAAGTCTATCAGGAGTCACCGCTCTTCCAAACACTGAGAAACTACGATAAGCTTGAAGGCCGCTGCGGAGCCTGTGAATACCGCAGAGTCTGCGGAGGATGCCGCGCAAGAGCTCTAGGCGCATCGGAGAATTATTTAGGCGAAGAGCCTTACTGCACCTATAGGCCTTCACCCATCTAGTAAGAATAGTTAGTCATCACAGGTAGTAGGAGCAGTAATTAGTCGGCCGGTGATGCTGTTTAGCGGTTCATCCACGACGCGAGCTTCTTAACACGTCTACGCTGCCTGATTAATGCGCCGGGGATTATGCTGAAGAGGTGAATAGGCAGATATGGGAATATGGAGGGTGACGCCCCGGTGAGCCGCAACGCTATGTAGGGAACCCAAACGGACACACCGATCACGACGAGCACAATACCTATTCTGTCTAAACTAGATGACAAACACAGTCCCATATAATTTGCCAACATATAAAGTTAGAATAATCGTGAAAACGTGTTCGTTAATTCTCTTCTCAGAAGCCGAGGGTAACGGTGAGGGCGGAGAACAACAATATTACGGTACCGCCCTAGTCACCAATTCACTCGGACACGCCAAACAATCTCTTACTAGGTTGACAGAAGTAGTTGTTAGACAGTTAGTTTCCTAACTAGCCGACTAACTTGTTCGAGCGCTTGCTATATGCGATGCGCGTCTGAACTCTGCAACCACATATTCAGGAGTCTGTTTGGTTGGCATCCCTCTATAGACGATTGTTGTCGTTACGTCTTTTTTGAGATGTTTTTTCTCGCTGTGTGATGTTGTGCACATGTTATGTTCACTTGATCAGCGCTGTCAAGATTCTGTTATTTCAAGATTGCTACGCTTAGAGACATCTGTAGCTTCCTTAAACAGATGAAGCGGAGAAGAATATGTGGGAGACATCATTGTTATACGCGCCTAACCGGTAAAACAAAAAGGGAAGAACCCAGTAGGATTACTGGGTTGGGCAGACCGTGTTATCGTCGCTTGACTGCTCCGAATCGCTCGGTGTTTTGTTGACCTTTTCAGGGGTCACGGCGGCATATTCTGGTGCCGTCTCTGTAGTTTCAAACGACACTGAGTCAGCGATATCACTAGATGCGGTTTGAGAAGCTTCTGATGTTTCCTCCGCATGCACTGAGTCGTCCAGCGGCATGTGGTCTGATAGGTCTGTGGTCTCGTTCGACGCGGGCTCCGTGTGCGCTTCTAGCGTCTCCGGGGTCTCAATTGGTATTTCAGAGCCTAAAGTTGAATTGTCCTCAACATATACGTTTTCATCGACTTCGCTGCCCTGTGCGCCTGCATCGACGGAGACGACCTCCTCGACGGTTGTTGGTGTAGCATCGGAGGTGGCGGCAGATACCATCTCGGGTGCAGAAGGTACTGCTTCTGCAGCCTGTTCGCAGGTGTTTGTCTCAGGAGTCTCATCAGGGGTTGGAGCAGCTACTGGCGCGCTCACATCTGGTTCCGGCTCCTGCAGCGTTAGGCTGTCTAGTATTGCGGAGATGTCCTTGGATTCTTTGTCGTTACGTTGAAGAATGCTTTCAATATGCTCGGAGGTTGATTTGTATGTGGAGTCGTCGATTTCCTGTATCCGATGCTGAAGCTTTAGAACACCGAAGAAGGCTGAGATAACGTTTCGCTCATTCTGGAGAACGGTGGCTTTCTCGTTAAGGCTAGCGACTGCGTCGTCACAGTTTTTCAGGCACAGGTCGAACTGAGCCTTGCTTCGGCTTATGAGCTGCTCGTAGACTGTTTGGCTGATCTCGCCTTCTCTATGGAGCTCTTCGAGGGCTTGGATGCGCTTCTGGGCTGCGCCGCTGGTCTTGATGAGGCTTTCCGCCTTGAGCTTCCAGTTTGATACTAGGACGGGGTTATCGTCTACAAAGGTGATTTGATCAACACCGATGGTCTGGAAGCCGTTGCATCCAGCATCGACACCGATGGAGCAGACACTACCAGACTCATCCGTGTTAATTCCAACGATGATCCCGGAGTATCGTCCATAGGAATCTCTAAGCTGTTTTCCGATAAGGTTATCCGATGAAGGGAGGGTCATACTTTCATCTCTGAGTCATCGAGCGAGAGGATCGAATATTATTTGGAAAAGTGAAAATCGTTGCCGTACGAACTCAACTATATCTTACTATTTTGACGTATAAACTCCTTCCAGCCGATAGGTGCCGGCAAACAAAGCACCTCTCACTCTTTTTCTAGTCATAGTTCAAGCGTAATTTGGGTTTATTCCTATAATGCGGTAGCCCAGCGGAGTCTATCACTTTCTATACAGTATAACCTTCTCCTCCTATTTGGCTGGAGTCATCAGCCAGCCGTTGTTTTTGGAGATGATTCGGATCATTGACAGTTCGTAAGTGTGCTGCCGAGTCAGAAGATATTGATCAGGAAATAGTATCTGGCGGTAATGCTCACTCCTGAGCAGGTTCAGTGATCGAATTGAAGAATTACCTATAGCCTATAATGAGTGTAGACGATATGCTCTTCTTTTGAAAAGAATCGCGACATTAAGAGTCACACTGACTATGAATGATATCAGAGCAAGGATTCCTAGCATACTAGCATAAAATATAGTTGTATTTGCTTGCGGGCGAAGAGACGCATTCGGGCCCAGCCCCGCGAACGCTATATTTCCAAGGATAATCGAACCGAAAAACAGACACACGGCGATCAGCAGCGGAATTATTTCTGCTGCCAAAATAATTCTCTTCGGCCGGCCTTGAAGTAACCAAACACCACGGAAAAGCATTGTGCAACCAGCTGTGAAAACGAATGTGGAGATAGTGATGTTAAGGAAGTAATTGTTCAGAAAGGGCTGACAAACGACGTCCAAGCAACGATTAAGGTAATAGTATGATAATAGCCCAATATACATATTCGTGGCAATAATCAGCAGAACACCAGTCCCAGACAGGACACTTCCCAATACCTTCAGATCCATAACCGTCTATTCACACCCTAATACATTATATTATGCGATGTTCAGCAACAAAAGGGTTACTAACACATACGAAGTTGATGAAGCCACCTTAGGTGATTCTCAGGATCGGTCTAAATTATCCTGATGACATAAGGACTTCAAGCGGGTCGCGATGGTTCTTCAACAATTCTCAGATATATCCTAATGCTCCAGACACCTGAAATCATAGGATCTCCAATTTCTGCTATCTATTGGAAAATGATTATGACCTCCCATAGATACTTGATCTAGTCGCAGGACAGAATATGGATTACTGAACTTGAACCGCCTATCGATTCAGTCGTCACTATACGCAAGCACGACTCTACGTTTGACTGGGCAGTTTTCACCCGTCTATTGCCAAAGCAGTAGCAATGATGGAGAGGAGCTGTTGATATAAACTCTACTAATGAATAATAGGTGCTGTAAACTTAAGGGGAGTTTAACGGCTATGCTTTGACAGTCAACTTTGGATGCACCTTGTTCATGTGTTCATGAAGGTTTGGTATCTTGACCTTTGCACTGCAGGCTTCGCATGTAGACCATCCTTCCTTTCCTTTAGGGTTGATGAGTTTGTTAATCGTCTCATCAACAGTTAAACCCTTGAGCTTTGCCATCTCCTTGATCCTTTTGGCTGTATCTTCTCTAACAGTTAGGACAGACCATCCTCGTTCAGGCATATACCATAGAAGCGTTGACAGTCAAATATCTCTTTCCCAAGTACCTTAAGTTTACACAGCCGAATAATACCGCCTTCGAATTATTATCTCGTCGATTTATGGTAAAATAGAGAGGGGTAGGCAAAAGCCTTCACGCTTTGCCTATATCCCTCTATTTGTGGCCTATCCACCCCATAGGGTATCATGATCTGGTAGAAAATACCCTAGCCTATAGTAGAAGGTGACTGACTGATCCGCAGTTGGGTAATTCGCCCAAACATCATTATACGGAAAGGCGGCGTATTTCCAGTCTTCGGAGAAAAGAGAGTGAGTGCCTTGAATTATTTTTGCAGTAGGTACTACAGTCCAAGTAAGGGATCGATTATACGAGGGCTGTGCGATTTTTACGCTCCATGAGCCAGGTATGCGAACCATGCTCGAACTCGATGCAGCAAACTGGTAGCCGTAGGCTGTGAAATATGGTCCGAAGTAGATCGGGTTAGTACCTATTTGCAGATATTCGTTGAAAGTTGTAGGTGGAGTGTATATACCGTACTCCGTCCAAGAAGTCCCATTGTATGAGTACCACCAGCGAACACGATCATCGCCTATTACTCGTATTCTAACGTAGACGGTTTGATCTGCGGACAATCCATCTAGCTTTAGGAGGGATTTATACAGCAATGTTTTGTATGGAAAGAATGTATTGCAACTAAGTCCGTCACATGTTTCCCACATTTCCCCAACAACTGCGTGAGTCCCATTTGGATATAGGTTGTGAGTTGCTCTTATTGAGTAATCCAAGCCGTCATGTATGTTGTCAGAGGCCTTCAAGTTGATTGAACCTTCCAAGAATTCCCCAGAAGGAATTACTGATGCCGAGGTGTTTGGGAAACTTATGGCCGCTTTAGCTTCACTAGCTGTGCAAAAAGTATTACTAGGACATCCATTTGCAGTCATATAGCCAGCTACATAACGTCTATCGTAAAGCCATGGATCCCGGCGGCTAACTGATACAGTGTCAACCCAGAGTGTCCATGATGAGCTGCTGTGAGATCCTATGGTTGCTCCAACATTCATGCTTGCAGGCACAGTAGCTAAAGAATCTGTATTCAAATTCTTGATACTGATCACGAGTGAGTCGTTGATGTATATGTGGTATTGGCCGGCTGTTGAGTTACGATACAACTTGAATACAAGCTTGAACCAAGAGTTAGATGTAATGTTCAAGTCTGCTGAGTGATCATACTGAACTGATGGAATATACCGCTTGAGTTCTATCTGCGCTCTGCCAGCGCCTGGACTGTAAAGCCGCACTCCAGCAATCGGACCTGTGCTGTTCTTGAGCTCTAATATCTCGACCATTTTGCCTGATCCGCTAGGCAACGAGCTGATCCGTACCCACATCTGTACTGTCACTGTATTCCCTATTTGTGTGAAGTTTTTACTGGCGTGAGCGTAGCCGTAGCTGTTGGTCTGGGTGGCTGCCAGTTTGAAGGAGTAGGTTCCGTTAAACTTGACACTGGTATCGTATGATATTGTTCCTCCGTTTCCGCTAGAAGTCCAATCCCATTTTGTGGCATTACCAGATTCGAAGCCGTCTTGGAATATTGGATCTTGAGGCTTTACAGAGGGAATTCTTGTCGTATTGCTGATTGATACATCATCAGCCCAGAGTGTCCATGATGAGCTGCTGTGAGATCCTATGGTTGCTCCAACATTCATGCTTGCAGGCACAGTAGCAGATGATGCTGTGTTGACATTTGTAATGTTGATCACAGGTGATCCGTTGAGGTAGACTTGGTATTGGCCGGCTGTTGAGTTACGATACAACTTGAACTCAAGTCTGTACCATCTGTTGGATGCGAGATTTAGATCTGTTGAGTAGTCATACTGAACCGATGGAATGTATCTCTTTAGCTGGATCTTCTCTACGCCAGTACTACTGCTGTAAAGCCGTACTGCCGCGATAGAACCTGTGCTGTTCTTGAGCTCGAATATCTCGACCATCTTATCTGATCCACTTGGGTATGGGTCAATCCGCACATACATCTGCATCCACAACGTATTCGTTATCTTACTGAAGTTATTGCTTCCATGGACGAAGCCATCGCCGTTGTACGCAGTTGCAGCGAATTTGAAAGACCTTATTCCTCCAAAGAAGATGTTGTTGTCATTAGATATTGTGCCATAATGGACATTAGATTTCCAATCCCAGTTAGTAGTGTTAGTGCCCGCCTCGAAGCCGTTCTGGAATATAATGTTGGGCTCTGTAGCCGCCGCCTTAGGCAGTATAGAAGGAGTCACAGTGAACAGGGTTAGTGGGAAGATTGATGCGATTAGCAGTGTTATTACTGCTGTGCTTGCAAGTTTGGGTGCTACTCTTTTTACGGTTTTGATCGAGTGTCGACCCATCTGCCGGAGCCTTACTTTCGCTGCTCCGAAAAACGCGGGTTGGCCGCCATCGATCTTCTGCGCTTTAACGACACCATTTCTTGTGGTGTCATTTGTGTACATGTGGTGTCACATGTACTACAGTCCGGTATATACGTTATCTCTAGGTGATTCCTAAATGACCTAGAATAAACTTTGATTAATCATGTTAACTGTATTTTAACCAGCTTAACCGTAGAGAGTGTGGAGAGAGGTTGCCCAAAACTAAAGGCGAGGGAGCCACTGTAAGGATTCCAGCCGGGATGAAGGAGGCTGTAACGAGGTTTCTAGCTACTGAGGAGGCCAGAGAGCTTGGACTAGACTCACAGTCAGACGTCATGGCTGCTGCTCTGAGAGAGTTCCTGGACGAGAAAGGGTATTACCGCCGCCGCTTTGGTGCCGCAAAAGATACCGCGCAAGAATAAACTCCATCACCAACTCATCGCCGTCACCATCATCGAGCATCTCCTTCACTGCACGCATCATTGAACCAATGTCTTTACCTTGCTCGGAATCATCCTCATCAGACTTAAACACATAAGCGATGGCGACTCTACCACCATCACCATCATTATCTCCTTTATGCGCGCCTGTGATCGCCTTGCCTGAGTCATCCGGCTGCTGCACCCCGTTAATATCCTCATTCGTAGTGAGCTGTGTTTTTCCAAGAAATTTATCAGAAAAACCATCTAAATTTTCAGTAATATCAGGCTTCAAAGCTATATGCATTGGAGATCGCTTCCTTAAAAGGTTAATGTTCTTACTTTTTGCCCAACTACGGAGTATCTTTTATCGACAAGGATCTAAAACCTGAAAATGTCACCCAAAAAGTCTGTTAAAAATGACAATTCAATTCTATTTTATCACTTACCGCGTGGCTCAGTACAGTCTACCACTTCTGTGCGTTGGCTGAATGGGGGCGCGAATAATTAAGCGCATCGTGGCGACAATAAAGGTTTATATAGACAAATTAAATAATTCTGAAGTTAGTCCATTTTCGACATAGAAATTTTGGTAGATAAACAATTGGCAGAGAAGAATGATGAGATAAACCCAAACTTTCCGAAGGAATGGGAAACAGCACGCACTCTTCTCTGGATGCACATTCATTGGTGTACTCCCCAACAACAAAGTCGTCGTTCAGAAAAATTTATCAGTCAAAAACAACACATAAACTCAACAATATCTAACACATCGACAATTACTGGAAATAGGCTGGAAATACGACTATATCGCAGTTATGATGAGAATAATACTCATAAAAAACAATCTTGGCGGTTTTTAACTACCTCTTTTGATGTTGTTGCAGAACGCATTTGTGCTGTCTGAATTGGCCGGTTTTCTATCCTTTTAGAATCTCTTGGTGTAGCGGTGGCAGTATGGGGTGCCGTTGGTCTTCTGGTAGTAGTTTTGATGGTAGTCTTCCGCCTTCCAGAAGCTGCCTGCTTTGGTGAGCTTTGTTGTCACCCGGTAACCTTTTGCCTTTAGCTTCTGTATCAGTTTTTCAGCGACCTTCTTCTGCTCATCATTCAGGTAGAAGATTTCAGAGCGGTACTGTTCACCGATGTCTGGTCCCTGCCTGTTAACTTGTGTTGGATCGTGGATTTCGAAGAAGATCTTCGCAATATCTTCGTAGCTGGTCACAGTAGGGTCATAGATTACCTCGACTGCCTCTGCGTGACCTGTGTCGTCGTAGCTAACCTCTCTATATGTCGGATTATCTTTGTGTCCCCCGGTGTAGCCTACGCTAGTTGTCAAGACGCCTTTAGCCCGTTTGAAGTAGTACTCTACTCCCCAGAAGCAGCCGCCGGCGAAGATTGCCCGCTCAGCCGTCATTTGATTGATCAGGGGTTCTCCGCAGGTATAAACTTCAGCGATATCGAGTTCACGGTGCCGAATGTTCTTTTCGGTTAACTGTTCACCTTTGAAGACATGTCCTAGATGGGCGCCGCAGGTGGCGCAGACTATTTCAGTGCGGACGCCATCCGGATCCGGTATTCGTTTAACTGCTTCAGGTATTTCTTCGTCGAAGCTTGGCCAGCCGCAGTAGGCTTCAAACTTGCTTTCGGAGCGGTACAGCGGCGCTTCGCAGCGTTTGCATATGTATGTTCCTTTTCCCCAGAAGTTCTCGTATTTACCTGTGAATGGGTGTTCGGTTCCCTTGTGAACTATGACTGCTTCTTCCTCGGGCGTCAATCGGTTGTACTTTACGGTCTTCATCCTATTCATGGAATCGGAGAAAACCGTCTCTTAAAAATAGGTGCAGTATCTTCGTTAAAGAAAATTTGTCCTTTTTTATTTTTCGACTTCTAGTCGTACAGTCTTCCAGTCCTCGACGCCACGTAGAGTTCCGACCAGCGCATCGATTACTCTAGAAAAGACCAGATCCACATATGGGTTAGTCTCAACAGGCTTGCCGTTGATGAGCACTTTGACCTTCATTTGCCTCATGCAAGCCGAAGTGTCATGAACTATAAACCTATTGTCAGGAAGGTGGAACTTGGTTTTCTTCGTGTTAACCTAGGCAGCGCCTCAACTTGGCTGCTTCGAGGAGGAAGCGTCTTGCTTCATCGTCCTCCTGCTCGATGTAGGAGATGAGGAAGTTGTTGGTGAAGTTCTCATGCTTACGCTCTGTAGGAGTTTGTGAGCCGAGTTTAATTCCTAGCTGATCTTCGATGGCGTCTAAGCCGCCCATGATCTGTGTGATTGCGTTGTTCAGAGTCGCTATGTTTATGTTAGATCTCTTCGCGACATCTTCACGCATCTCCATCAGCATATTCATGTTTTCCCATGAGAGCAGACCACCAACTGTGCGGAGATCATTGGTCAGGTTACTGTAGTGTTCACGGAGAACATCCCACTCTTCGTCGTCTAGATTAGCTAGAGCTTTACCGCCGATGAACTCGGGGGGAAGCCCGAGCGAGTAGAAGGTCGCTGCGAAGGTTATTGCTCGCGGGAGGCTGATGCCTCGTAGGCTTCTACTATAGCCGAAAAGCCCGATGTGAAGTCGCCTAGCACGTCTTGACGGAACGTACGATGCTATGCTGTTCACCAGCGGGGCGAGGGCTTCAACTGTCCCCTCGTACTCCATTTGACACTTTTGCAGTACCTGCAGGAGTATCTTCTCATCGTGAGGCTCGATTGGAGTTGGGTCTCCATTTGGTAGTTGCTCGTTGAGCCTATCTACAGCTCGCTTCGCTTCGTGGAGAGGATAATCGTAACGCATGGCTGATTGAACCGTGACGGTGGATAATCCGCGATGCTCATCTAGGAAGCGGTCTACATTCGGGGGAGAGAGGTGTCCTCGGAAAGGCAGGGTTCCTACTCCGATAATGGGGTGGATAGGTATTTGCATCTTCGCCTCCAGCTTCTTCAGTTTTGAGAGAGCTATTTTGGAGAGTATAACCGCGCATACTAGCCCGTAGTTTAAGGCGGGGTCTGAGCGTGCGATGAAGACCCTGAGGTGCTTCGGCTTGGCGGTTTTGAGGTAGGGCTCCACGATTTTGTCGACCGTTAGGAGGCTGTTGAAGTCTTCGACTAGAGGTATGACCTGTATCTGCTCAGGTTTGAAGGTGCCTACCCAGTCGCTGACTCGGGTTGAGCCGTCTAGATCGATTTTTTCTGTTGAGGAGATTGCTTTTCGGTAGTAGTTGTAGAGCCAGAGGAGTTCTCGTCCGTCGGTTGTGAACGGCAGGATAACTTCGAATATTGGGGCGATTTTCTTCTGATAGAAGGTGGATGCGACATCGTAGGAGATCGGGATGTTTTGGAGTGTTTCAACCACGATCTTTCGTTCAACACCTTCAATCCGCGGGTTTGGTATGCGGTAGGTGAGGAAGACATCTTCACCCATTATGTGCTTCTTGAAGAAATCACTGTATTTTGTCAGGAGCTTCCGCGCCACTCGGGTATCCACGTCCTTTCCCTCAGCATCCCACATCACCTCTTGGCAGCCGAGGGTCTCGTAGGCGAAGTACGCTTCGTAAATCTCGTTTTCACCGTCGATTACATCTCCGTTGCACCACTTGGGGACAGCAGCATTGTCAGGGTGCTGAGTTGACATAGTTGCTGGAATCCTGTGGCTCGCCTTTGATCTCCTGCTCATAGACAGCGTATCAACAGCAAACGTAGATCTACTATCTATTATTACTCTTTCTCGTCTAATGGTTCTTTACAGGGTTGGATTGGTTGCGCGGTTTGTTATTTACGGGTGTTCGGGATTTTCGTTCTCTCGAGGATCACTGGGAAAATCCACGTAATAGGTGGGTGGCGGATTTCTCAGTAGCTGGCATATGCTTGCCCCTAGGCCCCAAGAGAATATCTTTTTTGCAGGCACTATTCTTATGAAGATGGATTCACCGATTTTTAGGTCATACTTCAAGCTACGTCTCAGCACTAGTGAACTGTTAAACACTTGTCTGGCCTCTGGATCGTTAATTGATAGAATTTCCGCAGTTCCTTGGAACTTGATGCTAGACGGTGGTACCATCCTTAGAAGGTAGTGCGGGAAAGGCACTGTGAAGGAGACATTTGGGTTCGTCTTGATGTTTCTTGGCTTTTTCAAGCTTGGTCTAGATATTAGGTAGAGGCGGAGAGGTGAGCCCGGTGGGGATACCCCGTAGGCTACGCCTGCAGAGTGAGCTCGCCCCTTGGGAGTAACAGTGCTAAGCACCCCGTAATTCTTTCTACGCAGCTGCTTCTCTACATAGGCGAATGTAAAAGGAGCTTTAATCGCTCTGCTTCTGCTCTCGTCAAGCCGCTGCTTATCTCCCATTCTAGACCGGCCTTGTATCGTGAGTGAACCTTATCAACAGTTCCAAGAGGATGGAACCCTACGGTCACCCACATCGTGTAGATGGCAGCGTAAAGAGAGGGGGGAGCGGTTTGCTACGTGCCGTCCTGATTATTGGTTGTAGGCAAGCTTGAGAGAGAGGTACCCGTATTCGGGTTGTACCAGATTCCCTGTGGTGCACCCTTTGTTGAGTTTTCGTTATTATTTTCTGCTGCGAACTGGGCTGTTTCGTTCAGCCTTCTCCCGTCGAAGCGAAGCGTTATTGTTTGAGATTTGTTTCCGCTACTCCACTGTTTGAAGATGTAACGGGTATTGTTCGTTCCTGTTGAAGTTATTGGTAGGGATACGTTGCGAGGCATTCCGTCTACAAGTATTTTTCTTGGGAGTAGTGTTGGGGACAGTTCGTTACCATCAACTATCAGTGGAACAGTTCTGGGTGAGACATCTAAGGTTACGTATCTTGCTCCAGCTTGACCATAGCCGTACACACCGTTTTTCCCAGCTGCACCTAGATGCGTGGTTGTATTCTCCAGAATTGCTTCAATCTCATCCGCAGTCAATGAAGGGTTGGAGCCAGCTATCAAAGCAGCTAGTCCAGCAATGTGTGGAGCAGCTGCTGAGGTGCCGAAGAACGGGGTGTATCCGGTTGTTGTGACGCCGTCTGGGCCCATAATGTCGGGTTTAATCCGCCCATCCGCCGTGGGGCCTCTTGAGCTGAAGGGTTCCAACGCATTGGTCTTCCAGTATAGGGCACCAACAGATATTGCGCCTTTAGCGTCGGCGATGTTCATTAGACTTCCTGTTTCGTTACGATACTTTAGCGGTGATGCTCCGTAGGCGAACATGTCGAATTTGGCTTTGCCGTCTGCGTTCACTTTAATTATCTTGATAGCGTATTGCCCGCTTACAGTAGCGGTGTAGTCGACCTCTTCTGTTGGCCAGTAGTTACCGTTTTGCCGGTTGGTGGATCTGGATACTTCGGTGAGGTTACCGTCAACTGCTCGGTACAGGTATAGGTCGTAGTCTTGATTAGTTTGCCACCATCTGTTCCAGCTTAGGTAAACGGTTACCTTGTTGTTTTGGTCTAGGTGGAAGGTGTTAGTCTCGTCTGTGCCGTCGAAGTTCACCCAGTTATTTGAGTCGGGGTCTTGGAAGGTGCCGCTCCAATGTACCTGAGCCATGTTGCTTGCCGCTACGATCGGTAGGACTCCTGCTTTTCTGGCGTTTTCCAAGGCCTTTGACGTGTCGCTGCTTCCATCGTATGGGCCAAGGTTTGCGAAGCTAAGAGAGGTGGAGATGATATTGACGTGCTTGCTTACTGCGCGGTTAACTGCGGCGACAAAGTCTAAATCAGTGCGAACAGCGTAAAGGTAGAGCTGGACATCTGGAGCAACATCCACAACTATTTCGGCGCAGGCGGTACCGTGGTGAGAATAGTCACCGGACACATCTTTACCGTTTATGAATGACTTTGCTTCCACAATTTTCGATGCGATCTTGGGGTTGTTAACGTCGAAGCCGCCGTCGATCACTGCGACCTTCACACCTTTTCCGGTTTGACCTATACTGTGAGCTATGTTGGCCTTTAATACATCGACTCCTTCACTTTCGACGCTGGCGAAAATCGGTTTAGCAGGCTCACGAATAGAGTCAACGAATCTCAAAGAGGCTAGTCGCGCCAAGTCATTGGCTTTAACATGTCCCTGAACAGTAGTTCCCTGAGCGCGCTCAACCGTAAAACCAAGCCGCTTCAAGACGCTGGACAAGTGAGCATACTCGCCTCTAAGATTCATTACAACCGAGATATTATCCAGAGCACCGCTCTTCAAGTGGTTCTTAATTTGTGAACCTATCTTTGCATCGCCGCCCTCAACCTGAGACGCGCGGACAAAACTTTTGGGACCTGCATTATCCGAGGCGGGTTGCACTGATGCGGCCGTGAGGATATTTCCTGAGAAAATCGACCCCACGATAATAATTAACAACGATATCGTCTGGACACTAAGGTGATTGCCTTTGAATGATGGGAAGTCCAAGGTGCATACGGGAGCAGTCTATTTGAAAAACTGTATTTATGAAGCATGAAAATATAGCAAAATTATCTATTTCCAGCAGAACAGAGAGTATCAACACAATAGACCAATTATCCATGTATTGTTCGCGTAATTTATGGATGAATCATGCCTATTTTAGGAAAGTAAAAACCTGAAAAACGCCTCGACTGCAGTTATACTCTTTCCAGTTTAGACTCAGATCTGATATCAGTTATCCACTAACCTTACAACAGTTCCCAAGTGTTCTGTCACTAACTTACGAGATAAGAACCAAGAATAAGCAGTCAATTCAGTGAAATGAATAACTGAGGGGTAGTTGGGAATTTGGGTGCAGGCATGTGGCTCCTGCACCCGTGGGGAAAAAATGACCAGCTTGTCACCCTGAGCCGCCACAATCCCACCTACACGGTATTTTGAGCCGTGGAGCGTAATTTCCCTTCAAAAAAAGGGTGGTTGGCGACCACATTGGTCGCCGAGTCCTCTTCTACTTCTTCCGCATTACGAGTACTGCTGCGCCGATGATTGCTATTACTGCTACTCCGACTGCTGCGTAGGTTACTTCTGCAGGTAGTCCTGATGAGACTTCCACGGTGCGGATCGAGGTTGTTGTGGTGGTTGTTGTAGTGGTTGATGTAGTGGGTTGTGTGACTGCTCCGCCTGTAGACTTCTCGCTAAGTCCTACTGCTACTAGTGTGCCTGGTACCATTGCGCCTAGGTTGTTGAAGCCTGGGCCTGCGAATGCGCCCACGATGCTAGTTGACCCTGCTATGAGGAATATCTTCTGGTTGCCGTCAGAGTCAGCACCTATTGTTGGAGCTACTACTACTCCTGAGCCTACGTTGACGGTGTTTAGCAGTGTTCCCTTGTCTTTGTCTAGGAACTTTACTGTTCCGTCAGTGAAGCCGCTGAACACCATTCCTCCGGTTACAACTATAGCTGCTCTTTGTGCACTTGTCTTGTAGAACCATGACCACTTGATTTTGCCGGTAGCTACGTCACGAGCAATAATAGTGGTGTTTGCAGTCTCAGCCATTCCTTTAGGTCCTGGACCCACGTTGCTCTTTCCTACTTCTATGGGAAGCGACCTGTATCCAATCATCAGTGCGTTTGCGTAGTGGATTACTGTTTGTGAGTCAGGATCGTATGATAGATCTGTTGCGAAGACTCCGTTGAGATATGATGGGTAGAGTATTGATGGTGAAGGAGCGTATTTGCCGTTGTCAGGCCAGCCCCATTCCCTGAGATCATATTCACTCATTGGATCTGTTAGGTGGTATCTGACACCGCCCTTGCCCTGATATGGTTCTGTAGCAGCTGCTTGAGTTACTTGTCCGAGCGCCATCTGTTCTTGTGTCACGTCTATCCTTTGTATTGGTTTACCAGTCCTTGCGTCAAGGATGTTAAGAAAGCCTTCCTTACATCCCTTCATGTAGACCTTGCCCAGACCCTTGACTTCAGCTAGTATTCCACCCCAGTTGCAGTCATAGTCATACGGATCATGCGGGAATGGTTGCATCCACCATATGCGCTTGCCCTGAGTTAGGTCAATAGCCATAATGGTTGAGCCGTATAGACGTGGTCCAGGTGTTAGGGAGAGGTTTGTGAAAGGTCCTTGGTTACCTGTGTTGGTGTACATGATGCCTGTATCTTCATCAACTATTTGCTGGCCCCAGTTAGCTGTGACACCACCGTAGGGGCTTGGTGCTTGACCAGGCATTGCCCAGTCCCATTCAAGTCCCTTCGGGTTCTTGGCCGCTACGTCTTTGCATGGAATAGATTCGAAGTATCCAATGTCGCATTCCTGAGTAGCCCAGTCTTTAGCAGGTACTCCGTGCGGTGGGAAGCTGAATACTCTCCACACAACTTGCTTGGTATCCATGTTGATACCCATTGTGACGTGGCGTGCGTCTCCATACCAGATATTAGAGTGTATCATGCCTGGAAGGACTGTGATGAACAGCTTGCCTTTCTCATATGTTCCTATAGACGATGTATCTGTTGGTGTTGGTCTATACTTGTAGAGGTTTCCGGGAACATCTTTGCACAGATCCTGGATTCTGAATGCTTCCTTACCGGTCGAGGCGTCTACTGCATAAACATCACATGCCATTCCGTTGAATAGCAGTGCGTTTCCGCCTTCCCAGTACCTGAAGCCGTGCAGGTGTGAGCCGAGCATACCGAAGACCCAAGGTAGCTTACTAGCAGTGGCATTGGGATCGAAGGTATAGTCGTATGTCCAGACCTGTTTACCGGTCTTGCCGTCTATGGCATAGGTCTTGAGGAAGTTGGTTGTGATGTAGACTATGCCGTTTCTGACAATTGGTGGTGTTTGTGCACCCTCTGTCAAAGCGACCGTTTGCATTGCTGCTGGTGCAAGTGTCTTGCTTCCAACAGGGAAGATCCATTTCACTTCAAGATTCTTTACATTATCCTTGTTTATCTGTGTTTGTGGACTGTAATTCCAGCCCCAAGAGTTACCGTTTACGTATTCCCAGTCTTTGCCGTTGTTGGCGAGAGGTGCTGCGAGTGCGAGTGTCGGTGCGAATGTGCCTAGCGCGAGTATTGTTAACAGTGCGAAGATGCTTATTCTATATTTTACGGATAACATTTTCGTTGCGATTTTACAGTGGCAAGATATAAAGACGGGTAAGACGGTCTCCATACGACCAATAAATCACATAGAATTCTCAACAACTACCCAATGTTGTGAAGAAAGCACTTATGCGTCGTGTGGAGGAGAGGGTGGGAGTTGAACCCACGTATATTCGCTCTGCAGGCGAACGCGTAACCGTTCCGCCACCTCTCCACTTGCTTGCCGTTCTCCGCGATCAAGTACGTTTAATACATTTTAATAATTCTTCGGTTGACTAAGCATAGTTTTAACTGCTAATCGTGTAAGGTAAAGATGGAGTACCTGAAGATGTCGGAGTTGCCTGACAAAATTGTTGAGAGCAACAAGTACCTGGCGGATATTGAGCGGAAGTACTTAGGCTTGAAGTATCGCAGAGAAGCCGTTAAACGATGGTTCAACCCGGCTACGAGTGTTTTCTTCGACGCCGAGGAGTCTGGGAAGGAAGTTACGTTAAAGCAGATACTTGGGCGTCCTGACTTCTCTTCATTCCAGATATTCTTCGTCGTGCGAAAAACGATGGAGAGTGGAGAAGCAGCATACGAGTTGATGGATGCCAGCTTCAAGAACATCGGCGGCAAAACCATCACAGGCTTCGCTCACACATTTCACGCTAATCTAGAGTACATGACCCGCCTCGGACTGCAGATGAGACGGCTAGAGTACCTAGAGGCCATTGGCTACAGCTACATTCCTTAGCCCATCGGGTATATTGACCCAATCTTCGTTCCGGCAGGTTTAGCGGGCGAAGAGATGTAGGTTGTAGAGGACGAACATTAGTGCGAATGTTAGTGAGACGGTGTTGATTAGCTTCACCAGCACGTGAAGCGATGGCCCTGCTGTGTCCTTCAATGGGTCGCCGACTGTGTCACCTACTACAGCTGCTTTGTGGGCTTCAGAGCCTTTGCCGCCGAACATACCGGTCTCGACGAACTTCTTCGCGTTGTCCCAAGCTCCTCCGCCGTTGTTCATCATGAATGCAAGTAGTGTTCCGCTGACGGTTGCGCTGATCAAGAATGCTCCGACAGCCAGTGGCCCGAGCAGGAACCCGACGACCAGTGGAACTACAACAGGCATCAACGCTGGGATAATCATCTCCCTTTGCGCTGCGAGGGTACTGATGTCGACGCATCGCGAGTAGTCTGGTCGAGCTGTTCCCTCCATAAGTCCTGGTATCTCTTTGAACTGGCGCCGCACTTCCTCCACGACGTTGAACGCAGCTTTGCCGACAGCTCGGATCGCGAAGGCTGAGAAGATGAATGGGAGCAACCCTCCGATGAAGATTGCCGCGATAACCTCCGGCCTCACCAAGTCCACGATAACCTCTGACGCCTTGATACCTACGTCTCTAGCGTATTCAGCGAGATATGCTTGGAATAGAAGTAGTGCAGCTAGTCCGGCTGAGCCTAGGGCGTAACCCTTGGTCAACGCCTTGGTGGTGTTTCCTGCC